>UMHP01041204.1_pt1 | contig 13040 bp, 9 predicted proteins | sample 1965571 | NCBI WGS metagenome assembly UMHP01 (sample SAMEA4836103, study PRJEB28245) | human gut metagenome | biome: gut microbiome; material: fecal sample | place: Denmark | collected 2008
GAATAACCATGAGCGCACAAAATCTCACCTTGCTGACAGATCTTTACGAACTGACAATGATGCAGGGATATTTTGAATCGCAGGCAAACGAAACGGTCATTTTCGACGTGTTTTTCCGCGAAAATCCAAACAAGGGCGGATACTCTGTCATGGCCGGTTTAGAGCAGGTGATCGAATATATTAAAAACTTGAATTTTTCTTATGAAGACGTAGATTATCTAAGGGGACTCGGACTGTTCAGCGAGGACTTCCTCCACTACTTGAGCGGATTCCACTTCAGCGGCGATATTTATGCCATTCCTGAAGGCAGCGTCATCTTTCCGCGGGAACCGCTCGTGAAAGTGATCGCCCCTATCATGGAAGCGCAGTTAGTCGAAACCGCGATCTTAAACATTATCAACCATCAGTCTTTGATCGCAACAAAGGCTTCCCGCGTTGTCCACGCGGCACAGGGAAACGGCGTGATGGAATTCGGTCTGCGCCGCGCCCAGGGACCTGATGCAGGTCTTTACGGGGCAAGGGCAGCCATGATCGGAGGTTGTGTCGGAACGTCCAATGTTCTCGCGGGAAAAATGTTTGACGTTCCTGTTCTCGGAACACATGCACACAGCTGGATCATGAGTTTTCCTGACGAATATACGGCATTTAAAGAATACGCCAGACTGTATCCTGACGCCTGTACGCTTCTCGTAGACACATACGACACATTAAAATCAGGTGTTCCGAATGCGATCCGTGTATTTCAGGAAATGAAAGATGCCGGAATCCATCCGAAAAGTTACGGAATCCGTCTTGATTCCGGCGATCTTGCCTACCTTTCCAAAAAGGCACGGAAAATGCTCGATGAAGCCGGATTTCCTGACGCAGTTATCGCCGCGTCAAATGATCTGGACGAATTTTTGATCAACGATCTGAAAATTCAGGGAGCTGCCATCACTTCATGGGGTGTCGGAACGAATCTGATCACATCAAAAGACTGTCCGTCATTCGGAGGGGTTTACAAACTTGCCGCCATCCAAAATAAAGACGGGGAATTTGTTCCGAAAATCAAGATTTCCGAAAATATAGAAAAAATCACCAATCCCGGAAACAAAACGATCTATCGCATTTATGATAAAGATACAGGAAAAATCCGCGCCGATCTGATCTGTTTTGCAGATGAAACTTACGATACTTCTGAAGATCTGCTTCTTTTTGATCCGAATTCCACATGGAAAAAGACACGGCTTGAAGGCGGCACATATACAATGAAAGAGATTTTAAAACCGATCTTTATCCGTGGCGAATGTAAATACACTTCTCCGTCCGTAAAAGAGATTGCCTCTTTCTGCGAACAGGAGAAAAATACTCTGTGGGATGAGACAAAGCGTCTCTTTAACCCGCACAAAGTATATGTAGACCTTTCACAAAGACTTTATGATACAAAAACCGAACTGTTAAATAACGTAAACCGATAGGAACAACTCTCTTATGAATCTATATCAGATCGACGACTTAGACGACTTAACCGAAACGTTCCATATTATAATTTAATGAAACTAAACGAATATCTGAAAATCAAATAAACAAAAACGAATATCTCGAAATCAAAGGAGTATAAACAATTATGAAAATCATCGTACTCGCCGGAGGACTAAGCACTGAAAGAGACGTTTCTCTTGCTTCTGCCGCCGGCATCTGCCGTACATTAATCGAAAAAGGTCATGACGCTTTTCTTCTTGACGTATTTTTAGGGCTGGAACACGCTCCCGAACATTTGGAAGACGTATTTACCCTTCCCGGTCACGGTCTTGAGATTGCGAAAAACATCAGTTGTGAAGAACCTGATCTTGCCGCTGTAAAAGCATCCCGGCCTGATCAATCCGACTGTTTCTTAGGACCAAACGTCATTGAATTATGTCGTCTGGCAGATATCACATTTCTCGGACTTCACGGCGGTGAAGGAGAAAACGGAAAACTTCAGGCTACTTTTGACCTGCTCGGTATCCGCTACACAGGTCCCGATTCTCTCGGCTGCGCCGTCGCTATGGATAAAGGACTGACAAAACAAGTCTTTCTCCAGGCAGGCATCGACACGCCGGCAGGCGTTACCATTCACAAGAAATCAAAAGACCGCTCTCTTGCTTCAACAGGTCTTTCCCTTCCTGTCGTTATAAAACCATGTTCTGGAGGTTCGAGCATCGGGGTATATATCGTCAGTACAGAAGAAGAATATGCAGAAGCTTTGGAAAAATCCTTTTTCTATGAGGATGAAGTCGTTGTAGAAGAGTATATAAAAGGACGTGAATTTGCATGTGGCGTAATTGACAACGAGGCGCTTCCTCCGATCGAAATCATACCGAAAACAGGATTTTTCGATTATGCGAATAAATATCAGGCGGACGCGACTTTAGAAGTATGCCCTGCGGACATTCCCGAAGAGACAGCTTCCCGGATGATGGAACTTACCGTAAAAGCATTCCGTGCGCTGAAACTCAACGTATACAGCCGCGCCGATTTTCTTCTGGATGAAAAAGGAAATCTTTACTGTCTGGAAATGAACACTCTGCCGGGCATGACCGCAGCCAGCCTGCTGCCGAAAGAAGCGAAAGCGGCAGGAATCGAATACGGCGATCTGTGTGAACTGATCATCAAAAAATCGTTAGAAGCGCGTTATTAATACAAGTTGTTTAAGAAAGGCAGGAGCTATCTTATGAAATATATGTCATTACAGGAAATTGCCGCAGCCTGCGGCGGTACATACTACGGCGGATCTGAATTTCTCCCCCGTGAAGTAAGCAGCGTCGTCATCGACAGCCGTAAAGCAGAAAAAGACAGTCTGTTTATCGCGATCCGGGGGGCACGCGTCGACGGACATTCCTTTATTCCGAAAGTAATGGAACAAGGAGCGCTCTGCGCCGTTTCCGAAGAAGATCTCGGAGATGTTCCTTATTCTTATATTAAAGTGGCGTCATGTGAACAGGCTTTAAAAGATATCGCAGAACACTATCGGCGTTCCCTTGATATCAAAGTTGTAGGCATTTCGGGAAGCGTCGGAAAAACGAGCACAAAAGAAATGATCGCCTCTGTCCTGTCACAAAAATATTCAGTTCTGAAAACAGAAGGAAACTTTAACAATGAGATTGGGCTTCCTCTTACTGTTTTCAACCTCCGTAAGGAACATGAAATCGCGGTTCTTGAGATGGGGATCAGCGGCTTCGAAGAGATGACGCGCCTTGCGAAAGTTGCCCGGCCGGACATCTGCGTTCTCACAAATATCGGTGTCGCCCATATGGAAAATCTAGGTTCAAGAGACGGGATCTTAAAAGCAAAAACAGAAATGTTTGCTTATATGAATGAAAACGGAACAATAATCTTAAACGGAGACGATGACAAACTGCGCGGATATTCTCCCGAAAACGGAATCACGCCTGTCTACTTCGGTCTTGATGAAAGCTGCGGTTTTCACGCCGAAAATATTTCCGGCAAAGGTTTAAACGGAACGGACGCACAGTTTTTCACACCAAATTCTTCTTTTACGGCACATATCAACATCCCGGGCGCTCACATGGTGTACAACGCGCTTGCGGCTACCGCAGTCGGATACGCTCTTGGTATGACAGACAGGGAAATCTGCGCAGGAATCGAAGCAAATGTTCCGATTGCCGGACGCAATAACCTGATCCGTGCGCCCCATTTTACGATCATCGACGACTGCTACAACGCAAACCCTGCTTCTATGAAAGCGTCTCTCGATGTTCTTGCCTTTGCAGATACTCGCAAAGCAGCAATACTCGGAGATATGTTTGAACTCGGAGAAAACGAAAAACAGATGCACCGCGAAGTCGGCATTCACGCCGTCAGAAAAGGCATCGATGTTTTGATCTGCATCGGCAGTTTGATGAAGTCGGCGGCAGACGGAGCGTTGGAATATCTTGAGCAGCAAAAAAACGCAGAACATACCGAAGAGACGCCTTCGTCTTCTGCGCATTTTCCGACTCAGATCTGCCATTTCGACACAAAGGCAGATTTTCTGCGCGAGGCGAAAGAACTTTTAAAAGAAGGCGATACCGTACTTGTAAAGGCTTCACACGGAATGGAGTTTCCGGAAATCGTCGAATTTTTACAGCAATAATATTATATTTTGATAAAGCATAGGAGAAGAATTATGAAATATCAGGTTCTCGTCCTTGATCTGGACGGCACTTTGACCAATTCAAAAAAGGAAATTACCGCACCGACAAAACAGGCGCTTCTTGAGATTCAGGAAGCCGGCCGCACTGTCGTTCTTGCCAGCGGGCGGCCGATCAACGGTGTTGCGCCTCTTGCAAAAGAACTTCAGATGGATACTTTCGGCGGATACATGCTCTCCTTTAACGGCGCACGTATTACAAAATGTTCCACAGGCGAGATCATTTACAATAAAACGATCCCAAAAGAAATCATCCGTCCGGTCTGGGAATACGTAAAGACATTTCCGGGACTGGATATCATCTCTTACGATGACACTCATATTTTCTCAGGGATTTGTCCGAACAAATATGTAGAAATAGAATCGGGAATAAACAATATGGAAATTGTTCCAACGGACGACTTTCCATCCGCCCTTGATTTCCCGGTAAATAAGCTGCTCATCTGCGGCGATCCGAAAACACTTGAAACGATGATCGAACCGCTCCGCAAGCAGTACCACGGGCTTTTAAATATCTATCTTTCCGAACCGTTTTTCTTGGAGATCATGCCGAAAAACATTGACAAAGCGCAGTCTCTCCAAAAGCTGTTAAACAGCATCGGTCTGACCGCTAATGAGATGATCTGCTGCGGCGACGGCTTCAACGATCTGTCCATGATCGAATATGCCGGTCTTGGAGTCGCCATGGAAAACGCACAGCCGATCATAAAAGAAACCGCCGACTTCATCACTCGTTCCAATGACGAAGACGGCGTACTCCATGTGATCGATACGTTTATGCGATAAAGAAATCTTTTATATCGGCTCACACATACAATCTGTAAGAGCTGTCACGATACTTTTTCAGGAAAAGAAAAGTTCCATCACTTCCTGTGCCGGCATTTCTTTTCCTGTAAACAGTTCAAACGCCGCAGCTCCCTGCCAGAGCAGCATCCCGATTCCTCCGACTGCGGCTTTACAGCCTGCCTCTTTTGCTTTTTTTATAAGCAGCGTCTCTCTCGGATTATACACGACGTCCGCAACAGCCAGATCTTTATGAAGTAATTCTTCCGGAACGGGAAGCACGTTTTCCAAAGGACTCATTCCGGCGCGTGTTGCATTGATCAAAAGATCGCTTCCGGCGATAGCTTCTCCTAATTTTTTCTCATCATCAATATCTTCAATATAGATTTTTTTCATCGACGGTACTGCTTTTTTAATCTTTTCTACCGTTTTTTCTCCGTTTGCGAAAAATTCATCCTTCCGGTTAAATATCGCAATCTCTGACGCTTTATCAAGCGCCGCCTGTACTGCGATCGCAGTCGCCGCTCCGCCTGTACCAAGCAAAACGATCTTCTTTCCCTCTATCCCGACTCCATGTTCCTTCAGATTGCGGACAAATCCGATCCCGTCTGTAATATGCCCTGTCATCGTTTTGTCCTCTTCCACAACGACGGTGTTACACGCTCCGACAAGTTCCGCCGCAGGGGACAATCTGTCTACAAGCTGTGCCGCCGCGGTTTTGTTCGGCATCGTTATGTTAAAACCGCCTACGTTTAATGTGCGGAATGCGTCAATCGCATCTTTTGTTTTCTCCAGCGGTATGTCAAACGCAAGATACGCCGCATCGATCCCTAGCTTTTCAAAACTGTAGTTGTACATAGCCGGAGACCCCGAATGACCTACCGGTGAACCGATCAGCGCGTAAAGCCTTGTATGTCCGTTAATTCTTCTTTCCATCTTTTCTCCCTCCATGATCATGCGCTCTCAAAACAGGCGCACTGCAAATATGGATACAGTATATCACAACTTTTCGTTTACTTCAACACTTTAAAGTGTGAATAAAATTCATTAAAATAAAAATCGAATTAAAATGCATACATTTATCCCGTGTCACCCCATGTTACTAACGCGTTGTCGTTTTGTCTTAATGAATTGCCCCTTTTAAAAAAATGTGCTATCTTATTCCAAAAGAAAGGAGATTTTACGAAAATATGAAAAACAGTTTTTCTTTTCTCGCAAAACATATTTCATGGAAATACATTGTACTTATCTTAATCCTTATTTATATTATCCTCCTTACTGTTCCTTATCTGCCGCATAAAACTGTATCGGAAGAATACAAAGAAAAAGATGCGGCAGCCGAATATTATTCCGACACATCCGGGACAGAGCGCATCGCCTACATCACTGATAATAACGACGCTCTTTTGTATCGGCTCGGTATGATCGAAGAAGCAGAAAAATCCATCATTTTATCGACCTTTGATTTTAACGATGATGAGGCGGGGCAGGATATTCTTTCCGCCTTACTAAACGCCGCGGACCGGGGCGTCGATATCCGTGTTATCGTCGATGGAATCAGCGGATTTATGGATGTACAGCACAATCCGTGGTTTCTTGCTTTAGACGCTCATAAAAACGCTCAGGTCCGCATTTATAATCCTGTGAATTTTTTGAAACCATGGGATATGCAGGCCCGCCTTCATGACAAATATCTGATCATCGATGACCAGATGTATACACTTGGCGGACGCAACACAACAAACCTGTTTCTCGGAGATTATTCAAAAGGAAAAAACATCGACAAGGAGCTGTTTGTTTACGAAACAGATCCGGGCAAAAATATGCAAAACACTTCTATGTCCCAGCTTCAGACTTATTTTGATTCCATATGGGATTCTTCTGACAGCAAACCGTGCCGTGGCTCAAGAAACGGAAAAAAGACGGTCGAAAAAACAGAAGCTCTGAAAAAACATTACAAAGAGCTACAGAAAAAATATCCTGCCGCATACGAAAAACAAAACTGGGAAGAACTGACATTTGAGACAAATAAGATCACTCTTTTGAGCAATCCGATCGAATCAGAAAACAAAGAACCGTGGATGTGGTACTCTCTTCACCGGCTTATGATGTCCGGAAAACAGGCGACGATCTACACCCCTTACATTATATGCGGCAGGGAAATGTACGACGATCTTTCTCAGCTCACAGATAATAACGTCTCTGTCGAGATCATTACAAATGATGTCGCAAAAGGCGCCAATCCGTGGGGCTGTACAGATTACTTAAATGAAAAAGAAAAGATATGGAGAACCGGTGTGAAAGTTTACGAATATATGGCTCCCCATTCCTGCCATACGAAAGCCGTTCTCATAGATGACCGCATGAGTATCGTCGGTTCTTACAATCTTGACATGCGAAGCACATATCTTGATACCGAATTAATGCTTGCCGTCGATTCAACCGAATTAAACGCAATTATACGAAAAGAAGCCGAACATGATAAAACCTTTTCAAAAACGATGGCAAACGGAAAATATACCTACGGGGAAAATTACAAAACAAAAGAATTAAGCACCGGAAAGAAATTATTCTACGCAACATTAAGACAAATTATCAAACCGCTCCGAAGATTCTTATAGACAACTTTATTAAAAACTCTTTATAGACAAAACTTTTATGATTAAATTTTTACAGCCGAATTTCTTATGATCGATATCTTCTCTGATCGGATTTATCTGCACGGAAACGAGAATCACAAATCAGGCATCCCTTGTACTTTCCCGAGAACTGTTCCCATGCAGATAAACCGGTCTTTCGGCTTTACTACTACATCCTGTTCCAATACGTTCAATGCTTTCAGCTTTTTCTCTTCATTTTCCTGATATAATAATCTCAAATAATAAACTTCATTTACTAAGAAAATTCCTATTTCATTTTGACCTGCTTTTTTTTCGGTCAATGCGATCACATCCCCGTTCCGAAAAACAGGCTCGTATCTGTCTGTCTGAAGCTGCAGGCAAAATTCCATGCCGTCTATCATATTCTCCTTGCGTACACGGAATTCAAAATATTCTGCTCTTTTTTTACAAATCGCATCAATCCCTCCTCCCATATCTTTCATACACGGAAAAGAAATCCATTCTTCCTGCTGCATTCTCGAATACTCTTCTTCGATCACCATACGAACAAGTTTTTTCCCGCTGCTCGTCAACTGCCTGTACTTTTCAAGAGCATATATCTCATCCTGTGTGATCGCTCTTTTACATGCGATGGCAATCTCTCTGTTTCTTACATACTCTTCATAAAAGTAATTCGCATCTACTTCAAGCGTGATCATCAGCGCAACAAAAATATCCGGTTTCGGATAGCTGATTCCATTCTCATAATTTGCAATAGCAGACGGTGTAACCTGCACCGCTTCGGCAAGCTGTACTCTTGACATGTTTAACTCCTGACGTCGCTTACGAATCTTATTTCCGATCATCGTCATGATTTTAACCCTCTCTTCACCACATATTATTCAAAGTATATTACAAGTTTCCTGTAAAAGCAATCGCTTTTTCAAGATTATTGTAGTTTCTCATTGACATTTTATTAAATCTGTCGTAAACTGATGTAGAAATAGCCGTAAAATTGGTATATTTTCTTAATATGAATCAATTTTCTTAGGTAATATTAACAACTAGAATCGAGGGGCATGATGAAAGATTATGTAATAGATGTACTGATGAACATCGGAGTTCCGGCAGGAATCAAAGGTTTTACTTATATTTGCGACGCAATAGAATTATTTAATACCGATCCATACTATCCTGACGGAAAGATATCAGCACTCTATATCGATATCGCTAAAAAGTATCACACAACACCATCAAGAGTAGAGCGTTCCATACGACACGCTTTCGATATTGCACTTACAAAAGGTGATCCTGATATGGTATCCCGCTATCTGGATCTGACAAACAGACAGAACTCCACGCTATTGCGGACACTCTATCTTCGAATCGGGCAAGAACGCCGCAGACATCAGGCAGAACGGCGTCATCAGCAATGCAACCCACAAACTTGTACCTCACAGACTTGTGAGTTTAAAGCACAGATATATATGGAAGCAATGAAAACCTTATCCGAAGAGATCGAATCTTTGTTTAATCGCACTCTTGCTTCTGTAAGAGATGATATTCATCCGACAGACGACGGACAAAGTGAACGGAGCTGTTCCGTATTTCCAAAATCTTTAAAATCTTAAAGACTCGGCTCTTTCTTATTTTATTTTTATCATCTTTGAAAACAGCTCCGCAAAACAACATATGTTTGGATTTCACTTGGTTTTACCTCGCTTTTCATATATAATATTAGGCGTTTCATAAACGCCTAATACCGAAAATTATTGAAAGGAGATGGTTCTATGTCTACCAACATTCAGAAAAACCAGATTACAGAAGGCATTATTTGGCGGCAGCTTCTACTTTTCTTCTTTCCCATTTTACTCGGGACTTTCTTTCAACAGCTATACAACACGATTGACAGTGTTATCGTCGGTCAATTCGTCGGAAAAGAAGCTCTCGCCGCAGTAGGAGGTTCTTCTGCTCAGATCGTTGCTTTTGTAGTCGGATTTTTTACCGGGCTTTCTTCCGGGGCATCCGTAACGATTGCACAATTTTTCGGTGCGAAAGACTCCCGCTCTGCAAATAAAGGTCTTCACACAGCTTACGCGATCGCCGCTTTCGGAGGTTTGATCCTTACCGTATCAGGAATAATTCTGACTCCGTTTCTTTTAGAGATGATTAATACGCCTGCCGATATTGTAGCAGATTCCGCCGTTTACTTAAGGATCTACTTTGCCGGAATCATTTTCGTCCTCATTTACAACATGGGATCGGCAATACTGCGCGCCACCGGAGATTCCAAACGTCCGCTCTATTATTTGATCGTCTGCTGCATCATCAACATCGTGCTTGACGTTTTATTCGTTATCGTATTCCATATGGGTGTTATGGGAGTTGCCGTTGCCACCCTCATCGCACAGGCTGTAAGCGCCGTACTTGTCACTTTAAAACTGATGCGCTCTGAAGGCATATTAAAACTTTCCGTCAAACAGATCCGTTTCCACGGTTCGATTTTGAAAATGCAGTTAAAACTCGGACTGCCGACCGGATTTGAAGCGATCCTGTTCTCTATTACAAATATTGCCATTCAATCTGCTGTCAACACTTTCGGCACGGATACAACCGCCGCATGGTCAGCCTACGGAAAACTGGACGCAATTTTTTGGATGGTCAGCACTGCGTTCGGAATTGCGATCACAACATTCGTAGGGCAAAACTACGGCGCCGGAAAAATGGATCGAGTACGCAAAAGTACCCGCGTATGCCTTCTTATGGATTTTATTGTTTCCGCCGTACTTGTTGTCTTTCTGATCGCCGCACGATTCCTTTTATTCCGGTTATTTACAAACGACAGTCATGTAATTGAAATCGGATGCGACATGCTCGTTCTGATCACGCCATGGTACATTGTATATGTCTTTATCGAAGTTATCGCCGGAGCGCTGCGCGGAGTCGGAAACGTCGTCGTTCCGGTAGTCATTACTCTGCTTGGCGTCTGCGTCCTTCGCATCGCATGGCTTGCCGCCATGCTGAAAATCTCACCGACGATATCGGCGATTATTTTAAGCTATCCGGTAACATGGGTTATCACAGCGCTTGCATTTATCATCTACTATATATACATAACCCATAAAACTATCGCCGGAAGTTCTAAAAAGCATGTTCCAAAATTGTAAGCAGCCGATAAAATCTTAGATAGACCCGGACTTGGACTATCTGCGCTGCGAGAGTAAAAAAGCAAAAAATTACCCGAATCATCATAAAGTAATATACTCACATAAGAAACGGGTGATTTTTTGCTTTTCTGCATTCTTCTGTATAATAATCAAAATTATATTGTCTTTTTCGGAAATTTCAAACAGGCTTTAAACTGATCGCAGTCGATCAATATATCAAATTCTCCCCCGAGCGCTTTGGCATAAGTACTTACGATCGCCAGTCCAAGTCCGTTTCCGTCTCCGGTTCTTGCCTTATCTCCTCTTGCAAACCTTTCGATAATATCTTCTTTTGTAAAATCCATCGGATATCCCGATGTGTTTGTTACTTCCAGCCATACTTCCTCTTTTCCTTCCGACTGCAAAAGCTTCGTTTTCACAAAGACACGCGTTCCCTTTGCAGAATATTTCAACGCATTTTCAATCAGATTCTGGCAGATTCTGTAAAAATAAGAATTGTCCGATATAAGCTGTGTATCTTCTTTTGTCAGATCGGTAACAAATTCCAAATGACTTTCTTTTATCCTGTCATCCATATCCGCAAAGATCTGTTCGATCATCCGATTTACCTCGAACGGCTCCGGATGCAGCTCTACATTTCCGCTGCTTGCTTTTGCAAGATTAAATAAACTGTTGATCATTTCTTTTAGTTTCTCTGCCCGCTCTGAAATCACATCCACATAATCGCGGACAATATCGCTTAATTCTTCCCTCTTGATCAGTTCAATATAGCCGACCATCGACGTAAGCGGCGTTTTCAGATCATGGGAAACATTTGTAATAAGATCTACTCTGAGCTGATCGCTGCGCGATACTTTTTCAAGACTCTTTCGCTCGATCTCTAGCGCTTCTTTGATCCTGTTTTGATTTATCTTTTCAAAATTACACATGATCATGTCTAACTGTTTCTTTTTAAAGTGATTCATCACCGCTCCGGCAAGCACAAACTGAACGAGCGCCGATAAAATCATGACATAACCCGATGCATAATTGTATTGCCATCCTGTTCCTATATACATTCCGCCGTTCATTAAGTACGACATATACCACAAAGCGATCAAAAGAGCTGTTCCGCCTATCCACTGCAGTCTGCGATTCCTGATTTTCCACCTGTTCTGCCATTTCACATACGCATCCTTTTCTCCCGGATCCCATTCACGGAATTTCCTCATAATGAGAAATGCGGTCAGTATCATCTGCCCTGCTCCAAATAAAGCATTTCCCAATATCCCGAAAAACAATGATTCTCCGGTCGGATGGTACGTACGGTACACTACAACACTATACCAGAATGCGATTCCAAACCCTGCCAGCACAAAACAAAATAGTTTCACTGCAATCCCTGTACTGCTAAGCCAGCATTTCTCTAAAAAACTTTTCGCCTTTGACTTAATATTTTTCCATTTTGTATCCAATACCCCACACCACCTTTACATATCTTGGTTTCTTTGCATCAATCTCAATTTTCTCCCGAATGTGTCTGATATGAACCATTACCGTGTTTTCCACTGTATAGTTTGCCGATTCCTGCCAGACATTTTCATAAATCTGCTCCGAAGAAAACACCTGCCCCGGATGTTCCATCAAAAGTTCTAAAATTTTATACTCCGTAGCCGTCAGCCTCACTTCCTCCCCTTCCACAAGTACGATCCGCTGTTTTTTGTCAAGTACAAGGCCTCCGTTTATGATCTGATCATCATTTTCCTTCGGAAGCTCGCCTCCCCACGCCCTGTATCTCCTCAAATGCGCTTTCACGCGAGCCATCAACTCCGCCGGATTATAGGGCTTTTCCACATAATCGTCCGCACCAAGCACAAGTCCCGATACCTTATCACTTTCCTCCGTCTTTGCCGAAAGAATAATAACCGGAATCCTGTATTTCTCCCGAAGCTTCATAAGAGCAGACAAGCCATTTAACCGTGGCATCATAACATCAAGCAGAATTAAATCTACCGGATTCTGCTCAAGCAAGTTTAACGCTTCCATTCCATCATACGCCGGAATCACCCGGTATCCTTCGTATTTTAAAAGTTCACTGATCGAATATACAATTTCTTTGTTGTCATCAACAACCATGACAACCTCTCCCATATTCATTTCCTCTGCCATCATTCTCTCCTCTCGTTTTCCTTTATCTGATATAAACAGTACACTTCCACTGTTAAAAAAACCTCGATGTAATTCTTAAATTTTTCTTATAAAAGGCCGTCGGGAATTTCCTTTCATACATTTCCTTTCCAAGCAGTGGATCGCCGGTATAATCCGCCACTTTTTGTGGCG
>UMHP01043060.1_pt1 | contig 12963 bp, 9 predicted proteins | sample 1965571 | NCBI WGS metagenome assembly UMHP01 (sample SAMEA4836103, study PRJEB28245) | human gut metagenome | biome: gut microbiome; material: fecal sample | place: Denmark | collected 2008
TCACTTCCCGCTTTCAGGGAAGATGATTTTGTTGACAAAGAAGAAAATGACCATAGACACGCCGCCGTTCAAAACCGTCGTGCCGATGTTATAAATAAAGTCCGGCACCAGCAGCCCGGCTACGGCAACCCATACGCAGTTGATGGAGTTGACGATGCAGGTGATGACGCAGAAAGCCAGCACATACCACGCGATCTGCTTGCCTAAATTGCCCTTACTGCGGAACACGAAATTGCGCTGGATCGGGAAATTGATGCACTCGCCGATGACCATAGCAATCATGTAAGCGCAAAAGTACGGCAGACCGCCGTGGGCGGCATCGTAGCCGAGGATGTTCCACTTGAAGGTTTCCCCAAACAGGGTCACATCCACGCCGGGCCAGCCGAAATCCACCATCGGCAGACTGCTGAACGCAGCGGGCAGAAATTGCAGCAGCAGATACTTGAACACGGTAATCAGGTTCGACACGATGACGAACAGACCGCCCTCGCGCACCCACTTGGCTGCGGCGGGGTGTTTAGCCGCAAAATTATTCCAAAACTGCATAATGCAACCTCCATCAAGCGCCGCGCAGACGCTTTTCCATCTGCGCATTCAGCACCACATTCTTAATTGCTTCATAAATCACCCGCACAAGACCTAGGATCCAGAAGCCCTGCAATTCCATGACAATGCCGTCCACCATGCCCATGCTGATGGCGCCGTTCGTCATCTTTGCCAGGGCGCGAAGGGGCATATTGTACTGGAACAAGATGTTCAGATCCGGCTTGCCACGTTTATAGCTGGCATCCAGCAGGATTGTCAGCACAAGCCAGACAAGCCAGCCCAGCGGGCTGCGTGCGTGGTTCAGTTCGCCCAAGGTCAGATTGCGGTCAATTTTGGTTTTGCCATTCGGGATGGGATGCCCCAACAGCTTTTCAAAGTCTGCATCGGAAACGTGCAGCACATCGCCCTTATAATAGCAATCCAAGTCCCTATCCTCATACGGATGCACGGTAGCCGTTCCATGTACGGAGATTTTCTCGCACAGCCGGATGTCCTCCACGCTTGCGCCGACAAGCAGTTCGTACTCGCCGCCCTCGATCTCCCAGCGGTTAGCCTTGACATTCCAGAAACGGAACGCCTTGTCGTCCAGCATGATGGTGATGCGCTGTTTCTCACCGGGGGCAAGCGTTACGCGGGCAAAGCCTTTCAGTTCCTTCGCAGGGCGGAAAAGCTCACTGTTCTTTTTAGCAAAATACAGCTGCACAATTTCCGTTCCTGCCACACTGCCGGTGTTCGTTACGGTAAGGCTGACCTCTTGCTCGTTGGCAACCAAATCGTTGTACGCAAACGTCGTGTAGCTCATGCCATAGCCAAACGGGAAGCGCACAGCTTTTTCCGCCGTGGTAAAGTAGCGGTAGCCGATGTACAGCCCCTCGCGGTACTCCACAGTCTTGCGGCGGGTGGCAAAGTCGGCGGCGCTGGGTACGTCGGCGTAGGCCAACGGCCATGTTTCGGCCAGCTTGCCGCAGGGATTGACCTTGCCGGTCAGTGCATCCGCAACGGCGCCCGCCCCCGCCTGACCGCCTAAGGCGGCGTACAACAGGGCTTGGCAGTTGTCCAGCCACGGCGTTTCGACTACGCTGCCGCTGTACAATACCACGACAATTTTCGGGTTGACGGCCTTCACTGCCTGCAGCAGATCCACCTGATTTTGCGCAAGGCGCAGATTGCTGCGGTCAAGACCCTCACTCTCGGCGATTTCATCCAGACCCATGCACAAAATAACTGCATTTGCCTGTGCTGCCAGTTCGCAGGCGGATTTCTGCAAAGCAGCATCCGGCTTACCGTGGCGGTCAAAGCCCTGCTGATACCCGATGACGTTCAACTCGGAGTCAAGCAGCTTATCCAGCAGCACATCCACCTGTGTCGAGTTCACCATGCTGGAGCCTGCGCCCTGGTAGCGCGGATTTTTGGCAAAGTCGCCGATGACAGCCACCTTGCTACCCGCCGCCAACGGCAGCAAAGAGCCCTCGTTTTTCAGCAGCACAAGGCTTTCCTCGGCGGCGCGGCGGGCAAGCGCATGATGGGCTGCCGCATCAAACTCACGCGGGGCAGCATCCAGCGCAGCCTTGGTATCAAACACCAGCGGCAGCAGCTCTGACAGGCGGGCGTCGATGTCGGATTCAGAGATTTTCCCGCTTTCCACCGCCGCCAGCAGTTCGCGCACACTGTCCCCGCCGGGCGCGGGCATTTCCAGCGTGGAGCCGTTTTTCACGCCCAGCGCGTGGTCATTGCTTCCGCCCCAGTCGGTGATGACCGCGCCGTCAAAGCCCCACTCACCGCGCAAAACCTCCATGAGCAGGTGCTTATTCCCGTTGGCGTATGTGCCGTTCACAAGATTGTACGACGACATAATGCTGCGGGGATGCCCCTCTTTGACGGCAATTTCAAACCCGGTCAGGTAGATTTCCCGCAGGGTGCGCTCGTCCACGATGGAATCCGAAGCCATACGCCGCGTTTCCTGACTGTTGACGGCAAAGTGCTTCGGGCAGGCAGCTACGCCCTTGGACTGGATGCCGCGAATATATCCCGCCGCCAGCTTGCCCGCGAGATACGGGTCCTCAGAGAAATACTCAAAGCTGCGCCCGCACAGCGGGTTGCGCTTCATGTTAAGCCCCGGTCCCAACACCACCGACACTTCCTGCGCAGCAGCTTACTCGCCCAAGGCTGCGCCGATTTCCTCGCCCAGCGCGGCATCCCAGCTGTTTGCAACAGCCGACGCTGTGGGGAAGCAGGTGGCGGGCACGCTGGGATTCAGCCCCAAGTGGTCGCTCTCCCCCGCCTGCTTGCGCAAGCCGTGGGGGCCGTCCGACAGCCAGATCTGCGGGATGCCGTGTTCGGGCATACCCCGCGTTTTGAAGGTTTCCGCGCCGGAAAGCAGCGCGCATTTTTCTTCCAAGGTCAATTCTTTCAGCAAAAGTTCTGTATTTTGCATATATCTTTCCCTTCTCATAAGAAAAGCCGCATCCAACGCCTGCAAGCAGACATCAGACGCGGCTTTCATTCAGCAAGTACCGTTATGTTTTATCAGGGACAATGGACGCTTACTCTGCCGCCAGCGTGACCACAGCCTCGTTGATGGAGTAGGTGGTGCTGGAGCCCCAGCCGGAGACGATTTCGTCGTGGGCGGGGATGGTCAGCTGCTTGCTGCCGTCCTCACCCTCGGTGATGGGCACCGTCAGGGCATCGCTGCCGTTCAGGGTCATGGTAAGGGCATCGTCCTGCGCATCCACCAGCGTGCCGGTGATGGATGCAGAGCCGTCGGCGGCAGACAGCGTGCAGACCTTGTGGGAGTAATCCACCAGCAGCACGGCATCCGTTGCGGTGGGCGTCTCGCCCTGCACCAGCTCATAGCTGCCCGTGTACTGCTCGGTGACCAGATCCTCGACCTGCACTTCAAACGTAGCGGTTGCACCCAGGAAGGAGGCCGTCACGGTCTTGGTGCCTGTGGTGTCGCTGTCGTAACCGGTGAAGGTCAAGCGACCGCCCCAGATGGACTCCTCCGCACCGTTGGCACGGGTAGCCGTGACAACCAGCTCAGCCGGGTTGAAGGTGTCACCCGTGTAGAAAGTGCGCAGGTTGGAGGCATCGATCGTCAGGCTCTTGGCAGGGGCATAGGGCTGACCGTAGATGTTGATGTTACGGGTGAACGCACCGCCATAAACGCCATAGCTCAGGCTGGCTTCCATGCTGTATGCGCCGTGGTCGGTGTCAAAGATGAAGACATCCGCATCGGCGCCGCCATCCACATCGGTGGGGCGCACAGTGCCGTCGGCGTCCTGGTTGCCCAGCAGATGAATGACGAAGTTCTTCTCGCCGTTTTCATCGTAGTTGTACCAGTAGCCGTAAACATGGGAGATAGAGTCGCCGCCCACGGAGGTGCTGGGACCGCTGAAGGAACCCCACATCGAACCGTCGGTGTAGCAGTACATATCCAGACAGGCCGGATCCACGACGGTGCTGAAGCCCTCGGTGTACTGACCCTCGAAGAAGTAGGCGACTTCCCCGTTCGGCTCCTTGGCTTCCCAGGTTTCCTGCGGGATGGCAATAAGGTCATCCAGCGTCTTGGAGACATACTCGTTGTCGTTGTAGTTCATAACGGGACCATCGGCAGAAGTCTGCGCCGCATCGGGGGCAACCTCCGCATTGTCGGCCGAGGGCAGGCTGCTGCTCTGCAGGGAGAAACCGCCCACGCAGACCGCAGCGACCACGACCACCGCACCGGCGGCAGCAAGCTGTTTTCCGGTGGCTTTTGCCTCGCCGGTTTTCGTCTGCTTGCAGAAGCAGGCAATCACACTGAGCAGGCAGGCAATGAAAGTGCCGACCATATAAAACACGCACAGACCGGCGTTGCCGCCCGCAAAGGTGACATGGTTGATGACATCGGCAAAGACGAAATACAACTGCACAACAACAAGATACAGGGCAATGTTATAAATGACCGCCTGAATCAGCGCGCTGAACGGAACGGAAACAAAGAAGAAAACGAGCGAAGCGGCAGCACCGACCAGCAGCACCACGCCGGGCATCGTGCCGGAGTGGCCCAGAGGGGCGGCCGTGGCCTGTGTGGACAGGAATACAATGCCGGTGATCAGCGCGACCAGCGCTGCGGCAAGGCAGAACCAGCTGCCCAGCCCTTTATTTTTCAAGCCTTTATTCATCAGGTTCCACCTCCATCAATTCTTTTTGGCGGCACGATTCTTCCGCTTTTCCTCGGAGAAAACGTCCGTGTAGGTATGCAGCACATACATCACGACAGCGGCAACGGCCAGTGCGCAGAACACAGCATCGAGGGCGCGCAGGGTCGTCTGCCACCACGGGGCTGCATCGGAAACGACAACGTCCTCCGCGCCGGAGCCGCCCATAGAGGACTGCAGCATGATGTAGTACAGATAATGGTTGGAGTCGATGACCTTCTGCAGCAGGTCGCCGTCATCGGTGCTGGTGATCAGCTTCTCGATTTCGTTCGGGCGGGCGGTATCTAGGCAGAAGATGTTGTTGCCTGCCATCAGCATTTCGGGGGCGGAGGAATACTCGGACGCAGTCAGCGCATCGTCGATGATGTAGCCGCCGTAGTTCCACTCGTCGCGCAGGATGTGCTGGATGCCCTGGTTAGCGGCAGCGTACATAACGCCGATACGGTTGTAAGCGGTCATAACGCCGAGAGAATCGCCCTCAGCCAGAGAACCCTCAAAGGCGCGCATATAGATCTCGCGGATGGCCTGCTCGTTCGCAAAGGTGGAAATGCCCTGACGACCGGCTTCCTGCTCGTTCAGGAAGAAGTGCTTGACCGTGCCGATCAGACCCTTGTTGCGCATACCGTGGGAAACGGCCTTGGCAGCATAGTAGCTGAGAACGCCGTCCTCGGAGAAATACTCAGAGGTACGACCGGAGTAGGGAGAACGCAGGGTGTCCGCGCCGGGCGCGTAGGCGATGGGGATGGACGCATACAGCGCATCCTCGCCGTACATCTCGCCAAAGCGGGTCTGTACATCGTGGTTCCAGGTTGCGCCGACGATGGGCAGCGTAGCCCAGCCGGTGCAGTTGCGGCGGTCGCCGTACTTAAACTGACCGTTCATGCCCTCGGGACCATCGACGATGGTGCAGCCGGGCTTGTTGACGGCCTTGACAGCCTTGATGCCCTTGGAGTCGCCCATGTTGATGAGCAGATCGCTCAGCGTCAGCTGAGAAAGGAAGTCATTCCACTTCGGGTCGTCGAAGGCAACGCCGATCATATCGCTGAAGTTGATCTTCTCATCCAGCTCCACGCCGAGGTTGAAGTCGGAAACGCTCTTGGCATCGGCTGCCTTGACATAGGTCTGCATATTCAGACCGTTGTACAGCTTATCGTTGACCGTCAGGGTCTCCAGCGTGGTGGGGTAGGTCGTATCCCACGCGCTGCGGGACAGGTAGGTGATTTTTTCGTCGTCGTTCGCCCAGTAGTTCACATCGGCGTCGTCGAAGGTGTTCGTGACTTCCACATCGCTGTTGTAGCGGGAGTTGCGGTACTTTTGGGTATCGACCTCGGTGTTGGGGGCGGTCCAGGTGGCCACAGCGGCGGTGTTGCCGGTGACGACATTGCCGTCCTGATCGATCAGCTTGCCCGCAACGGCGTCACCGCACTTGGCGGCCAGCACATTGTTCAGTGCCTCATGTGCGCCGTTGCCGACGGCGAAGTAGTAATCGCCCGCATCGAGGATGTAGCCCTTTGCGCCGTTGGCGTCATAGGACGCGAGGAAGTAGCCGGGCACATCGACCGTGACAGTCTCGGATGCACCTGCAGCCACGTCGATCTTGTCATAGCCCAGCAGCTGGATCGAGGACTTTTCGACGTTGTTCTGCTTGTCGTAGTCGGTGTAGGGGGACTGTCCGTACAGCTCCACGGTAGCCTTGCCGTCCCTGTCGCCGGTATTGCTCACCGTGACGGTCGCCGTAAAGGTGTCGGTGTCGCTGTTGTAGTCCAGTTTGTCAAGGCTGTACTCATAGTTCGTGTAGGACAGACCGTAGCCGAAGGGGAAGCAGACCTCCTCGGCGTAGTTCCAGCCGTCGGTCGAGGCTTTGGTGCCAACCGCGGAATCGGCGTTGCCCTGACCGAGGATGGTGTCCTCGTAGCGGGTCTCGTAGTAGCGGTAGCCGACGTAGATGCCTTCGTTATAGCTGACAAAGCTGTCGCCTGCCGCGCGGGGCGTTTTGCTGCCGTAGTTGTAGGCGTGCAGACCGAAGTTTTCGGCACTGGGTGCGGACAGGGAGTTGGCGGCAAAGGTGGCGGTGGTGTGACCGGAGGGGTTGACCTCACCAGTCACAACGCGGATGGCGCCGGGCATACCGTAGAAGCCGGGGTTGCCGACCCACAGCACAGCGTCAACATTGTACTCGTCCAGCCAGTCCATCTCCATCGCAAAGACGGAGTTCAGCAGGACGACGGTTTTCTTGAATTTGCCGGAATCCTTGATTTTCTGGAAGATCGCCTTCTCGTTGTCGTCCAGCTCCAGCATACGCTTGCCCTCGTCGTTGACCATCGCAAGGTCGTTGCCCTCGGTGGCAAAGCGGGACAGCGTAACAAACGCAACATCGCCATAGGACGCAAACGAGTCGGTGACGCTGCCGGTGAACAGCGCCGGGTCATATTCTCCCACGCTGGAAACGCTTCTTTCTTTCGGCGCGGCGGCGGAAACGTAGGCGTCCAGCACGGTTTGGTTCACGTTGAAGCCGGCATCCTGCAGGGCATCAACGGGGGTTTTCTGGTAATCCGGGTTTGTGGAGGAACCGCCTGCGGTGCTGCGGAACACCGGGTCGATGCTGCCGCGGCCAAAGACCGTGACGTTGCGCTCAGACTCGGAAAGCGGCAGGGCATTGTTGCGGTTGTAGAGCAGCACGCTGCCCTCTTCTTCTTCCTGCTCACAGAACTGATAAGCGGCTTCGATGTACTTTTCGTAGCTTGCGTCAGACAGGGTGCCGTCAGCGGAGAACTCCGTGCCGCCGTAAGATGCGTCACCGCCTTCGATGCCGAGTGCATGGTTGACTTCGCCTTCCTGCTGGAACGCAATAGTCGTTCCGGTCAGGACAAGGTTGGCCACCAGCACAGCCGCGCCGGACAAGCCCAGCCAACGGCGGGACTTGCTTGAGGTTTCCTTTTGTGCCATAGGTTTTTCTCCTTCCTAAACTGTCACAGATGAATGATACGATGCGCTTGCTGCCAAGGGCTGCGCACTTCCCCTTTTGCAGAAACCGTTCATATCTTTTTCACAAAGCTATCATAAAGGGAAGCGTTGACCGGGTCAATGGAGTTGGCGCAAACGTCAAAAAACACGGCACAAATGACACAAAAGCAAAGCGACTGCCGAAAGGCAGTCGCTTTTGGGTTATGCAGTTTCTTTTTGGCTTTTCCCGCAGGGGAAGGTGACCACCAGGTAAAAAATCGAGTCCTCCACAAAGCAGTCTGCCGTGCCGCCGTACAGCTCGGCAATGCTTTTGATGCTTTTTATGCCGTAGCCATGCTCCTCGGTATCCTGCTTGGTTGTGACGATAGCGCCGTCCCGCAGCGTCGGCGGTGCGGGGGTGTAGTTCTGCACGCGGATGACCGCCATGTCACGGCAGCGGCTGATGTCCAGTGTGATGACCCGCTTAGACGCATCGTTTACCTGCGTCAGACACTCAATGGCATTGTCCAGCGCATTGCCCAGCAGGGAGTAAATGTGGTAGTGCTTCATATTCTCCAGACAGCTGCCGTCTGCCGAGCAGACCAGCTGAATACCTGCCTGCCCGCAGAGTGCCGACTTTTGGGTCAGTGTGATGTCCAGCGCCTTATTCCCGGTGAGGTAGCGCAGGTTCAGGTTGTCCATCTCTTCTTCCAGACGGGCGCGTTCCTCATCTGTGGCGCGGGAATACTGCTGTTTCAGGTCATGGTAGCGGATGTTGATTTTTTCCATGTCTTTTTTTGCCTGCTCATACTGCTGCTTGTCACATTCCAGCAGCTGCGCCAGCGTTTCATTCTCGTGTTCCAGACTCTTGATGCTGCAATTTGAAAATTCCAGCGCCAGAATCGTGATGGCAAACAGGATGCAGAACGCATTCAGCGCCAGATAGGCGGTCAGGTAGGACTCTGCGCTGCTGTCCAGGACATCCTCCAGCACAACACTCAGGTAGACCGCGGCAATCAGGAAAAAGCCGGAGTACAGCACGGTTTTGACATTGTCAAACAGCAGGCGCCCGCGCCGGATGCGCCGGGTGAGCAGCCGGTAGATGACCAGACAGACCACAAGGGTACTGAAAAGCAGAATGACAAACTGGACGAGCCTGTCCGTGCGCCCATGCTGAAGCAGCCAAGCAATGGGCATATAGGCCACCTTACTGGCAATGTGCTGCACCGCGTAGGCACAGGTTGTATAAAACAGGGCGTGCAGCGGGCTGCAGTCAAAGCTGAACCATATCAGACCAAACAGCAGCGTCGTATACAGCAGCAATCTTGCCCAAAGCGGCAGGAATGCCAGGGTGTCCGTCAGCGCAAGAAAGACCCATACACCCGCCGCCAGCCGCGGAACGAAGCAGCTGCGGCGCTGCCCCCACGGGACAAACAGGCAGGCGCATAGAATCATACCCAGCTGGATTTGCTGGTTCAGTATCCAATTTATGACCGGCACGGGTCTTCCCACTCCTTTTTTGCCATATATCGAGAAAATGCTTCGGTGAAGGCGTCCTTGTAAGTGCGCCCGATGGGCAGTGCCGCCCCGCCGATATAGACATTCATACGGCTTACCGCCGTGATACAGCGCAGGTTCACAAGATAACTGGCGCTGCATCGCACAAAGCCGTAGGGCGTCAGCTGCGCCGCGATTTCCTGCATCGAACCGCGGTTTTTGATGATCTCGGTCTTACCGTCCCCGCCGCACAGGTTGTACAGCAGGTCGTGCTGGCGCACCTCCACATAGGCGATTTCCGCTGCATCCAGCAGCCGCGTCACGGTGCCGTCCTTGACGACAATGTGCGGCGGCGCAGTCTTTTGACCGGCGCGCTTTTGCAGCACCTTCAGCGCCCGCGTCAGATACATATGGAAGGAGTACCACTGTATCGGCTTTACAATAAAGCCCAGCGCGCCGACACTGTACCCGTTCAGCGCGAATTGCTGCAAATTCGTGCAAAAAATGAGGATGACGTCTTGATCTATCTCCCGGATTTTTTCGGCCAGTTCCATGCCGGACATCTGCGGCATATCAATGTCCAGATATAAAATGTCAAAATCACGGTCTTGCGCCGCCAGATAGACTGCCGCACAGTCGAACTCCTGTACGTTCAGTTCTGTGCCGTTCTCCGCGCCAAACCGCGCCAGTGCCTGTTTCAGTTGGTCTCTTTCTTGTTTTTCATCGTCCACAATGCCGATTCGGATCATCGTGCGTTCCTCCCCCCGCGCAAAGATCTATACAAGTATGATATACCCCCGAACGCAGCCGCGTCAACCTTTTACGAGCGAATCGTCCAATTTTTCCAAGATATTTTCGGAATACTGCGTGCTGCGCATGGAAGATTCTTGACCACTACGGTGGCAAAGGAATAAAAAAGCAGCGGATACATCGGCAAAATAACAGCACAGCCCCCGCCAGAAACTCATAGAGCTTGGCGGGGGCTGTACTATTTTAATCAGCCAATATTTAAATCAGGCCCATCAGGCTGGGCAGGCCCAGAGACAGAGCCGGGATGTAGGTGACGGCCAGCAGGGCGGCAACCAGTGCCACAAAGTAAGGGATCAGCTTGGACGTGACCTGCTCGATGGAGACATGACCGATACCGCAGCCGACGAACAGAACCGAGCCGACCGGCGGGGTGATGTTGCCCAGGCACATATTGAAGATCAGCATAACGCCGAACTGGATCTCCGTCATGCCAAAGCTGGTGGCGATGGGCAGGAAGATCGGGGTGAAAATCAGGATGGCCGGGGTGATGTCCATGAACATGCCGATGACCAGCAGGATGATGTTCATGAGCAGGAAGATGATGTACTTGTTTTCAGTCAGGCTCATCAGGCCGTTGGAGATGGCTGCCGGGATGCCGGAGTAGGCCATAACGAAGGACATGGCGGAGGAGGCAGAAATCAGGAACAGGATGATGCCGGACGTTTTGGCGGAGTTGAGCAGGATGCCAAGGAAGCCTTTGAAGTCGATGCTCTTATAGATGATGGAAAGAATCAGGCAGTAGAGAACCGCGACACCTGCGCCCTCAGTGGCGGTGAAGATACCGGAGACGATGCCGCCGATGACAATGACGATCAGCAGCAGAGACGGCACGGCGTCCCAGACGGTCTTGGCAATGCTCTGGCTGTGGTCAATGCCGGTGGCTTTCATGCCAGCCTTTTTTGCGCCGATGAACGCAACGATCATGCAGCACAGGCCCATCAGGATGCCGGGAATGTAACCGGCCATGAACAGCGTGGAGATGGAGACACCGCCCGCGACGGTGGAGTAGACAATGAAGGCAGACGTCGGGGGAATCAGCAGGCCGGTGGGGGCGGAGGCAATGTTGGCGGCGGCGGAGTAGGCGGGGTCGTAGCCGTTTTCTTCCTCAATGGGGCTGATGCAGCCGCCCATGGCGGATGCGGCAGCAACGGAGGAGCCGGACAGCGCACCGAACAGCATGTTGCCGAGGATGTTGGCCTGTGCCATCGAGCCGGGAATCTTGCCGACAAACAGCTGGGCAAAGTTGACAAGGCGCTTGGCGATACCGCCGTTGTTCATGATGTTGCCGGCCAGAATGAACAGGGGCACAGCAAGCAGAGAGAAGCTCTCCACACCGGAGTTCATCTTCTGCATCGTGATAAAGGTGATCTGGTCCCAGGACAGGGTAGACATGGCCGTCACGATGGAGGATGCCACAATGCTGATGGAGATGGGCACGCCGAGGAACAGCAGCACGCCGAACACGGCGAACAGGATAACGGTGGTCATGGTGATACTCATTTGTCTGCACCCTCCTTGGATTCAACTTTTTCGCCGGTGACGTCCTCATAGATGTTGATGATCTGCGCCAGGACGATGAACACGCCGGAAATCGGGGCGATGGAGTAAACCAGGCTGCGGGGAATCCCCAGCAGGGCCGAGAACTCGCGGCTGGCAGAGACAGCCAGCTTAAAGCCGCCGATAGTGAATACGAAGATGGCCATCAGCAGAATCAGACCATCGATGACCACCAGCAGGGCGGTGTGCGCCCTGCCGGTGAATTTGTCGCGGATGAGGGTCAGGGACATGTGCTCCCGGGTGGAGAAGGCGTAGGCCGCGCCGATGAAGCCGGTCCAGATCAAGCTGTAGCGGACAAGCTCCTCGGTGAAAGCCACGGGGCTGTTGAGGATATAGCGGGAGAAAACCTGAATCAGAACCAGCACCGTCATAAAGGTAAGCAGTACGGCGCAGGCAATGCTCAAAATTTTGTCCATCCAGAACTTGATGGCAGCAAAGGTGTTTTTCATGGCTTACTTCTCCCCTCTTGCGGCGTCGATGGTATCCAGCAGCGTCTTGACGCCGGGATACTCTTCTTCGTAGGCTTCGATCATGGGCTGGGTCGCCTCGCGGAAGGCTTCCTTGTCGACGTCATAGACGAACTCAACGCCCATCGTCTCCTGTGCTTCCTTGACGGCCTCCTCCACAGCGGTGTCCCACATGACCTTGTGGGCATCGGTGGAATCGTGGGCGGCCTCCAGAATGATTTCCTGATCCTCGGGGCTGATGGTCTCCCAGACCTTCTCACTCATGATGAGGACGTCGGGGATCATGGCGTGCTGGTCCACCGAGTAGACCTTGCAGACCTCGCCGTGCTTGCCGGTGGTCAGGGCGGTCTCGTTGTTCTCGGTGCCGTCAATGATGCCGGTCTGCAGCGAGGTGTAAACGTCGCCGTAGGACATGGCGACGGGAATACCGCCCAGATAGCTCATCATGTCGGTCTGGCTCTTCATATCCTGCACGCGGATCTTCAGGCCCTTCAGGTCGGCGGGCGTGCGGATGGCGCGATCCTTCGTGTAGAAGGAGCGTGCGCCGGAGGTGTAATAGGTCAGCGTGACAAAGCCGTCGTCACCGGTGGAGAGGAAGAAGTCCTGCATCTCCTGCGAGTCCATGACATGGTAGAAGTCATCGGTATCGTTGAAGATATAGGGCAGGCCGAAGGTGTTGAAGGCATCGTTGTAGGTGGCCAGACCGGGTGCAGAAACCTTGGTCATGGCGATAACGCCGGCCTGCAGCTGCTCAAGGTTCTCGTTTTCGCTGCCGAGCTGGCCGTTGGGGAAGATCTTGACCTGGATGCGGCCATCGGTCTTTTCAGCGACCTCGTCCGCGAACTGGGTCATGGCGATGTGGACAGTGTGGGTCTCGGACAGGCCGTGGGCCAGAGTCAGCACCAGCGGGTTCTCGGCGCTGTAGCCGGTGGAGTCGGCGGTGGTGC
>UMHP01019361.1_pt1 | contig 12700 bp, 10 predicted proteins | sample 1965571 | NCBI WGS metagenome assembly UMHP01 (sample SAMEA4836103, study PRJEB28245) | human gut metagenome | biome: gut microbiome; material: fecal sample | place: Denmark | collected 2008
AAAACACCATCATACACTAAATCAGTAAGTTGGCAGCATCACCAGATTCATGGTATTAAATATTAAAGTTACTATCTACACTTTTCAAAGCTTTAGAAACCGCCTGGGGTGAAATAGTTCTTCCCTCAATTTCCGTTAACTTATCTGCAATGTGTCTCTGATTGAATCCTTGTTTCTTAAGAACGAGCATTCGTTTCTTACTATCTGTTAATCGTGAGTCAACCATGTGGCGAGCGATATCTCGCAGTTTTCCGACATCATCAGCTCCAAGAGTCGTACCAGCTCCAGTCAAGCGCACGGCTGCTTCATGAATGAGTCTTTCTGTTTCTTCCTTAATTACGATTGGGTAATTAAAATTATCCCTAACGTAATGGAAAAATGCGTCACTTTGTTTCTGAGTGACGCATTTATCTTGGAGGAAATGATAGAAATAAAGGTCAACTAGTTCATCTCTAGAAATGACTTTAAGCTCTTCGACTTTGACAATGTGAAGTTGCAATCTCTGCAATTCATTCTCGAATTGGTCTTTTGAGTGCAGAGCACTCTTGTAAGCGGAGTTCCACGTACAGCCATTTTTGTGTTTCGGTTTATGGTAAGAACAATACCTGTGGCTGAGTTGTAGTTTTTTCTGATTATCAGGATTCTGTTCGTTGTGACTTTCTATCTCATCTTCCAGTTCTAGCATATTGTTATCTAGCTTATAGAAATATTCTGCAAGTTCATTTCTTTGGCCACACAGCTCGCAGAAAGTTTGCTTTCGTCGCGCATTGAGTTTTGTGTCTGCACTGTGTTGCTTGAAGCGCGTCGGTGTAAGGTGAAGCTGCCATAATAGCTCAAGCAGATTATCCACGGTTGCTTGAAACTTAAGATCAATAGGTCGATATTGATGTTCCGTTTTTTCAAAACGCCTTAGTTGCTGTTTAATAACATCATGAGCATTTTTGATACCCATAACCATCACTAGATTGGTTATCGGAGTATCTTCTTTAAATTTAGAACCATATTTAATAGGCGAAAAACTAGGAACGCTTTCAGTACTGGTAAATTTATCATTTGAACGTGGTAAGGGAGAGTGAGCAATATTCGTATAGGGGATAGGAAAGAATTGAAAATGACTCTCAGGAAGAGAGTTAAGGAATGCTGAAACTTTAGGATCAATCACCTCTAAGATAAGTTCTCCAATAGGACGCTTATCCGCTTCTCGTTTGTCGTAGGATGAAATACCCTTCAAATGGCTTCTTGGGTCCTTTCTTTTTGAATGTACGGTGTAGTTTGCCCATCGCTCTCGAAATTCCCGTATGCCAGCGGCAACAACGGTATCGCAATCTTCCCAGACAGAGATAAAGTACATACCTAAGCGATCACTTACATCCTTTTCACTTTCGATATATGCCATTTGCCACACCCCTCATATACAGATTAGGGTTATGTTACTACTGGTTAAGTAATGAGTCTATTGGCAACTACTTGTAATGGCAGGTAGCTGTTCTTTATTAATTTGAAAATAAATTAAAGAATCAACCTAATCTGCCAAAACGTCCAATTCAATGTCTAAAAAATATTGGCATAGTCAGGTCTCAGCAACTAACACGAGGCCAACACATGCAAGAACTAGCACATAAGACCCTAATTAATCGTAAGACCCTACTCAGCATGATTCCTTTGTCTGATCGAACGATCTATAACCTGGAACAACGTGGTGAGTTTCCTCAGCGTATTGTTTTGACGAGCCGAAGTGTTGCGTGGGATTTAGCGGAGGTTGAAAACTGGATAGAAGCAAAGCGCAGATCTGCTTTAAAGGCAGCAAGACCCGGTTTTATGTGGTCAGTGTGAAGCATCATGACGATTAAAAATGTAATAGATGTTCAGTCTTGGGAAACGACTCAGAAAAAAAACGTCTCTATGACAAACGATAAGGTAAAGTTAAATACAAGAAATGTAGATAAACTCATCGCTATACATAAGTGCAGTGCTCTGGAGGCTAATGAAATTGGTTTCATTGCTCGGTTTTTAATTAAGGCAACCCTGCCACACAGCAAGCCAAGATTGAATGAGTGGAGCCGTAAAAATGGTAATTTAACCATGCATATGATGGCACCATCAGCAGTAGGTTTGCCTTACGGTTGTTATGCTCGATTACTATTGGTTTGGATTAGTACTCAGGCAATTAGAAATAAATCAAAATTAGACAAAGGTATTATCACTGAACAGGAAGTTCGTAAGCTTGAATTAGGACGATCTCAGCGACGTTTTATGGAAGCACTGGGGCTACGTTCAAGCGGTGGTAAAAATGGCTCTATTGTCCCGCTTCGTGAACAGATGCGGCGATTATTCAAAACGACGATTAGTATTATGTTAGCAGAGATAAATGAGGAAGATGGATATATTTGTGAAGATGAAATGGGAGCTAGGGTCGCCGATATTTCACATATTTGGTGGAGTGCAAATTATCCTGAACGAAATTTATTGAGTCAATCTTGGGTAGAACTTTCGCCTAAATTTTTTCAACTAATAATAGATAAACCTGTTCCGTTGGATATGAGGGTTCTGCGGCTGATTAAACGTTCTCCGATGGCCTTAGATATATATTGCTGGGCGACTTATCGGGTGAGTTATTTAAAGCGAGTCACAATTATCCCTTGGTCAGGTTTGATGGAGCAAATGGGATCTAATTATGCCGATGTCAAAGACTTTAAACGACGGTTTAATGATGGGCTTGAAAAGGTACAGCTGGCATGGCCGGGGCTAGACGCTACACCAACCGAAAAAGGACTTCTTATAAAACCAAGTGCTCCTCAAGTACCACGAAGGAAAAAACACAGAACTGAGGGATATTGAAACGTTATGAACCTCTATCAACTGACACTTTATAAGTGTGTGTAAGCTTGGGGATGAAGAAAGTTATCCACGCATATTCTGTCCCGCTTCAAACAAAGTATTCTGCGCATATTCTGTCTCAGTTTACGCATGTTTTGTCTCGGGGTGCGCATGTTTTGTCGCTTGGATGGTTGTAAAATCCATTTATAACAAAGGGTTATAGAGCACCCTGTAGTGTTTTCCTGTAGGTTTTACCTATATAAAAATTAACCTGTAGTTAAGGGATAGATATTGTGGATAAACTCGATGGGGTCTAATTACACTCCTGATTATCACTGTTCAATTTTTAATATTAATTTTTTATTGAGATATGTTTAGCTAAAAATACATTTTTCTAAATGTCATCTGTTTCTTTGAAAACGATTTGTTCTGAAAGCATTTATAGCTTGTATTTGTATTATTGACACATGAGGTAGGTTCTTTTTTTTGCATATAAAACAATTGGTTAGCTGTTGTTGGGGGGCTTTAAGAATTTTAGCCGCTAAAATCCGATAATTTTTCTTGAGAGTTAGGGGCGATGAAATCAGTTATGGCTGAGTTTATAACCACTGAAACGGTGACCGAGGCGCACTATATATCGAATAATTTTACTCGCGGAATCCTGCATCAATACTCTAAGGAAACACAACATGTACACCTAAATACACATCGACGTGCACAAATATACTACGGCAACTGGAGGGCAGGACATGTAAAGTGGGCCCACCGCTACGGTGTTCCAACTTTACCAATCCCTATTCGCCGCATCGCGGCTCAAGGGCGTCCTGCTCTGCGAGGCTGCCAGGCTACCGCCTGTATGGAGAGCTATATGAAAGTTACTCAGACTAGAAAAAATAGTACGCCAATAAAAGTTTATTGTTTACCCGAAGAAAAAATTCTCATCCAAGAAAATGCAGAAGCATCTGGATTAAGTGTTGCCTGTTTTGTTCGTAGAGTTGCACTGGGTTATCAGGTTGATTCTATCGTAGATATAAAACAGGTTAATGAACTTAGCCGAGTAAACGCTGATCTTGGAAGACTTGGCGGATTACTTAAATTATGGCTCGCAAATGATCCTCGAACAGTTGATTTTTCACCCACACTGATAAGAACCTTGCTTGCGAAAATAGAATCAACTCGGCAAGAACTAAGGAACATTATGGATAAAATCTTGGATAAATAAATGTGTGGTTTCCTATATACCTGAGTCTGTTAACAGACAGTGTGTTGAATATTACTGAACTGATGAAAAAGAGGTGAGCAAATGAATTTAATGTTCCGAGTGGTTTCATTACAAAGAGGGATTTTAGCCGCTAAAAAAGCTTTAATAGTTCCTTTCGTGGCGTCCGTCATGGCATTACCGGTGAAGGCCGGAATTCCCGTTATTGATGGCACTAATGTGGTTCAGACCACAATCAGTGCAGTTAACAATGTTCAGGCTGTGACTAAACAAATCCAGCAGTACCAGACGCAGCTGCAGCAGTATGAAAACATGCTGCAGAACACCGTAGCTCCTGCGGCCTATATCTGGGATCAGGCAAATTCAACAATTAATAAATTGTTGCAGGTGCAGGATACCCTTAATTACTACAAGAATCAGGCCGGGAGTCTCGATGCGTACCTGAAACGATATCAGGATGTTAATTACTACAGGACATCACCTTGCTTTAACAGCAATGTTGAATGTACCGCGTCTGAAATTAGTGCACTGCGTGAAGCTGAACAGAACAGCTCAGAGGCGCGTAAAAAGGCTAATGACGCAGTATTTAAGGTAATTGACGAACAGCAGAACACCCTGCAGAGCGATGCTGATAATCTTGCCGAATTACAAACTCAGGCAAGCGGCGCACAAGGGCAAATGGAAGCTATTCAGGCGGCAAACCAGCTTGCCAGTGCACAGACAAATCAGTTACTGCAAATCCGCTCACTTCTGGTAGCCCAACAAAACGCTGCAGCAACACTGGCACAGGCTCAGGCAGATAAAGAATCACAACAGATAGCCGCTGATGAAAAAGCGTTAGCTGGAGAGAATACACCAAGCCCGAAGCGAATTTGGTGAGGAACAACTGAATGAAAAATAAAATTATGATGGTTTTTATTCTAATCATTTCAATGATTATATGTTCTTGCGAAAAAAACGATAACGATTGCTTATCGACGGCAGAGAATAAATTTTATGCACATAGATCCGATAAGTGTGCATTGCGTAGTAATAACAATCCAAGCCCTAAACGAGAATGGTAATCATGAAAATAGTAAGTAAGCTCACCTTTTTAGGTATCATTCTTTTCTTTTCTATAAATGCCTATGCTGGTCAATTAGATAGTAGCGGGCTACTTGATACTTTATTAGATAAGTTTCAACAAGTAGCCAGTACATGGACAACAGTAATTGCTGACTATGCAAATTGGCTCTTCTGGGGGCTGGTATTAATAAGTATGGTTTGGACATTTGGTATGATGGCGATGCAAGGGGAAGGGTTGACAGGCGTACTTGCTGAAATAGTTCGCTTTTTTGCTGTCATTGGTTTTTTTTATTATCTTTTAATCAACGGCCCATCCATATCGCAATCCATCATTAATTCAATGAGACAACTTGCAGCAAACGCGTTAGGAATAAGTACTGGTATTTCGCCCTCAAGCATAGTTGATATGGCGTTTGCGATATTAACAAAGGTCAGTTCAGCCGCATCAATTTGGTCGCCAATGATATCCACCATTATGATAACAGTCGCGATAATCGTTTTGGTAGTAATGTCCCTTATAGCGATAAATATGCTAATCATGTTGGTTTCTGCATGGGTACTATGTTATGCAGGAGTTATATTGCTTGGGTTTGGTGGTTCGAAATGGACCTCTGACATAGCAATTAATTACTTACGAACTGTTTTATCGGTTGGCATTCAATTATTCACGATGACATTAATTATTGGGATTGGACAATCATTTATAGATCAATATTTTTCTCTTATTAAAGATGATGTTCCTGATCTTAATAGTCTTATCGTTTTGCTTCTGGCGTCAATTATCCTGTTAGTGTTAACGAATAAGCTACCACTGTTGTTATCAGGTGTTGTAGGAGGGGCTTCTTTACAAGGGATTGGTGGATTTGGGGCGGGTATGATTACCGGCGCTGCCGCTACTGCCATCAGCGGTGCTGGAGCGATGGCAATGGGGGCATCAGCTCAAGTCAGCGGCGGAGCCTCTGCATTGAAGGCAGCGTTCGAGTCTGCGCAAGCTGCCATGGCCGAAGAATCTGGTTCAGGCGTTGGAGGCGGTTCCCGTGGAGGATTTGGCGGCGGGGAAGATACCGGTTCTGTAGATACTTCTTGCGGCCAACCCTCAGGCGGTTCCGGTGGTTCGTCTGCTGGGAGCAGTTCAGGTAGCGCCAGCGGAGGAAGTCAGGGGTTTGCTTCATTCTCACGAGCTGGGCGCATGGCAAGCCATATGGGAAGCAGTATGGCTAACGGAGCTGCTGAATACCAGACAATGAGGCGAAGTAGCGATTCTTCTCGTGTCCAACGGACTATTGGAGGGGAGTTGGCGACTCAGATACGTAAACAAACAGCTACTCGTCGGGATAACCGCGAACATGATGATTTTGTCGAAGATAGCTTATCCGGCAATAATAAATCTTGAATCAAGCGCGTCAGTTTATGGGGGAGCGGGAGCTGACGCTTCAACTGAGCGAACTTTATTTCTGCAACTCAAAGGAAAAAATATGTCCAGAACTCCAGATTCACGGTTACGCCATGAGGGCTTTCGCAAAGCAGAGGCTTCCCTGAGACTTGAAGGAATGGACCCCAGTGGTACGCCTCTGTACAAGTCCGTTAAGGCACGTATTATTTCAGGCGAGCTGACGTATGAGCAGGGGCGTTCTGAGATTTTTGCATACTACACAAAATCAGATACCGCCGGGCCTGTGACCGTGGGAGAAATGCTGACAGAGGAGTTTTTAAAACCGCTGAGTATGTCTCATGATGAACTGGCGGAAGCTATTGGTGTTTGCAAGCAGGATATTGAAGATATTATCTGTGGTTTGCGTCGTCTTACGGATGATGAGGCTCGCGTTCTTGCTGATATATTTGGGACTGATGAGGATTTCTGGAGTAATCTGCAGAAGTTGCAAGATCGGAAGAAACGACGGTAGAAATAATAACTTAATGCCATGATATCTGCGCAGCCCCTCAAGTGTCATGACAGTAGTTCTTCAAGTCATAGCATCTTGAAACACCTTCGATTATCAGGTAACGATCTTATATAGTATAGGTCTTTGACTTTCATGACTTTTGGGAGATTTTATGCATCTAATAATGCTCGATACATGTGTTTGGCTTGATATTTCCTCTAAAAAAGCTGAATTGCCAATGCTTACTGCCATCGAGCATCTGGTAGAGGATGGGAGTATCAAAATACTACTGCCCGATCTGATACGTGCCGAGTACGAACGAAATAAAGAAAGGGTGATTGAGGCTACGCGAAAACGACTCTCCAGTGAATTTCGAGTAATTAAAGGGGTAGTTGAGTCTTTTGGCGGTGAAGGTAAAGATACTGCGCTCAGGACCTTAGATGATGTTAATCACAGATTGCCTATTCTTTCCGAAGTTAATCAAAATACAGTAAATCGTGTTACCAAAATTTTTGACATGGCCCACGAAGTTATAATCTCTGATGCCGCAAAAATAAGAGCGGCAGAGCGGGCTATCGCTAAGAAGGCACCGTTCCATAAGCAGAAGAATAGTGTGGCTGATGCAATGTTAGCAGAAACTTTCCAAGAGTTTCGGCTGTCGCATATAAGTGAGTACGAAACCTTTAGATTTGTCACTCACAATGTGACGGATTTTTCCGGCAAAGACCACAGGCAGCCACACGACGATTTCGCAGATATTTTTGATGGCAACAGCTCTTTATTCTTTAACGCCACGAGCGCTGCCATCGAGGATCTGCTCGATCTTGAAGAATTTCACTATGAGAATAGCTTTGCTTGGGAGGACGAAACTCGTGGGCTTCAGGAAATCATGTCTGCGATGGACGAGCTCTTCGATAAAGTTTGGTACAACCGCCATATGAACATGATGTATCACCTAGATAATGGTGATATAGAGGTAATCCCCGCTGGCACAAAACGCCACGGCAATGATGTGATTCACGAAGATACCCTCGACCAAGCAAAAATTGCAGCTCAACGAGTCAGGGATAAATATGAAGATACTGGGCCTTGGAGCGACTTTGAATGGGGGGTGCTCAATGGGAAGCTTTCTGCCCTGCGATGGGTCTTGGGTGATGAGTGGGACATGCTCGATACGTAAGTAAGGAAAGCATTGCTGCTTATCGAATGGGCAAAAGCTACGCTGGCGAGCCGCTATCTTGGAGGATGATTACGGGAAGAGCTGCATAAAGACATTGCAGTGAACCGTTTTTGAACTTAATGTGTAAAGTGTAACGTCACACTTTACATAGAGGCAGCGACCATGACTGATGATTCCCTCCCCCTTCATCCCGGTTCCTATGTTCGGAAAAACGTCCTTGATCCTCGTGGGCTCACGGTTACTGAGGTGGCGAAGTTGATCGGCGTTAGCCGCCCGGGCCTATCGAATTTTCTCAATGGGAAGGTATCTGCAACGCCCGATATGGCTGCACGTCTTGAACGTGCTTTCGGGATTTCCGCCAAGGCCATTCTCGATTTGCAGACAGAATATGACGCGCAGGGTGATAAAACGGCAGGCGCAGCTCAAAAGGCGCGTACTTACGTGCCCCCTTTTTTAAATGTCCAAGCCAACGATCTCGTAAATTGGTTCACAACGACAATTCTTGCGCGCACTAAGCTGTCGGTGCTGCTGCGAACGCTCATTCACTCCACGGGACGTGATCTTCAGAAAGTAGATTTCCCCGGTAACGACGATGCCGAGCGTGCCGGCTGGGATGGCTTCATTGAGGCCAGTTCCGGCACACCTTGGATACCTTCTGGTGCCTCTGGGTGGGAGTTCGGTGTCACCGCGGACATCAAGGCCAAGGCAGACGGGGATTTTGCAAAAAGCGTCCGGGCTATCAAGAGCGCTGAAAGGGCAAATATTACGTTTGTCTTTGTCACTCCAAGGCGGTGGCCGGGTAAGACGGCCTGGGTCGCGGATATGAAGAGCAAAAAGCTTTGGAAAGACATTCGTGCATACGACGCCAGTGATCTTGAGCAGTGGATGGAGCAATCACTCGCGGCCCAGACCTGGTTTGCGAACCAGACGGATCGTCCTTCTAATGGTGTCAGAACCTTAGAGCGTTGCTGGAGCGATTGGGCAAACGTAGCGGCCCCCGCGCTTCATCCTTCTCTTTTTACTACGGCGAATGAGGCGTGGAACGACAAGATCAAATCCTTCCTGGCGAAAGACGATGCGAATCCCTTAGTAATAGCGGCTGACTCCGTTGAAGAGGCGCTGGCGTTTTTAAATCAAGTCTTGGCCCCCCCCGAGTTTGAACAGTATAGGGATCGGGTGTTGGTATTTGACAAGGCAGGAGTACTCCCGAAACTCGCCCAAGGCACTACCGATTTCATTGCAGTAGCCCATACGCGGGAAGTGGAGCGTGAGCTTGGGCCCTACAGCACATCGCTGCGAACCATTGTTGTTTATCCCCGCAATGCTACTAGCGTGGAGCCTCATGTCGTGTTGGAGCCGCTCGGGTTCGAGCCGTTCACTAAAGCTCTGGAAGCGATGGGAAAATCGCGCGATGACATAGCGAAACTAGCTAACGCCTCGGGGCGTTCGTTGACGGTTCTTCGACGTCAACTCTCGAATATTCCGGCAATCCACACACCTGCTTGGGCTGAAGATCCAAGAATCGCATCGGGGATTGTTCCGCTTGTTCTTGTCGGCGCATGGGACGCTCAGAACAAGGCGGATCAAACTATCCTGTCCCATCTGGCTGAGGCACCTTTTGAGGTGTTGGAAAAGCGCATTCTTGATTTGTTGCGGCTCAACGATTCTCCAGTCTGGTCAATTGGTGGGTATCGGGGGGTGATTTCGAAAATCGACTCCCTCTTCGCAATTGCGGACACGGTCTCCAAGGCTGATCTTGACCGCTTTCTTGACGTTGCGCGGACTGTACTGGGTGAAGATGATCCTGCCCTCGACTTGCCCGAGAAAGATCGTTGGGCGGCGGCCATTCATGGCAAAAGACGAGAGTTCTCGGGGGCTGTGCGAGAAGGCGTTTCCGAGACTTTGGTTTTGCTGGCTGTGTACGGCAAGAATCTCTTCGGGAAGCACCTTGGCTTTGATGGGGAATTTGAAGCCGCGAAAATCGTGCGTGATCTTCTTGTGCCTGTAACGACTAGAAAGCTAGAGGCTAATGGGCGCGACCTTCCACTTTATGCAGAAGCTGCTCCCGCCGAGTTTCTTGATATCATCGAGCGTGATCTGCGAGCAGAAAAGTCCGAAGTCATGGGCTTGCTGAGGCCTACCGATACCGGGTTTTTTGGCTCATGTCCGCGCACTGGACTGCTTTGGGCTCTCGAAGGACTTGCTTGGAATCCGACCACCTTTCCGCGGGTAGTGAAGATTCTGGGCCAGCTTTCTGAGGTAGAGATTAACGATAACTGGGCAAATAAGCCTATCGAATCGCTTGGTTCCATTCTTCGCGCATGGATGCCGCAGACGGCGGCAAACCACGAGATGCGCCTGAAGGCGGTCAGCATGCTTTTGGATAAGCACCCGGCGGTCGGGTGGAGGGTTTGCCTCCAGCAGTTCGGTGATTACGGCAGTGGCGTCGGCGGCTATAGCCATAAGCCGAAGTGGCGTCCTGACGGCTACGGGTTTGGGGAGCCTTTCAAAACATGGGGACCAATCCATGCATTCGTCAGAGAGATGGTAAAAGTCGCGCTAAGCAGGCCGTCCTACACTGTCGAGATGTTATGCGACCTTGTGTCAAGGCTGCATGCACTCGCGGCGGAGGATCAGGCGCGCGTATGGGAGATTATCGACGAGTGGCGCAACTCGGGCGCGCTTGACGAGGAAGTTGCGAAGATCCGCGAGAAAATTCGTGTGACTGTTCTCTCTCGCCGGGGGCGTAAAAAGGTCAATGAGGAAGGCCAAGCGAGCCTGACGGAGAAAGCCAAGGCAGTCTATGCGGAGTTGCAGCCCAAGGACATTGTGAATAAGTATGAATGGCTGTTTCGGCAGGGATGGGTTGAGGAGTCGGCAGACGAACTCGCAGGAGACGAGATGGACTTCCGAGCGCGTGAGCAACGCATAGAAAAGCTCCGCGTTGAAGCCCTGACAGACATTGTGCAAGAACGAGGTATTCCGGGCATTCTCGCACTCTCTGAAAAAGGAAATTCCCAACGCCAAATCGGTGCTCACCTGGTGTCCGGCATACTTACCGACGAGCAGATTGAAGATTTGATCTTGCAATGCCTGCGTCCGGCAGAAAATTATTCGGGTCGTGATGGCATTGTCGCCGGCGCGCTCTGGTCGTTGGACGAGGATAGGAGAAAGGCCATATATGCGGGCCTGCGGGATAAAGTGGTCGAAGAGGAAACGCTCCGTCTCTTGTTGCTTTCACCTTACCGGGCTTCTACGTGGGTGCTTGTAGATCAACTTTCGGCTGAAGCTCGGAGTCGTTACTGGGTTGAAGTAGTTCCACAATATGTTTTTGACTCGCCTGAGGAAAACAATGAGAGCGTTCGCCGCCTGCTTGAAGTCGAACGTCCGAGGGCAGCCTTCGCATCAATACATTTCAAGCTTGAAGAAATACACCCACCTCTCCTAGTGCAGACTCTATCTGCCATGGCGAAAAATAGTCAGGATAAAGCTGGGGAGTACCAGCTGCACGACTACGATGTGCGGCGCGCCTTCCAGCTTCTCAATCGCAACTCAGACCTCACTCTAGAGGAAAAAGCTGGACTGGAATTCGCATATTTAGAGGTTCTGGCTCGCTCTTTCCGAGGGGGAGACCAGCAGCAGATTCCAAACCTTGAGCGCTACATTGAGGAACATCCTGAACTATTCGTGCAGGCTGTAGTGTGGGCCTATAAGCGCAAGGATCGTGGCGAAGATCCCGCCGAGTTTCGCATTACAGAAGGTCGCGAGCATATGGCACGGCGCGGGTACCGCCTCCTTGAAGCCATTGAACGTATCCCTGGTCAAGATAAAGCAACTAAAGAGGAACAGCAGGAAAAGCTCGCAGAATGGGTTGCAACGGTAAGGCGGTCTTGTGCTGAACTTGACCGCGCGGAGATCGCGGACGTGTGCCTTGGAAAGCTATTCTCTAACGCACCGGCTGGCGAGGATGGCGCGTGGCCGAACGAAGCTGTTCGCGATGTGATGGAGGATCTACGGTCTGAGGACATCAGCAGCGGCGCACATACGGGTTTATACAACGCGCGCGGCGTTCATTGGCGCGGGGAAGGCGGTGGTCAGGAGCGGGAGCTTGCAGACAAGTATCGCGCCTGGGCCGACACCTTGCAATTTACGCATCCCTTCGTGGCGTCATCGTTGCTGATGTCGATGGTCAATACGTATGAGCGTGAAGCTGAGCAACACGATACTGAAGCCGGTATCCGTCGTCGGTTAAGGCATTAAAGGGGAGAATATGGCTGTGGCTTATACTTCATGGTATTCTCCATGGTATCATGATGTTGGTGATATTCATGTTTTTGATGTGTAAGGGAAATATCACTCTATTGATAATAGAGTGGGAATGATTTGACCCTGCACTATGAATGAACAAAACCCTCTGTTACTACAGAGGGTTTTTTATCCTAAAGAATTATAGGTTTGAAGTTACTAACATCGATTAATTAAACCAGCTATCTGATTTATTCTCTTCTGCTTTACCCACGCTTTTCATCAGATCGC
>UMHP01025140.1_pt1 | contig 12485 bp, 10 predicted proteins | sample 1965571 | NCBI WGS metagenome assembly UMHP01 (sample SAMEA4836103, study PRJEB28245) | human gut metagenome | biome: gut microbiome; material: fecal sample | place: Denmark | collected 2008
GCCCCCACTTCAAAATCTATGATTTAAGTGGTGGGAGCATGTCACTAGATATATAGTATAGTTCTTTTATAACAATAAATTTGTAAAGTTAAATTTTCTAAGGGATTCAAGGAGTGTTTGAAAAAATTCTGGTATAGGATAGTGTATTAGCTGTTTAGTAATAATAGTTTATGGACAATCATTTGGCAGTTACAACAAAAGAGTCACGAATCAAACTATATCCAACAATACTTTAGAAGCTAGAAGGAAGAAACACTGGTATGTTACGAAAAATATACAAATTCAGAATCTGTAAATGGACAAATAAAAAATAGGAAAGTAAGAGGAAGAAATCCAAATGTTAAAAGTAATTATTTCCCCAGCGAAAAAAATGAAAATAAGAAACGATATTTTACCGTATAAAAATATCCCATTTTTTATAAAAGAAGCAGAGAAGCTTTTTTCTTACATGGGAAATATGTCATTTGATGAGCTAAAAGATTTGTGGAAATGCAGTGATAAGCTTGTGGAAGAGAATGAGCGACAGTTTCGAATAGGAAACTTAAAACAGAATCTAAGCCCGGCGATTCTTTCCTATGAAGGAATCCAGTATAAATATATGGCTCCAGCAGTATTTGAGGAGCAGGCTTTTACATGGTTAGAAAAACATTTACGGATTTTATCAGGCTTTTACGGTGCACTATCTCCATTTGACGGAGTAATTCCATATCGCCTTGAAATGCAGGCACGCTTCCACAAAGAAGAAATAGATAATTTATATGACTTTTGGGGACAAAAACTGGCAGACTACGTCTTAAAAGACTGCGATTGTCTCATTAACCTTGCCTCCAAAGAATACAGCAAAAGCATTTTAAAATATATCCCTGAAAATGTACGAGTTATAACCTGTGTATTTGGAGAACTGATCGATGGAAAAATAAAAGAAAAAGGAACCTACGCAAAAATGGCAAGAGGTTCCCTTGTACGCTATATGGCAGAACATCAGATAGAAAATCCAGAGGAAATTAAACAGTTCGATGAACTTGGATATAAATACAAAGAAGAATATTCAAACAGTACAAAATATTGCTATTTAATTCATTAAGCGAACTACAGACGAAGGCATTGCCCCCAATAAGGCATATTTGTGATTTTAGTCGCTGCGGTTTAAATGTTCGCTCATGCGCTCACATCCAAACCGCAGCGACTAAAGTCACAAATATAGGATATCGTATCTCTTCTCGGGCGTCTGTCCCTTAATGAATTAAATAGCAACAACCCTATTTTGGTGTTTTATGTAGACTGGGATATGTTTTTTGTGTAAAACCCGGATGACAGGATAGACAATGAAAAGTTCTCCTTCAACGTAAACAGCATCTGGTTTATATTTTAAAATGCCTTTCACATAGTCTTTAATATAAGATGCAAACTCCTCTTTTTCCATAGAAATCTCACCCAAGTTTCTGTCAAATGTAAGTGCGGGCATTTTCGGTAAGTCACAATGGATAATTGCTGCATTTTCCATATGAGGGATTTCTTTAAGGATTTCATCCATTTTGGAAGAACCTCCCAAATTTATAATGCAAGAAGTTTCTGTAAAGTTTTCAAGGCTTATTTTGCAGGCAGAAATTGCATCGTTTACATCATCGACGGTCATGATAAAACCGCCTTTGTGGCAGAAGTTTGCGCTGGTTAAGCCAGTTGCCTGTTTTAATTCGTCTCTCTCTAAACCAAGCCAGTTTTCAGGGAAGCTGCATTTGTAATTGAGAGAATGTTCTTTTTTTAATGGCTGGATGCAATAGCCTCCGCGGTTTGAGGGGAAAATAATAAAGGCAATATCTGTTTCGCGTAATTGTTTCTGGCATGGGACGAATTCAGGGAGAACGAGAATTTTTGCTTCGATTTCAGATTTTTCCCCAGACAAAACAGAAGAATTATGTGCGGCTAAAATTTCTTCTACACGTTTCTCGGCACGTTCATTTCCTTTATATTTTTCGAACATATTTACAAGAATCATTCCAGCTGTCTGTACCGCTCTGGAAAATGCTTCATTTTCTCCATTTTCCACATCCCAGGAAGGATTAAAATTGCCAATTAAAGTGGCAAGTTCATTTTTCTCGCCGGTATTGTCGTTAATATCAAGTGGCTGGATAAATGACTCATCGAACTTTGCGGCAAGTTCTTCGCCAAGAATTTCTGCACCAAGTTCTTCCCATAAAAGACCAAATGCAGCATAAGGAACACCATTTTCACGGATACGGCTGTCGCGCTGGTGATGGTCGTATTTTCCCCTGCCAATATCAAAAACGATTCCATCAAAATCTTTTGGAACTTTATTTCCTCGGGTAATTGTGATTGCAGGATTTAAATATAACAACAGTGCATAGGAGAAAACATCGTCTGCATGAAATTTTCCACTATGTGTAAAAGCTTTTGCATTTTTCTTTTTAATTTGTTCTAATAGAGTATTCATAAAATTCACCTCAGAATTTTTATTTCAGTCGAGAAGCTGCTCAATCTTCAGTATCAGTATAATAGTATAGCATAAAGTTATAGCAGAATTATACAAAAAAATACAAAATATATCCCCCTGGGGAGCTTGTGAGAAAAAATAGAAAGGTATATCCTAGGTTTAAAACATAAAAGCTTTATAGGAGGAAAGAAAGATGCATATACCTGAAAATTATTTGAGTCCTTCGACCTGTGCGGTAATGGCCGCAGCAATGGTTTCGGTATGGACATACTCTGTTAAGAAAGTAAAAGAAGAAATTCCGAAGGTGAAGATGCCATTGCTTGGAATTGGAGCAGCGTTTTCTTTTCTTGGAATGATGTTCAATATCCCGCTTCCGGGAGGTACGACAGGACATGCAGTAGGAGGAACATTGATTGCGATTCTTACGGGAAGTCCATCGGCAGGCTGTATTGCCGTTACGATCGCACTGCTTATTCAGGCATTGTTGTTTGGTGATGGCGGTATTCTCGCTTTTGGAGCGAACTGTTTTAATATGGCTTTCATATTGCCATTTCTCGGATTTGCGATTTACAAGCTTATCTGGGAAAAAACAGGAAAAAGAAAGTTAGCAGCAGGAATTGGTTCCTACATCGGCATTAATGCAGCAGCATTTTGTGCAGCGATTGAGTTTGGAATTCAGCCATTGCTGTTTACTGATGCAGCAGGAAAGGCACTCTATTGTCCATATCCGCTTACTATTTCTATTCCGGCAATGATGATTGGACATCTTACATTATTTGGAATTGCAGAAATAGTTCTTACTACAGCAATCCTTGCATTTGTGGAAAAGATATCACCGGAAACATTAGAGGAAAAACCAGCACAGTCCGCATTTAAGCCATTATATATTCTTATGGCAGTTTTGATTATATTCACACCATTAGGTCTTCTGGCAAGTGGAACCGCCTGGGGAGAATGGGGCGTTGAAGAGATGGCATCCCTTGTAAGTAATGGAAAAGCACTTGGATATACACCGGCAGGAATGGAAAAGGGCTTTAGCCTTGCTTCACTTTTCCCGGATTACTCTATGGCAGGAATGCCGGAATGGATAGGATATATTTTATCTGCAGTTGTTGGCGTAGCGATTATTGTTATCTTCTTTAAACTTTTAGCTGGAAGTAAAAAAGATAAAATAGATTTTTCAAAAGGGCAGTCAGTGTAATGCAAAATCAGGAAAAAAATAATAGTTTTCTTCCATCATGGATGTGTGAAACGGAGCAATATGTTCCGAGTATTGATAAAGATGGATTTATTACAAAAAGTACGCAGGCAGTTCTTGGTGTACTGTCAAAATTAAAATGGAAAGAAGGGAAGGACGGGTGCCTAAGCGCCAGTCCTTCTTTAAAACTATGTTATACATTCCTATATATTTTACTTACTGCCTGTTCAAAAAACTATGTATTTTCATTAATTATGGCAGGCGGAACTATTCTTGCACTTGCAACTTATCCGGCAGAAACAATGAAACAGATACTTTCGGGGACATTTGGAGCAGTACTTTTTTCTGCACTAATACTTTTACCGGCAGTGTTTATAGGAAATCCGCAGATTTTGCTTATTATCACAACCAAAGTGTTTGTATCCGTTACGCTTATAGGTATTCTGTCAGCGGGAACATCCTGGAATAAATTAACAGCAAGCCTCCGCTCATTTCATATACCGGATATCTTTATTTTTACATTGGATATTACATTAAAATATATTGCCGTACTCGGAGAAATCTGCATGGAAATCCTTACGTCACTTCGCTTACGATCTGTAGGACAAAACAGGAAAAAAGCACAGTCCTTTTCTGGGATATTGGGGATTTCCTTTTTAAAATCAAGAGAAATGGCAGAGGAAATGTATGCAGCGATGTGCTGCCGTGGATTTGTTGGAGAATATAAAACACAAAAAACATCTACCTTTCGAAAACAGGATATCTTGAGTCTTCTTTTGATGATAGGAGTAACAGGAATATTCATTTATTTCGAGGGTCTGTGGAAATAACACGAAGCAATCAATCTAGTATCAAAGAGGGTAAAAGACCTTTTAATCCTAACATATAGCAATTTTCTATGAGAAGAGAATAAAAAGTAAAATCAAGAATAACAAAAATAAAAGGAAGATTCAAAATGATAGAATTAAAAAATGTATGTTATGCATATGGGAATGAAATTGCATTACGATACATTAATTTAAATATTCAAAAAGGTGAATCTGTAATAATACAGGGACCAAATGGATGTGGTAAATCTACATTGATAAAAATATTGAACGGAATCATATTTCCGATGGAAGGCAGTTATACCTATGAAGATCACGAAATAACAGAAAAAGCATTAAAAGATTCTCGCTTTGCCAAATGGTTTCATCAGCAGATGGGTTATGTTTTTCAAAATGCAGATACACAGCTTTTTTGTGGAAGCGTAGAAGAAGAAATCGCATTTGGCCCGATCCAGATGGGACTTTCCGAAGAAAAAGTCAAACAAAGAACAGAGGATTGCCTTCGTTTATTTGGAATCGAAAAACTAAGAGAACGCCCACCGTATCATTTAAGCGGTGGAGAAAAACGAAAAGTATCATTAGCGTGCATCCTTTCTATGAATCCCGAAGTTCTTATATTAGACGAACCCCTCGCTGGACTCGATGAAAGTACACAGAAAATGCTTATAGATTTTCTGAAGAAATTTCATGCAGCAGGGAAAACACTAATTATCATTACCCATAATAATCAGCTTGCGAAAGAGCTTGGAACCCGGTTTATCCAGATGAATGAAAATCATGAATTAACTATTTGATTCATTAGGGGAAACAGACGAAAATAAAAAGAATAGACCATAGTAAATGTAAAGATATCACTGCGTAGAAAATGTCTGTCCGGCATTTTTACTTGCTCTCACATTACATTTACTATGGTATTATTTCTTTTTTCGTCTGTTTTCTCTAATGAATAGTAATAGTAAAAGCCTTTCCTAGTGATTTATAGTTAGAGATAGAGATTTCCTGAGCATCATCAGTGTTTGTGGTGCTGACTTCAATTTCAGTAGATTCTGCTACTGTTTTTTCAGTGGATTCTGCCGTTTCTTCTGTACTATTAACAGAGGAAGACAGAGGAAAGTCATTATAATATGGAGTTAAAGTGAGGCAGGTGGCTTTAGGGGAAATATAGCCGGTCATTCTGTCTACTGTAAAAGTACCATTTGTTCCATCGGCGGTATCAAGGTAGAATTCTACAGGGTTTCCAAGGTCATCTTTTCCTTTCAATATAATGTCCCCAGAGAGTCCAGTATTATTTTTTGAAATAGTAAATGAGATTTGATGGTTTACGATATTACTTCTATAATTTTTTAAAGTTATTTTTGTTTTATTTGGTAAGGTAAAAGAATGATTTAATGCTACGTTTGTTGTTTTTGCATTTAATTCTTTACCGGATGCCGCAAATTTTAATTTTCCAATAGAGGTATTTGATTTATCTAATGTGGAAAAGTTGATCGTAAAATCAGCTTTCTCTGATAAAATGGAGGAATCATTTAATTGTATTTCACTTTCAGAAATAGAAGTTAGCTTGTCGATAGGAGTAGAACAGATGCCGACACTTTCTACAATAGGTTCTCCAGCGATAGTAAGGTCTATATCAATTGGCAATTCAGTGATAGTTTTGATATTTGATTTTTTCAATACAGAACTGTCTTTTATTTTTGTTTTGTAGGAAATGATAAGGCTATGTCCATCAAGAATTACTTCATTTAATGTGATAGTGATGCCGTTTTTGGATATAGATTTACCAACGACAGTACTGTAAGGACTAAGGTCTTCTTTGGTGCCTAAAAGTGTGGATAAACTTTCCATAATCTGTTGGGATTGTGCGTATACGTTCTGCCTTACCGGAGCACTGCTTCCACCAAGAAGAATAATAAAGGCAGCTGCGGCAGCAGCATATTTTTTCCAGGTGTGTTTTTTAACGGAAGTTTTTTTCTTTAAAGCAAAAGATTGTTTCCAGTTTTTTAAATCAGTACTTGTAATATCGACAGTTTCAAAAGTATCTATCTGATTGTCAATGTCATTTAATAAATCATAAATATCATTTTTCATAACTCGTACCTCCAGTCAGATGAGTTGAATTTGTTTGAGGGAAAAGAGAACGCAGCTTCTTTTTACTGCGGAAAAGCCGATTATACAGTACAGGCTTGTTTGTATTCATTTCTTTGGATATCTCATCAAATGGTTTTTCTTCTACATATAGTTTGATGAAAAGCTCTCTATCTTGTGGTTTTAGGCAGGATAACATTTGCTTTGTTTCTTCAGAAAATTCTTCTTCAAATTGTGTGTGTAATTCTATTGCATCGTCCAATCCTTTAGTATATTGCGCATTTTCCCAGCTTGTTTCCAAAAGATGATTTGCGTATTTTCTTTTATAATCAAGAGCTTTTAATCGGGCAATTCCGCCAATCCAGTTTGCAAATGGATTACGGGCGGAGTCATATGAGTCGATATGTTCCCATACAGCGAAGAAAACGTCATTCATACATTCCTCTTCGTATTGAGAAAGAACATTCAGATAACGATGCACAACAGACTTTACAAGTCCACCATAATGTACCATCACATATTCTAAAGCTCTCTCATTTCTGTGGGATAACGCTTCCACAAAATTCGATTCTTTTATCTTCATAGGTTACTCCTTTATGTACATTCGAATGTAAAAAATATATGGATAATTATATCGGTTACATTATATATTCGCAAATAAGGGATGAGAATCTCTCACTTTTTTGAAAATATTTTGATTTTTTTGAAAAGGCTGATTTCCGTCTCCCAAACCGCAGAGAACCGAAAGATTTATTTCCTTTGAATGTTACCCTAAAACCTGTTAAGATGGGAGTAGAAATTTTCGAAAGAGGAAACCACCGATGGATTATATTGATATTTTTATAAAAAACGATTATATAGATTTAAAGCAGATTGCAGAGAGTGGACAGTGCTTCCGCTGGAAGAAAATATGTCCGGGAAGATATTTTGTTATTTCTGATGGACGGACGGCATGTTTTTTTCAGGAAAAGACAGGAATCCGTATTTTGTGTCATGAGAAGGATGAGGAATATTTTAGAAAGTATTTGGATTTAGATACAGATTACGAGAAAATAATAGAACAGATTGATCCGGAAGATCGTTTTCTTTCTGGAGCGGCGAAGATGGGAAAAGGGATTCGGATTCTTCGTCAGGATCTGTGGGAGATGATTGTTAGTTTTATCATCAGTCAGAGAAATAATATTCCACGTATTATGAAGAGTATTGATGCATTATGTGAGAAACTTGGAGAAAAAATAGTATTTAATTATGAAGAGGAGCATCTTATTGGTTATAGTTTTCCGGGACCAGAAGTGCTTGCAAAGGCCGATTTGTCGGAGTTTAAGTTTGGATACCGGGAGAAGTATATTCGGCAGACAGCAGAGGATATTTTAACTGGGAAGTTTGAACTGAGTGTACTTCAAACAGCCGTTGCAAAAGGGGCATCGCCGGAAGAGGGAAAGGAGATGCTGAAAAAACTTCATGGAGTGGGAGAAAAGGTAGCATCTTGTATTCAGCTTTTTGGTTTACATCAGCTTTCCTTATTTCCGATTGATACATGGATTGCCAAAGTGGAAAAAATGTATTATAACGGGCATTTTCCAGTAGAAAGATATGAAGGGATAGCTGGTGTGATGCAGCAGTATCTTTTTTTCAGAGTTCGTGAGGAAGCAGAAAAACGTGCCTGCTTGGAAGTAAAAGCAGATAAGATGCAAAAAGAAAAGCCAGAAGAGATACGAAAAAATGTATCAAAAGAAGTTTTAAGAAAGCAGGAGAAGAAAGAATATAATCTTTCTGGCAAAATGCTATATGTATCGGATTTAGATGGCACATTATTAAATAGTGATGCCTTACTTAACGAAGACGTGCCTAAACGATTAAATGCTCTTATTGAGCAGGGACTTTGTTTTACTGTTGCTACAGCGAGAACCTATGCAACTGTGAATTCTATTATGAAAGATGTCAATCTCACCTGTCCTATGATTTTGATGAATGGAGTCATGATTTACGATCCGGTGAAAAAAAGCTGTATTCATGCGGAAATTATTGAAAGAGATTCTGTGGAATATATTTTAAAAGGAAGAAAGAAGTTTGGAGTGACAGGATTTGCATATGCACTGTCCCCTGAAATTTCCGAAGATTGCTCAAAGTCTGGCGAAACATCTGTTGTAGATAGTGCCGGACGAGTCGGCAAGTCTGGACGAAAGATGGCAACCTATTATGAAAAAATTGCGACACAGCATATGGAAAAGTTTTATACGGAACGAAGAGATTTATACCATAAGCCATTTAGTAAAGTGGAAAGATTAGAAGATATTTCAGGTGAAGATATCATTTATTTTTCCATTTGTTATGAAGAAGAAGTGTTACGGCCATTTTATGAATATTTGAAAAAAGATGAGCGGCTGAATCTGAATTTTTATAAGGATGTTTATGGAGATGGTCTGTGGTATTTAGAAATCTCGCATAAAAATGCTTCAAAATATTATGGAATACAGAAGCTGCGAAAGCTTCTTCATCCGGCCGCGATTACCGGAATGGGTGATAATCTGAATGATATTCCTTTATTTGAAGCTTGTGATCGTTCCTGTGCGGTAGGAAATGCACATAAGGAAGTAAAAGAAAGGGCAGACTATATTTTAGATACCAATCTGAATGCGGGAGTGGTAAAATTTCTGGAAAAGGAAATGAAATAAATTATCAAGACAGCCATAGAATCTGGAATTTACCGGAGACTATATAGAGAAGATAGTTGACAAAGAGTTTTGATAATATTAAAATATAGATATGAAAACTACATTACATGGAAATGAGAACACAGATTGCATTGCAGTAAGAGAGAATGCTTCATTTTGAGTGATATTTACAGTGTATTAATTTCTGTGTATAGTAATATAATAATGCATACTGGAGGATGAAATGGATTACAAGATTATTAGTGATGGCTGTTGTGATTTAGAAAAAGAGATCATTGAACAGTATAATTTACGTATTATACCTTTTTATATATCATTTGATGAGGAGACATATTATAAAGAGATTGAAGAAATCGGAATTCGTGAAGTATATGAGCGAATGGTAGGGAATCCAGATGTATATCCGAAGACCTCTCTTCCATCTGTACAGAATTATATTGACGTTTTTACGGAATATGTGAAAGAAGGAACACCGGTAGTCTGTATTTGTTTTACTCCATCTTTGAGTGGTTCTTACAACTGTGCATGTAATGCCAGAGAAATTGTTTGTGAGGATTATCCGGATGCCAAAATTGCGGTGATTAATTCTGAAGCAGGAACAGTAAGTCAGGGTCTTATGGTTATTGAAGCAGGAAGAATGTGTCAGAATGGAGTTCCTTATGAACAATGTGTAGATATTCTTGAGAAGATGAAAAAGACGAATAGAATCTTCTTTACAGTCGGTAACACAGATTATTTAAAACATGGCGGACGAATCGGAAAGCTTGCAGGAATCGCAAGCAGCGCCCTTTCCTTAAAGCCTCTGATTACTTTAGTAAATGGTGAGATCGAAGCTTCAGGAATCGGACGAAGCCGTAAGAAGACAGTTGCCAAAACGATTGCGTTAATGGATGACTATTTTAAAGAAACCGGAGATGCGATGGAAGACTATTCTTTCCGCGTTGGTTTTGGTTACGATATAGAGGAAGGCAAGGAATATTATAATACCGTTGCGAACCATATCTATGGAGAGAGCCATGTAGATCAGGTGGGAATCTGCCAGATTGGGGCAACCATTGCGGTACATACCGGACCATATGCGATTGGAATCGGGTGTGTTAAGAAGTATGAGAATTATTTATAATCTAAGCCAATCCTATTCAAATAATAAAAAAGACCCCACGGAATATAGCTTCGTGGGGTTTTTACTAAATAGAGTTTGAATAGTAAGAAATAATAGAATGTATAAACCAGAAGATATGGTTATTACTTCTCACATTTGCAGAGGCAACTATTATTCTACTTTCTCCGGGAGCGTCTCTCCCTGCCTGAGGCAAAATACTATTTATAAAAATACCAATTATATAAAATGTTTAAGAGAAACTTATTTTACTTTCACAGTTTTCACTTTGCTGTATGCCCCATAAGTCTTAGTCTTTCCAACCTGCTTGTAGGAGCGTACTTTTACAAAGTATTTCTTTTTAGATGTTAATTTCTTTACTACTTTGCTTGTTGTCTTGTTACTCTTTACTACAATTGTTTTCTTTCCTTTGAAAGATTTCTTTGTGGAATATGTGATTTCGTAACCGGAAGCTTTTTTATCTTTTTTCCAGGATACTTTGATTTTTTTCTTTCCATTTGCTTTTACTTTTGTAGTCTGTTTTGCAAGTTTTACTTTTGTGGCTGTTGTGTTTGGCTTCTTTGCTGTAGTAGCAGGTTTTGTAGCTGGTTTAGCAGCAGTTGTTGTATTTGGTTTAGAAGCTGTTGTACTGTCCGGTATGGATGGTGTTGGAGCTTCTGTGGATTGATATGGTTTTAATAATTCAGTAAGTTCATTGATTAAATCAGCAGCATCGGCACTGGTAGAACTTTCGTTTGCTAAGAGTTCTGCTGCCTCATTTTTATGTGCTAATAATACACTATCATCAGCACCGGCACCTTTTAATGCAGTTTCAGCCTGTTTGATAAGTTCCTGTAACTGTGCTTTTTGAGCTTCTGTTACAGGGATTGCAACGTGGATATCAGCGTAGTTATCACAAGAAATAGCAACGCTGTAAGTTCCACCTTCTGCATCAGATGGGATAGCATTTAAGTCAAGAGAAACGCTTTTTGCAATAGCTCCGGAATACAGAGTATAAGGAGTCTTCATATGACCTGCTCCAACAGTATATGTTACAGTTAATGTTCCGTTTTTTACAGTAGGAAGCTGATTTAAAGTAAATGATTTCATATCGTCACTGAAAGTACCGCTGATTTCTTCAGAGTAAGCTGGTTTTATAAAGATTCCATCAGCGAAAGTATAAACATAGTTACCTTCTGGTGTTACATAAGTAATCTTATTAATTGTTTTATTGACAAGCTTTGCAAATTCAGCCGTATTATCTGATTTTGCAATTCCCATAGTAGCTGCTTCATTGGCAACATTAAAAGATAATTTATAAGGTTGTACCCAGATATTTGAAAGATGTTCCAGACCTACTTTATATCCTTCTGTTGTTTCAAGAATGATTCCCTGAATAGTAGAATTGACAGGGAATCCCTCATCTTGTCGGGAATTTCTTAAGTATTTTGTGCTTGTTTCCACCACATCAATCTCGTATTCACCCCAGGTGGATCCTGTTGTTAATGTTGGTACGGCATCAGTTACAGTAGCGACTGTCTTGTTATTAGAAACATAAGAACCGTTTTCCTGAAGTATTTTATACTGAGAAGGAACCTGTGTAGGATTTTCATTTAATGTAATATCAGAAGCTTCCTCATATGCTTTGCTTAATTCTTTGTTTGCATCTTTTAAAATAGTGGATTCAACATAAAGGTCAGAATCAACAGCAACATTTACATTCGCAACACCTTTTACATGATATCCCCCTGCAGCTTCTGCACTTTCCTTCTTATAATCTGTCCAGGCATTAGATAAAACAGAATACTTAGAAGTGCTGGCAGTAGTAACGACATCAAAGCTGTCTGTGCTGCTTACGTCACCAGAATAAAATTCTTTGTAAGTTAAATTAGATGTTCCATATATCGTTCCGGAAAAACCTGTACCGTTAGTTAATTTATAATATAATCCACTGTTTCCAATCTGAGTATAGCCTTCTAAAGCTTCTGCAGAATATGTGTAAGTGCTGCCTGCGATAGAAACGGATTTTGTTCCTTCTGCTGCAAATGCAGGAACAGAAAGCTGGCTGACAGACATAAATACTGCCATAGAAGCTGCCAGAGCCTTAGAGCGTGTTTGAAAAACATTTTAAGTTGTTCATTTTAACCAA
>UMHP01020925.1_pt1 | contig 12317 bp, 6 predicted proteins | sample 1965571 | NCBI WGS metagenome assembly UMHP01 (sample SAMEA4836103, study PRJEB28245) | human gut metagenome | biome: gut microbiome; material: fecal sample | place: Denmark | collected 2008
CCGAAGCTGTTACTTCGGACAAGTCAACACGCCTACGTACTTCATTCAATGCCCATCTGGCTTCCCCATCGTTCCCCAACGCATTCTCTACTTCCGCATACATTAATAATACATCTGCATAACGCAATAAACGGTAGTTCAGCGGGATATGAGGCGCATCATACGGTTTCGGACGTTTACTTACAGGAATATACAATTTACGGGTAACGCGAGGCGACTTGTGCTCTTCCGGTTTTACCGTATACGAAGTGACATCGGGATCGCCTTGAACAGCCTCTCCATGCTTGATAATAGTCCACTTCCGACGTTCATCGTCGCCTGCATCTTTGAAAGCTTTCTCCAAATGGCTGGTCGGAAGCCCCCAAGCCCATCCGCCATCATTACGTGAACCGCAGACAACAGAAATACGTTCTCCCAAATTATAGGAAATATCATTGTTCGTTTGTACTTCAAACAAAGATTCTTCACTGTTATTGTGATCCATACTCCAAACATCTCCAAAATTCTTCAACAATTTGTATTCCGGAGTATTACCGGAGAATTCACCTCTACAAGTAAGCTCCTGCAACAACTTTTCAGCCTCTGTGTATTTTTCCTGATACAAATAAACCTTTGCCAGCAATCCTTGTGCAGCACCCTCGGTAACCCGTCCCAAATCATTGGCTGCATACTCACTACGCTTTGGCAACGCCGGGATGGCTTCTTTTAAATCACGTTCTATCTGTTCATAAGACTGCTCAATGGTGGCTCTGGTAATGCCAACCACCTCACTCGGCAATTTTAGTCCGATAACCAAGGGAACACCACCAAAGTTTCTTACCAGATCAAAATATTGAAAAGCACGCAAGAATTTTGCTTCTGCCACATAACGGTCACGCAATGATTCATCGGTAAACTCCACAGCCGGAATACGATCGATTGCAACATTACATCTCAAGATGCCTTTGTATCTGTATTGCCAGAAGTTTTGGCAACAGTTTCCTGCCGAGTACGTATTACCCGTATAATGTGCCAAGTCACGATATTCACCCGGATCTTGTGTCGTATTTCCCATCCACATATCATCCGTACACATATCTCCGGCTAAATAAAACTTTTGTATCTGCCACCAGTCGTCATAAAAAAGAGATTGATAACAGCCTGTAACCTGTTGCTTACATTCATCCTCTGTCTTGAAGTATTCACTCAAATCCTGTTGTCCTCTAATAGGTTCCTCCAGAAAATCGGAACATCCGGTAAACGCTAAAGAGAAAGCGGCTATTGAAAGCCCTATCATATATTTTTTCATGGTCTTTTTTATATAAAAATGTCATTAGAAATTCATGTTCAATCCAAAAAGATAAGTGCGCGGATTAGGATATCCTGCCCAGTCAATACCGGATTCCATCACTTTTCCTTCTTTGCCCAAAGAAGCTGCTTCCGGATCCATACCGGAGTATTTGGTAATTGTGAACGGATTCTGTGCGGAGAACGACAATCTCAAGCCAATATTCTTGGTCCAACGTTTGGGCAAAGTATATCCGATCTGAAGCAATTTGCAACGCAAGTAAGAGCCATCTTCTACGAAGAATGTAGACGGACGTTTATAGTTCATATTAGAATCATTGGCAGACAAACGGGGTAAAGAATAGCTGGTTCCTTCTCCGTGCCATGCACTGTTGTAAGCTCCGGCATATACATTTTCACCACCGGCTCCGGAATATCGTCCTTTCGTCGTGTTGAAAACGTCATTGCCGATAGTACCGTAGAAATTGGTTACGAAATCAATATTCTTCCATGCAACACGGGCATTGATTCCTACCATCAAATCCGGGAAAGCAGAGCCAATATATGCTTTATCCTTGTCATTCAATTCACCATCATGATTCAAGTCTCTAAAACGAATATCGCCCGGTACGGCATTAGGCTGTATTATCTTTCCATATTCATTGGTATGGGCATTAATCTCGGTTTGATTCTGGAAAATCCCGTCTGCAATATAGCCATAGAAACGACTGATTTCACCACCTTCTTCATTACGGATGATATAGTCACCGTTGAAAGAACCTGCGTAGATCGGAGAATCTCCACCTAACAATGTCACTGCTTTATTCTTCACAGAAGATAAATTAACTCCCACTGCATAATCCCAGTCACCTTTATGGTCAGCCCAGTTAATCGAGAGTTCCCATCCGGTAGCTTTCATCTTACCAACGTTCTCCCACATTTGTCCATTCCACATCGGATAACCTAAAATCAGCATATTGTCCTTCTTCAGCAACATATCATGAGATTTCTTCTGGAACCAGTCGGCAGTCACTGTCAAGCGATTATTCAAGAAGGCCATATCAACCCCCACGTTGAAGTCTTCCACTGTTTCCCAACGAAGAGATGTATTTCCGATAGAGCCGACACTAGTACCTACGATACGGTCAGCGTTCGGACCAAATACATAGTCAGCCGCTCCGATGGTAGACTGATAAGCAGAGTTGTCAATATTTTGATTACCAACACGCCCCCAGCCTGCACGGAACTTCAAATTATTTATGACAGACTGGTTCTTCATGAATTCTTCACCCGACACCCGCCAAGCAACAGATACAGCAGGGAAAGTAGCGTACTTATTACCTTTCATAAATTTAGAAGAACCGTCCACACGAACCGAAGCTGTCAGATAATACCGGTCATTATAGTTATACATTACACGTCCTAAATAGGAAATCAATGAATAATACTCATTGACACCGTCTGCCTGCGGGTTCTCAGTACCGGCTTTCACATAGTGCAATAGTTCGTCGTTAGTCGGGATTCCGTCTCTTGACCCATTCAACCAATATGTTTGAAAACGTTCCATAGTATAACCACCCATCAAATTCAAATTATGTTTCTCATTGAAAGTAGTCATCCAAGTCAACGTATTCGTCCAGTTCCAATCTACCCAATTCTTCATTTCACGCTTAGCAGTACTGACTTCGGAACGTTCCAGATTATCAATGGAGAATGTCGGAATAAATTCATCGGAAAGGCGGAAACGGGCATTCACACCAAACTGGCTACGGAATACCAATCCTTTGATAGGTTCAATGCTAATAAATGGATTAGCCAATAAACCATATTCATCACTATGCTTTGACATACGTGCCATTTCTGCCACCGGATTCCATACCTCGCTATTATTGGAACGGGCATAATTGTTAAATTCATTATCAGTCCACTCTTCTTCAGGAATCATCACAGGAGTAGTAGGGTCCATATTCATTATGTTACCGAGCAGATTGGGGGTATCTGTCCAATTCTCATATTTAGGAGAAATATCAATCCCTGCTTTCACCACCTTATTAAAGTTGTACTCCATACTGAAACGCGCTGTTAACTTCTGCCAATTACCAATATTATATTGTGAGTCCTGCCCATAGTACCCGATACTTGCCGAATAAAGCAGTTTATCAGATCCACCTGTAAAACTAAGATTGTAGTTATGAACCAAAGCAGTTTTACGCATACTTTCATCCCACCAGTCTGTTCCTTCAGCATCTGTGATATGCTCTTTTCCACTATACACAGGTTCATTCCGGTCGTTGATGTAACGGGCTTTCTGCACATATTCGTACTCTGAGGCCTTTGCCATATCCGGTTTTTCTAATGTTTGAAAACCTGCCGATGCAGAGAAAGAGAACTGAGTCGCCCCTTTCTTTCCCTTACGGGTGGTAATCAGAACAACACCATTAGAACCACGAGTACCATAAATAGCGGCAGCAGAAGCATCTTTCAACACTTGCATGGTCTCAATGTCGTTCTGGTCAAGGAAGTTTATATTATCGCCAACCGGCATTCCATCAACAACATAGAGAGGATTGGAACCATTCACAGTAGTTACACCACGAATAATAACACGGGGGGGTAGCTCCGGGACTACCTCCACCGGCAATCTGTACACCATTAATTTTACCCTGTAAAGAAGTCATGGCATTTCCTGAGCTTAGCGTTTTCAATTCATCTCCTTTGATAGCGGCAATAGAACTGGTCAAGTCACTCTTTTTCACTGCGCCATAACCGATAACAACGACTTCATCCAATGCCTGAGTATCATCACTCATCACTACATTAATCACAGTGCGGCCATTGACCTTGATTTCCTGAGTTTTATAACCAATCATAGAAAATACAATGGTGGCATCTTTCGCTACATTATTCAACATATAGTTACCATCCAAGTCTGTTACAGTACCATTTGTTGTACCTTTCACCAGCACAGTAAGACCGATCATAGGTTGTTTATCGCTTGCTGCAACAGCATTACCTGTCAGCTTTACCTGCTGGGCGTATACGCCCAGCGTAAAGAACGATAATAGTAGAATTAAATATCGTTTCATGTCTTTATAGTATTATGTAAATTATTTCTTAAGTAGCTTTGATTGGCAAAGATGTGTATCAAAAACAAATGTATAAGTACCTTTTGATACATACTTTGCTACATTGTCGGGAAGACCGTTTTCCGGAACAAAAATTTCATTTTTTCCATCAAAACGCCAGAAAGGTGAAGGCCACCAGCCACATGGATGATTAGGAGTTATTGTAAGTTTAACATTCCCAGTTTTTGGAATTTCCAACTCTGTCGTAAAACAATATAGATTATCAGCATCTTGTTTTAAGTAAAGCAAATTATTGGTATTCCATCCGGCACCTGTAAAACCTTCTCCTGCCAATCCTAACTTAAATTTATATTCCTCTCTTCCACCGTCGTCTGGATTATATGCAATCTGGTCAGAGCCTTCAATCAACGGTTCATCATCCGGGATATATTTCTTTACAGCATAAGTACCTTCCTCTGTATTCATCACTATCTCATAATATCCCTTTTCCGGCAATATTATTGGCTGTACATCTTCAGAAATACCAGTGAGTTTACCCGGAGCATTCTTATCATCACCAAAACAAACATTGAAACTAGACTTACTTGAAACAAAGCGAATCGGAGTATTTGGAGTTGCAGAATAGTAACGAGCCTTATAAGTGAAATTCGTACTGCGTTCTATTGGCATCGGAATTCCCCAAACATCATCTCCTGTAAGTAACTTGTTGTCTGTACCTTCAAAGTCTACTAAATATAAATTCTTATAATCTTCCACCTTAGATACAAGTACCGTATATTCCTTTTCTGTAATATTACCCAACCAATCAGCAGCACATATAGTCAATGGATAAGTACCTGTCTTATCGGAAGGAAATGTAACTGTACATTCCAATGTACCATTTTTTATTCCCTCTTCTTCCATTTCTACACGTTCCAATATATCTAAATCAGGTACTCTCAATTCCAAATATCCCAATCCACGATCACTTTCCCCTTCATCTTTAGCTGTAAATTTAAACTTTTTGGAGGTGCCTTCCGACAATACAATATTAATATCTGTAGAGAACAAACCTGTAGAAGGAGAAAGTATAGGTTTTGTATAATCACCGTCCATCGTAATCAAAACATTATTCTCAGATACACGTCCTCCCAAATCAGTCACTGCCACTTTCACCGTGAAACTATCACCTTCCGTTTTTGCCGGAATAGTGAAACCATAATTCAAATCATATTCATACAAAGGTTCTGAATAGATAGATGACAAATCAATCATCTTATCCAGATAGAGCTCGGAACACTTCAATTGGATAGAACGGATTCCATCTTTATCTGTAATCTTACCGGCTATTTTAAATTCATAGCCTGTCAATGTACGAACATGATCAGAAGTTAATTCTAAAGTAGGCGATTGCCCATCTACATCTTTATAGGCATCATCATCGCTACATCCGGAAAAGAAAGCTGCGGCTGAAAGAAAAGTCCATATAGCCGCGCCATACAACAAATTAGCTTTCATAATAATTAGTATTTAATGATTAATATTATCTTGGTACGACATCACATAAATAAAATATTTTGCGAATCGATATTGCAAATGTAACCCATTCTTCCTATAGAAACCGATAAAAATCATGCAGAGAAGCTACATAAATCATGCAATGCACGATTTGCATACTCTAAATAAAATATTTATTTCTATTTTTGAGCCTGTAAATGAAACGAATAGGCACGAGTTATGAAAAGACACATTGCTTCTATTTTATTTTTATTCTTGCTGTCCGTTTATCAGTCGGCAGCACAAACTTATTCCGTAAAACGGTTGGGAATCGAACAAGGACTGTCTAATAATTATGTAGTTAGCATTACACAAGACAAACAAGGCTTCCTATGGTTCGCTACAGAAGAAGGGCTTAACAAGTTCGATGGAACCCACTTCATCACCTATTATAAGAATGACCCCTCACAAAACAGTCAGGGAATCACCGGTAATGAACTTAACCGGGTGTATGCCGACACTAAACGTCCTGTGATATGGATAGCGACCCAACGTGACGGATTAAATGCCTATAATTATGACAAACAGGTATTCACTCCCTACCTGCACAATCCGGAGGATCCGCATAGCCTGATAACCAATGACGTAACAGACATTGCCCCTTCTACACAAAGCGAAGACGGACTGTGGATCAGTACCTATTATAGAGGTATAGAATATCTCGACATCAACAGCGGACAATTTACCCATTACAATAAAAACACAATTCCCAGCTTGCCCGACGAACAAACATGGACCGTATTGGACGGAGGAGACGGGAATTTATATATCGGCCATGTTAGCGGTGGTTTCAGCATTCTCTCGCTGAAAGACAAAAGTGTAAAAAACTTCCGACACGAGCCGGATAATCCGATGAGCCTGCCCGGAAATGATGTACGATGTCTCACCAAAGACACAAACGGGAATATCTGGCTGGGAACAGACAAAGGACTGGCTCTCTTCAACGCTGCCGATAGCAACTTTATCACCTTCAAGAATAACAAAAACGACAAGCACGAAGCCTTATGTAACCGCATACTCGCCATCAAACAACTAAATGACAGCAAACTATGGATAGCCTCCGAGCTGAATGGCATTACCATACTGGATCTAAAGCAAAGTATGTTTCTTTCACCGGACCAGATCTCCCTCGAATATATACAAGAAGGAGATGATAACCGAAGTCTCTCCAATGCAAGTGCCCGATGCATATTCCAAGATTCTTTTGACAATATCTGGATAGGGACGTGGGGAGGAGGAATCAATTTCATCAGCAGTACCCCTCCTTTATTCACAACATTGAGCTACTCTCCCATTCCCGGCAATGAGAACAGCCTGAATAACAAAGTGGCAAGCAGTCTTTGCACAGACAGACAAGGACGGGTGTGGATCGGGACGGACGGAGGAGGAATCAATGTATTTGAAGGGGACAAGCGCACCGCTATCTATAAAAAAGAAACCGGAGAAATTCCTTCAAACTTTATACTCACTTCCCTGCAAGACTCTAAAGGCAACTTATGGTTCGGTTCTTTCCAAGGAGGAATCAGTTACTATGACAGCCGCAACAGAACTTTCCGTTCCATCTCTCTGATGGGACAATCCAATCAGGATGTCCGTACAATCTACGAAGACTCCCGACATAATATCTGGGTAGGATACAGTGGAGGAATCATCGTACTGAATCCTCTGAACATGGAAATCATCCGGCATTATCATACGGGAAACAGCGAATTGCACAGTAACTTTGTACGTGCCATCGCACAGGATGAGAAAGGCCGGTTCTGGATCGGTACTTTCGGAGACGGACTTGGAGTATACAGTCCGGACCTGCAATTGATTCAAACCTTCGTACAAAGGGAAGGTTTCTGCTCCAACACCATCAACCAGATCATACAAGACAGACAGAAAAGAATGTGGATGGGGACAGGAGAAGGACTGGTATGCTTCCCGTCAACCGATGCACTGACCTATAAAACTTACCAACGGAAAGATGGCTTACTCAATACCAATATTTGTGCCATAACGGAAGATAAGAAAGGTAATATCTGGTTCAGTAATAATAAAGGAATCAGTTGCTACGTCACGGATAAAAACTGCTTCTACAATTACGGTCATTCGGACGATGTCCCGGCAGGCAGTTTCTCAAGCGGCTGCGTAACGCAAAACAAGAACGGACTGATTTATTTCGGTTCAATCAACGGAGTATGTTGTTTCGATCCGGATATCACCATGAACGACCAAGCCAATCCGTCGGCTATCATCACCGAAATGAAAGTACTGGGACGGTTGAGCAATCCCGAAAATAATGACCTGTTCATCAATGTATCCAAAGGAGAACAGGTTGAACTGACCCATGCACAAAATAGCTTCGGGCTGACATTCAACGTACAAAACTACTCTCTGGTCAATCAAGTGGAATATGTGTATATGCTGAAAGGACTAGAAAATTCGTGGTACACAGTCAATGAAAACAATAGCGTGACATTCCGGAACATTCCTCCCGGAAAATATGAGTTTCTTATCAAAGCGCGCATTCACAACCAGGAATGGCCGGAAGAAGCCACCTCCCTGACTATCCGGATTAACCCGCCCCTTTGGCTCACCTGGTGGGCAAAGCTTATCTATGTCCTGATATCTGCCGGCATTGTATATCTCATCCTTCACGCATATAAGAAAAAGCTGGATTTGGAAAGCCTTTACACATTGGAAAAGAAGAATCACGAACAAGAACAAGAATTAAATCAGGAACGCCTGCGTTTCTACACCAACATCACACACGAACTGCGTACACCGCTAACCTTGATTCTCGGTCCGCTGGAGGATATGCAAAAGGATACCTCACTCCCGGTAAAACAAGCTCAGAAATTGTCGGTCATCCACCAAAGTGCATTACGCCTGCTCAACCTCATCAATCAGATATTGGAGTTTAGAAAGACAGAGACACAAAACAAAAGGCTGTGTGTCTGCAAAGGCAACATCGCCCCTTTGATCTATGAAATAGGTCTCAAATACAAAGAACTGAATCAAAAGACAAAGATTGATTTCCGAATTCAGATAGAAAAAGAAGAAATGCTTCTTTTCTTTGACAAGGAAATCGTCACCATCGTATTGGACAATCTGATTTCCAATGCCATCAAATATACGGAACAAGGATGTATTACCCTAAGCCTGTATCAGACCGTGCACAATGAGGTGGCATATACGGAAATTAAAGTAAGCGACACGGGATACGGAATTTCCGCTGAAGCACTGCCACATATTTTCGACCGTTACTATCAGGAAAGCGGCAAACATCAGGCATCAGGAACCGGTATTGGTCTGGCTTTGGTAAAGAATCTCGTAGAGCTGCATGAAGGAGAAATCCGTGCAGAAAGTGTGCAAAACGAAGGCAGCACTTTCTACATCAGCCTCCTGACGGATAATATCTATCCCAACGCCTTGCACGCTGACTCTACCGAACCTGCGGCAAAAGAGGATACTGCTCAAGCAACGACCTCCGAAAACACTTCAGAACCTACAGTAGACAATGGCAAACCGATCTTACTGATTGTAGAAGATAATGAAGAAATACAGAAATACATTGCCGAATCCTTCTCCGACTCTTTTGAGGTAATCACAGCCGATAATGGAGAAGAAGGAAAACAACAGGCGCTCAGCCACATCCCGGATATCATTGTCAGCGATATTATGATGCCTATAATGGATGGTATTACCCTATGTCGGCAGTTAAAGGAGGATGTACGTACCAGCCATATTCCTATTATTCTGCTGACAGCTAAAGATTCGCTACAGGACAAAGAAGAAGGTTATGAGGTAGGCGCCGACTCTTACCTGACAAAACCGTTCAGCGCTTCTCTTTTGCGCAGCCGAATCAATAATCTACTCGAATCGAGAAAGAAACTGATTACCCAATTCCAGGCACAGCCTGTTTCGGGCAATCAGACGGATTTGAACGAGAAACGTATCATAATAGCCGAGGCTCTAAGCAAGCTGGATAATGAGTTTATTGAGAAAATAACTCTTTTAATCGAAGAAAACCTCTCTTCAGAGAAGATTGACATCACTTATCTTTCCGACAAGATGTGTATGAGCGGTTCCACTCTTTACCGGAAAATGAAAGCACTTACCGGACTTTCAACCAACGAATATATCCGGAAGGTGAAAATGCAGAATGCGGAACGGCTGTTGCTCGAAGGGAAGTTTAATATATCTGAAATTGCCTATAAAGTAGGAATGAACAGTACAGGCTATTTCCGCCAATGCTTTAAAGAAGAATTCGGTGTCTCACCCTCAGATTATCTGAAACAGATAAAGCAGGTATAAAAAACTAAATGCAGATTCTCGCAAAGAACTGATATTCAAATCTGCGAGAATCTGCGTTTAAATGACAATTACAGTCTACGACTCTACTCTTTATTCAATTCTTCAATCATGGCTTTAAGCAATGATTGGCTGTTATCCAACGGCAAATCTGTAGCCAAGTCCCAACTCATCATTCCTTTCAAGCCCTGCTCTTTCGCATAACGTGTCTTGATACGGATATTATCTTGCCCGTCAAACACATACACTTCTCCTTTATAATTTACTTCATTCTCTGCCGGACTCGTAATCAGCCCATTCTGCACAAAACTAAAATAAGCTTCAGTCTTTTTCGAGTTGTCCTTTGTCACTCCATAAAAGGGAACTCCTGCCACCAGCTTCTCTTTCGGAATACCATATTTCAATACCATCTGTATATCCGAACAATATTTCTCTACCGGAAAACGAACCGGTGAAGGACCATAACATTGAAGTGAAATAAAATCAACGGCAGCAATCGCCTCCTTACTTATCTTATAAGAAACCGGATGCAGAGATACGCTGAGAATGTATTTATCGCCCAGCACTTCCCTCATCTTGAGAATAGCCAAACTGTAATCCTCATATTCTTTCGCATTCTCAGCCCATTCAAAGTCCAGGTCAATGCCATCAAGCTTATTTTGTCGGAGCACTTTCTTTATATTTTTTGCAAATGCCGTACGGGCGGTCTCATCAGCCACCATCGCCTTCCACTGACCACTGGAAGCTCCAATCCGTACTTTCGCCTTCGTCCCTTTCACCTCAGCACGAATGGATTTTATCAATCCCTCCCAAGTAGTGACTCCTTTACCTTGAAATGCACGAGGGTTCTCAAAAGAGAGCGATCCGTCCTTATTGGGATGGACATTTAATAGAATAAGGTCGTCGCTTGCCCGCAGACTTTCAGTAGCGACACGTCCCCTGTTGTAGAAATTTCCACGCACATAAGAACTTACAAAAGATTTCTGTTGTGCATAAAGACATACACCGACCAACAGAAACAAAGAAAAGATAATCTTTCTAGGTATTAGCATAATGATTAATATTTTATGAGTTTCAACCACAAAAGTATGCACTCTCAGCATAAAATGATGTTCAAAAATTACTATATAACTTCCAATAATCAACAGAAAGAGCACAAGTTTACACAAAAAATCCTATCTTTGTTCCCTGATGATAATAATTCACGAATAAGACCGATGCCAGAAGATTCATTTTGTATACAATATAAGAATTGTACAGGGTGTCCAAGAGCTACTGAAAACACTCTCGTATATAAGAACTTACCCAAAGGAGAACACATTCCTAAAGATAAGTGCACGCAAAATTGTATGCTTTTCATGCTTAAAGGCGAATTACTTATCAATAGTGAAGAGTACCCGGGAAATACCTTACACGAAAAGCAGTTTATCCTACAGGCCATCGGGTCTAAAATAGAAATACTGGCTCTTACGGACGTTGAATACATCATATTCTGGTTCAACGAACTCCCTCTACTCTGCGAAGACCGTTACAATGAGATAAAAGATCAAGCGGAAGCACCCTTGACCTACACCCCTCTGGTGATGAGCGAAAGAATTCATTCCCTTATCAGCAGTATGCCCGACTTCCTCAATGAAAAATCTCCTTGCAGCAAATATATCGAACTGAAATGTAAGGAATTGGTATTCCTGATTACCAATTTCTATCCGCTACCTCAATTAAAGACTTTCTTCTACCCGATCAGTACTTATACGGAGAGCTTCCAATACTTCGTGATACAAAATTACAGCAAGGTGAAAAGTGTGGAAGAATTTGCACATCTGGGAGGTTACACAACCACGACCTTCCGCCGACTCTTCAAAAATATGTACGGAATCCCCGTATACGAATGGATACTGGAGAAAAAACGGGAAGGCATCCTGGATGACCTCCAACACACTAATATGCGAATCACAGAGATATGTAACCGATACGGATTCGACTCTCTGTCCCACTTTGCGCACTTCTGCAAAGACTCTTTTGGTGACACTCCACGCGCCTTACGCAAGAAAGCAGCCAACGGTGAAAAAATCGGAAAGATTAACGATTAAAGAATTATTTCTTTAATTCCTTGCTCAATCAATCTATTTC
>UMHP01025864.1_pt1 | contig 12168 bp, 8 predicted proteins | sample 1965571 | NCBI WGS metagenome assembly UMHP01 (sample SAMEA4836103, study PRJEB28245) | human gut metagenome | biome: gut microbiome; material: fecal sample | place: Denmark | collected 2008
AAACCTTCGTCTCCACATTGGCAAAGCCGCACCGGAACAGGTTCTGCTCCACCAGGGAGATCTTATATTCCGTCAGATCCCGGGCTTCCACCCGTCCGGTCCCCTTTAAAAGATCCGCCGCATGAAGGGTCTTCCCTCCTGGGGCACTGCAGATGTCCAGGACCGTGTCCCCGGCCTTTATTCCGGCCAGGTGGGCCGCCAGGGCGGAGCTGGGATCCTGGACCGTCATAAGGCCCTCATAAAAGGCCTCCACTGCCTCCAGGTGGTCGTAGCCGGAAATGGAGTACACTGTATCCAGAAAGCCCGTGGGCTCTGCAGCGATCCCCTGGCTCTCCAGACTTTTAAGGATCTCCTCCACCGAAGCCCGGCTGGTGTTGAAGCGGACGGTCAGCGGCCGCTCCTTAAGGAAGGAGGCTGAGATCTGCTCCGCCTTTTCTTTTCCATAATCAGCCTCCCACATGGAAAGCATCCATCCGGGAATGGAAAAGCGCACCGACGGATCCGTAAATTCCAGCTTTCCCTTTTCCCTTGAAAGAGTCCGCAGGACTCCGTTGACAAAGCCGGAAAGCCCCTGGAATTTTCTTTTTTTTGCCAGCTTCACCGCCTCATTGCAGACGGCGGCATCGGGCACCCGGTCCATAAAAAGGATCTGGTAGGCCGACATCCGGAGAATGGTCCGGATCACCGGCTTCATTTTTTCTGTTTTTGTCTTAGAAAAGCGGTCCAGGGCCGCGTCCAGAAGGATCAGACGCTCCAGCGTCCCCTCCGTCAGCTTTGTGATAAAGGAGCGGTCCTGCTTTTCCAGATACTGATACTTGAGGAGCGCCTGGTTCAGCACCAGGTGGCCCAGTCTTCCCTCCTCCAGGACCTCCAGAAGGATATCCAGGGTGATCTCCCTGGGATCTGTCTTAGTCATTGTCACGGTCTCTTCCTCCAAACAGGATCACAAGACGCAGAAGCTGTAAAATAGAACCGGCCGCCGCCGCCACGTACGTAAGGGCCGCCGCTTTTAAAACCTTTCTGGTGCCGTCCACTTCCTCCCCGGACAGGATCCCCTGGGAGTCCAAGAGACGCACGGCCCGGCTGGAGGCGTTGAACTCCACCGGAAGGGTCACCAGCTGGAACAGCACTGCCAGGCTGAACATCAGGATCCCCACCTGGACCAGCGGGGAACCCAGGCCTCCGAATAAGATCCCCAGAAGGATCATGGGCCAGGAAAGCTGGGAGCCGAAGTTTGCCACGGGAACCAGGGCGCTGCGGAACCGCAGCGGCCCGTAGCCCTCGTTGTGCTGCATGGCATGGCCGCACTCATGGGCGGCTACGCCGATGGCCGCCACAGACGTGGCATTGTATACAGATTCCGAAAGCTTTACCACCTTCGTCCTGGGATCATAATGGTCCGTCAGTTTCCCGGACACCGGCTGCACCGTCACATCATAGATCCCCTGGGCGTTTAAAAGCCGCCTGGCTGCTTCCGCTCCGGTCATGCCGGAAAAGCTCCTGACCCTGGAATATCTCGCAAAGGTAGAGTTTACCCGGTTCTGGGCCCAGAGGGATAACAGGACCCCGATGAGCACCAGGAAGATCGTGGGATCCAGCCGGTAGCCGTACCCGTATCCATACATTCCATAACCGCCTAACATATGCATATCTCCTCTCGTCTTATGCTCCCAGGACCGTACCGTCCTCCACCTGGAAGCCTCTTAAGAAAGCGGCTGTATCCATCCGCTTTTTCCCCTCCAGCTGGAGCTCCTTGATGGAAAGAAGATCCTTTCCCGTCTCCACCAGAAGGCTGTCCCTGGAAACCGCAGCCCGTCCGGGAACTCCGGTCCCGTTTCCCGGGACCACCTCCGCCGCCCAGATCTTTACGGTTTTTCCATTTAAGGATGTATAAGCGCTGGGCCACGGGTTTAATCCCCGGATCAGACGCTCGATCTTTTCTGCCTCCATGGACCAGTCGATCTGTCCCATGGATTTCTTTAACATTTTCGCGTAGGGCGTGTCCGGCTCTCCCTGGGGCGTCCGCACCGCTGTCCCGTTCTGGAGCTTTTCCAGAGTGGAAAGGATCAGTTCTCCGCCCAGAAGGCTTAATTTTTCAAACAGACTGCCGCCGGTCTCCTCTTTATCCAGGGGGATCTCCGCCTTTTCCAGCATATCTCCCGTATCCAGCCCCTCGTCCATGAGCATGGTGGTGACTCCGCTGACCGCCTCTCCGTCAATGACCGCCCACTGGATGGGCGCGGCTCCCCGGTATCTGGGAAGCAGGGAGGCATGGACGTTGACACAGCCGTACCGGGGCATTTCCAGGATCTCCTTAGGAAGGATCTGGCCGAAGGCCACCACCACAAAGACCTCTGCATCCAGTCCCTTTAAAACCTCCATAAATTCCGGCTCCCGTACCTTTACCGGCTGGTATACCGGGATCCCAAGCTCCAGGGCCTTTTCCTTCACCGGCGTCATGAGCACTGACTTTCCTCTTCCTTTGGGCTTATCCGGCTGAGTCACCACTGCCAGGACCTCATGGCCTCCCTTTACCAGAGATTCCAAAGTCGGCACGGAAAAATCCGGAGTTCCCATAAATACGATACGCATTATTCTTCACCCTCTTCATCGTTGTCGTGGAGCTCGCCTTCCACCCGTTCCACGTAAAGGATCCCGTCCAGGTGGTCGCACTCGTGGAGGATGCAGCGGGCCAGGAGGCCGTCAGCCTCGATGGTATATTCCTCCATATTCTCATTGAGGGCCTTTGCCTTCACATGCTCCGCCCGGGTCACCTGGCCGTTCTTTCCGGGTACGCTTAAGCACCCCTCGGCCCCGGTCTGGCTTCCGCTGGTCTCCAGGATCTCCGGATTGATCATCACGTACTGGTTTCCATCGTCCACATCAATGACCACGATACGCTTGCGGATGCCCACCTGGGGGGCTGCAAGACCGCAGCCGTTGTTCTCATACATGGTCTCGAACATATCCTCGATAAGCTCTTCTGTTCTTTCGTTCATTTCCTTTACAGGCTTGCACGCCTTTGTTAAGATTTCGTCTCCAATGACTCTGATCTGTCTGATTGCCATGTCCTTTTTCCTTTCCTCCTACTGCACCGCCGCCTGGAAGTTCACGTTTTTATACCGTTCGTTTTCCTCTTCCCGCTTCTGGGCAGACTTTCTGACTTTTAATAGTATATCATAACTTTCGCTCTTTATATATAAAATTTTTCTGTATATATCATTAACTTTATACGGAGAACCGTTGACCGGGCCGATGACGGAGATCTCCTCAAAGCAAAATTCCCGCCGGATCCATTTCTGGAGATCCTCCATGGCGGCGGCCGCTGCCTCTTCCTTCCTGGAGCTCAGCTGGATGGAGAGGAGGCCCGCTGCCGGCGGATACCCCATCATTTTCCGGTACAGGAATTCCTGACGGTAAAACTGGCCGTAGTCTTGCTCTGCCGCCGCCGTAATGGCAAAATGGTCCGGCGCATACGTCTGGATCACCACGTCTCCCGGGAGCTCCCCCCGTCCGGCCCGGCCGGATGCCTGGGTCAAAAGCTCAAAGGTCCGCTCAGAGCTCCGGAAATCCGGTGCATAAAGAGAAAGATCGGCCGCCATGACTCCCACCAGCGTCACCCTGGGGAAATCGTGGCCCTTGACGATCATCTGGGTCCCGATGAGGATATCGGCCTCCCCCTCCATAAACGCCTCCAGGATCTCCTCGTGGGCTCCCTTTTTCGCTGTGGTGTCTGCGTCCATCCGAAGGACCCTGGCCTGGGGAAAGGTCCGCTTTGTGATCTCCTCCAGCTTCTGGGTCCCGGAGCCGAAGGGGGCGATATAAGGAGAGCCGCAGACCGGGCAGACCCTTGGCATACGCACCTCATGGCCGCAGTAATGGCACCGCAGGATCCCGTCCCGGTGGTACGTCAGGCTCACATCACAGTGGGGGCACTTCATGGCCTCCCCACAGGAACGGCAGGAAACGAAGCCTGCATAGCCCCGGCGGTTCATGAACAGCATGATCTGTTCCTTCCGCAGAAGCCGCTCCTCCATCAGTTCCTTAAGCTTCCGGCTGAACATGGACCGGTTTCCCTCTGCCAGCTCCTCTCTTAAGTCCACCACATGGACCCGGGCCAGGCGGCTGTCCTTTTTTGCCCGGCGGCCCAGGGTCAGCAGGCCGTATTCTCCCCGCTCTGCCTTATAAAAGCTCTCCACAGACGGAGTTGCGGAGCCTAAGACCAGGGTGGCCTGGTTCATGGTGGCCCGCATGGCCGCCACCTCCCTGGCATGATACCGGGGAGACAGCTCGCTCTGGTAAGCCCCCTCGTGCTCCTCGTCGATGATGATGAGCCCAAGCCTCTCAAAGGGCGTAAAAAGAGCCGACCGGGGGCCGATCATAATGTCGATATCTCCCCTGGCGGCCCGGGCCAGCTGGTCGTACCGCTCTCCCGCCGAAAGCCTGGAATTGATGATGGAGACCCGGTTCCCGAACCGGCGGTAGAACCGCATGACCGTCTGATACGTCAGGGAGATCTCCGGGATCAGAACGATGACCTGGCGGCCCTGATCCAGCACATGGGAGATCAGCTCCATGTACACCTCTGTCTTTCCGCTGCCTGTGATCCCGTAAAGGAGCCACGTCCTGGCCTCCCCCGCATCCATGGCGGCCTTCACCGCAGCCGCAGCCCTTTTCTGATCCTCGTTGAGGACCACAGGAGCCGCAGCCGGAGCATATCCCTTCACCGGGTCCCGGCTTTTTTCCTCGGTCCGGATCTTTAAGATCCCCTTTTCCTCCAGGGGCCTTAAGGAGGCCGCTGTGACCCCCAGCTTCTGGGCCGTCAGCCGGTACGGCAGCTCCCCGTTTTCCAGCAGCGCCTTATAAAGCCGGATCCTGGCCTTATATTTCTTTTTTTCCGCTTCCCTTAAAAGCCCGGAAAGCTCCTCCCGGGACCGCAGGGCCACAATGGTCTTTTCCTCTTTTGGGGCCACAGCGGATTTCACCGGCATCACCGTCTTTAAGGCCTGGTTCATGGTGGCCCCGTACCGTTCCTTCATCCACCAGGCCAGACATATCATCTGCTCCTGGACGGAAACGGCCCCGGGATCCACCTCCCTCAGAGCTTTGAGCTTTTCCGAGGCAAAGGAGGGCGTATGGCTTAAGGAGACCACATAGCCCTTCCGCAGGGTATCTCCCCGCCCAAAGGGAGCCAGCACCCGGACGCCCACCCGGACCCTGCCAAGAAGCTCCGGCGGGATCCTGTACTGGAAGACCCGGTCCACGTTGGTGACCGAAAGGTCGATGATCACATCCGCATAGACCGGAGCCGTCTCCTTCTCTCCCGGTCCTGCCGTCCTGTCCTTTGTTTCCAGATCCTCCGCCTCCCTTTCTTTCTGTCTTCCGGTCTTTACTCCGGCCTGTTTTCCATATATCTGGCCGCCACCTTAAAAAGCGCCATGGAATTGGCTCCCTTAAAGAGGACGCAGTCCCCGTCCTGTAAGGCCTGATTCAGGTAGGCGGTCATCTGGTCTTTATCCGTAAACTCTGCCACAGGTGCGCCGGAGCGCTTTTTAAATTCCTCTGTCAGCGCCCTGCATTCTGCGCCCAGGGTCACCAGCAGATGGATCCCGGCCTCTGCCGCAAAGACCCCCACCTGTCTGTGGGCGCTTTCTGTTTCGCGGCCCAGCTCCCGCATCTCTGCCAGGACCGCCACATGGCGCCTTTCCGGGTGAAGCTCCTTAAAGACCTGGAAGGCCGCCTTCATGGATTCCGGGCAGGCGTTGTAGGAATCGTCCAGGATCGTAAACCGTCCGGTCTCATGGACCTGCTGGCGGTTTTTGAAGCCCTGGCCCGTAAGGAGCCCCCTGGCCGCCTCCTCCATGGTCATGCCGCATTCCGCGCAGACGGCCATGGCCGCCATGGCGTTCATGACATTATGCTGCCCCATGACGTTTAAGCGCACCCTCTGGCGGTCTGCTCCATGGACTGCCGTAAAGGAGGGAAAGCCGTCCTCAAAGCAGATGTCCACAGCCCGGAAATCACAGTTCTCCCCGGTGCCGTAGTATACGGTCCTTAAGCCCTCCCGGCCCTGGACACCTTTAAGGAGAGGATCGTCTCCGTTTAAGATCAGGAGCCCTCCGTCCTTCATGCCGTCGGTGATGTGAAGCTTTTCCCTTAAGATATTTTCCTGGGAGCCCAGCTGGCCTATGTGGGTGATCCCGATGTTGGTGATCACCGCCATGTCCACCCGGGCGATGTTTGCAATGACCGTCATCTCTCCCGGCTCGCTCATGCCCAGCTCGATGACGCCCACCTGGTCATTTTCTGTGATCTCTGACAGGGTCACAGGCACTCCTACCTGGCTGTTGCTGTTCCCCGGGGTCTTATAGACACGGAATCTGGCCGACAGGGCGGCGGCGATCATCTCCCTGGTTGTGGTCTTTCCCACGCTTCCGGTAACGCCCACCAGCGGCAGGGTCAGACGGTCCCGCAGATAGGATCCGATCTTCTGCAGCGCCTTTTTCGTATCCTCCACCCGGATCACGGCGCAGCCGGCCCCGCCCTCCGGAAGCGTAAGCTCCTGGCTGGTCAGCACTGCCGCCGCCCCCTGGTCCATCACCTGGGGAAGGAAGCGGTGGCTGTCCACCCGCTCGCCCAGCAGGGGCACAAAAAGGTCTCCCGGCTCCACCTGCCTGGAATCCAGGCGGATATGGGAGACAGGCGCTTCCTCACTCCCCGAAACCAGAACGCCGCCGCTTCCAAGGACCAGATCTTTTACTGTTACATGTTCCATTTATCTTATCTCCTTTACCGCTTCTTCCACCACTTCCCGGTCCAGGAAATGATGGCGGACACCATCGATCTCCTGGTAGTCCTCGTGGCCCTTTCCAATAATGGCGATCATATCCCCCGGCTCCGCATGGTGCACCGCATAAAAAATGGCCTCTCTCCGGTCCGGGATCACCAGATACCTTCCGCTGGTCCTTGCCATTCCGGTCTCGATGTCTTTTATGATATCCTCATTCTTCTCAAACCTCGGGTTGTCGGCGGTGAGGATACAGAGATCCGCCATTTTTCCTCCGATCTCTCCCATGGAGTACCGCCGCTCCTTTGCCCGGTTCCCACCGCAGCCAAAGACGCATACCAGCCGCTTCGGGCTGTAATCCCGGAGGGTGGATAAAAGGCTTTCCATGCTCATGGCGTTGTGGGCGTAATCCACAATGACGCTGCACCGCTCCGACACATGGGCGATCTCCATGCGGCCGTCCACCCGGACATTTTCCAGGGCACGGAGGAGCTTTTTATCATGTCCCTCCTCTCCCAGGGCCAGACTGCACACAGAAAGGGCCGCCAGGGCGTTGTCTGCATTGAACCGTCCCGGCATTCCCACCCGGACCCTTCCGCTTAAAGCGCCGTCCATATCAAATTCCACGCCCACGAACTGGTGGTCGCTGGCATAATGGAGGCCGCTTCCGGTAAAGTCTGCGCCGCGCTCCAGGCCATATGTATACAATGTACAGGAAGCATCCCGGACCACCTCTTCATAATGGTCCATGGCCCGGTTGACAACGCCGGTCCGGCAGACCGTAAGAAGCCTGGATTTATAATAGAGATACTCCTCAAAGCTTTCGTGCTCCTTTGGTCCGATATGGTCCGGGGAAATATTGGTAAACAGGCCGAGATCAAAGCAGATGCCGCCCACCCGGTGGAGCATCATGGCCTGGGAGGAGACCTCCATGACCATATGGGTGCAGCCTGCCTCCACCATTTTTGCAAAATATTCCTGTACCAGATAGGATTCCGGGGTGGTGTTGGCTGTGGCATATTTTTCCGTGCCGATGACAGCCCCATTGGTGCCGATGAGCCCCACCTTTTTACCGGCGGCCTCCAGGATGGCCTTCACCATATAGCTGGTGGTGGTCTTCCCCTTGGTCCCTGTGATCCCGATGGTCACCAGCTTTTCGGCCGGATAGCCGAATCTGGCTGCGGAAAGCTCCGCCAGGGCCAGACGTCCGTTTTCCACCCGGAGCACCGTCACATCCCCGGGTACCGTCACATCCTTTTCTGTCACCAGGACCCGGCAGCCCTTCTCCAGGACCTCCGGGATAAAGGTATGGGAATCCCTGGCGCTCCCTCTGATGCAGACAAATACCGTATGGGGCCGCGCCTTTCTGGAATCGTAGACCACATCCTCCACATCCTCGTCCAGGCTTCCCTGTACCAGGGTGTACGCCAGTCTTCCAAGCCAGTCTCTGATCTTCATTGTCCACTCTCCTTCTGTCAAGTCCAAAAACAGGCGGGGTCCGCCGTATACGGACCAGGGCCCCGCCTGTTCTTCCTTTTACTTAGAATAATCCTGTGATCTTTCCGTTCTCATCCACATCGATGCTGTCGGCTGCCGGTTTTTTCGGAAGGCCCGGCATGGTCATAATGGCTCCTGTCAGGGCCACCACGAAGCCGGCTCCGGCGCTCACATATACGTCGCGGACCGTCAGCTCAAAGCCCTCGGGCCGTCCCAGCTTCGTCTGGTCGTCGGATAAGGAATACTGGGTCTTTGCCATGCAGACCGGAAGCTCAGAAAAGCCCATGTCTGTGATCTTGGCAATGGCCTTCTTTGCAGCCGGGGAATAGGATACGCTTCCGGCTCCGTAGATCTCCTTTGCAATGGTCTCAATCTTCTCAGCGATCCCCAGGCTGTCTTCGTATAAGGGCTTAAAGTGGCTTTCCTTTGTCTCCAGGGTCTTGAGGACCTTCTCCGCCAGCTCCATGCCGCCGTCGCCGCCCTTGGCCCATACCTCGGACAGAGCGAACTCACAGCCTCTTTCCTCACAGAAGTTCTTAATGAACTCGTATTCTGCCGGAGTATCTGTTAAGAAGGAGTTTAAGGTCACCACCACCGGAACCTGGTATTTCTGGATATTTTCAATGTGCTTTTCCAGATTCACGATACCCTTTTTAAGGGCCTCCAGGTTCTCTGTGGAAAGCTGATCCTTGGGAACGCCGCCGTTGTACTTTAAAGCACGGACCGTGGCTACCAGGACCACCGCATCCGGCTTTAATCCGGCCTTCCGGCACTTGATATCAAAGAATTTCTCTGCTCCCAGGTCTGCGCCGAAGCCTGCCTCCGTGACGGTGATGTCAGAAAGCTTCAGGGCCGTTCTGGTGGCCATGACGCTGTTGCAGCCGTGGGCGATGTTGGCGAAGGGGCCGCCGTGGACCAGGGCTCCCGAGTGCTCCAGGGTCTGGATCAGGTTGGGCTTTAAGGCGTCCTTTAAAAGAGCGGCCATGGAGCCCACCGCATGGAGATCCTTTGCAGTCACCGGCTCTCCTGCAAAATTATATGCCACAACGATCCTTCCCAGACGTTCCTTCAGATCGTCCATATCTGTGGCCAGGCAGAGGATGGCCATGATCTCAGAGGCAACGGTGATCACGAAATGATCCTCCCGGACAACGCCGTCGGCCTTGGCTCCCAGTCCGATCACGATATTTCTCAAAGCGCGGTCGTTCATGTCCAGGCACCGCTTCCAGAGGATCTGCCGGGTGTCGATGCCCAGGGCGTTCCCCTGCTGGATATGGTTATCCAGAAGAGCGGCTAACAGGTTGTTGGCCGTGGTAATGGCGTGGAAATCACCGGTAAAATGCAGGTTCAGATCCTCCATGGGCACCACCTGGGCGTATCCGCCGCCGGCAGCTCCTCCCTTGATCCCGAAGCACGGTCCCAGGGACGGCTCTCTTAAGGCCAGCATGGTCTTCTTTCCCGCTTTTGTGAGGGCCTGGGCCAGTCCGATGCTGGTGGTGGTCTTTCCCTCTCCGGCCGGAGTCGGGTTGATGGCAGTCACTAACACCAGTTTCCCATCGGGTCTTTCCCTGACCTCATTCCAGAGTTCATTGGAGATCTTGGCTTTATACTTTCCATAGAGCTCCAGATCGTCTTCAGAGATCCCGTACTGGGCAGCCACGTCCTTAATGGGCAGCATTTTCGTTTCCTGAGCGATTTCGATATCTGTTTTCATAGTCCCTCTCCTCTTCTTGTTTCATTGTATCTTCACGCCGTTTCCGGCATCCGATCCATCTCCGCGCCTTCCTTCCGGCTAATAGCCTGCCTCTGTGAAGGCGTCAAACTCTTCCATGGACATGAGGATCTTTCTGGGCTTGGTGCCCTCTTCCTCTCCCACGACCCCGGCCTCGGCCAGCTGGTCCATGATCCTGGCAGCCCGGTTGAAGCCGATCTTGAACATCCGCTGGAGCATGCCGATGGAAGCCTTATCCTTTTCGATGATAAATCTTCCTGCATCAAAGAACAGGGTATCCCGGTCACTGCCGCCGGAAGCACCTCCGGCTCCTCCGCCCTGGTTCATCTTCTGCTCCACCGATCTGTCATAGCCTGTATCCTCATTCTGCTCCTTGATATAATCCGTCACCTGGGAGACCTCCTGGTCGGACACAAAGGCTCCCTGGACCCTTAAGGGCTTGGGATAGCCCGACGGATAGAACAGCATATCGCCGTTGCCCAGAAGCTTTTCGGCTCCGTTCATATCCAGGATCGTTCTGGAATCCACGCCGGAAGCCACTGAAAAAGCGATCCTGGAGGGCACGTTGGCCTTGATGACGCCGGTGATGACGTTGACTGACGGCCTCTGGGTGGCGATCACCAGATGGATCCCGGCGGCCCTGGCCAGCTGGGCCAGACGGCAGATGGAATCCTCCACCTCGCTGGACGCCACCATCATAAGATCTGCCAGCTCATCGATGATGATCACAAGCTGGGGAAGCTTTGCAGGGATCTGGTCCGCAGGCACATCCCCGGCCTCCATAAGGCTCTTCACTCTCGCATTATATCCCTTTAAGTCTCTTACATTGCTCTGGGCGAACTTCTGGTACCGGTCCATCATCTCTGCCACCGCCCAGTTTAAGGCTCCCGCAGCCTTTTTGGGGTCCGTGACCACAGGGATCAGAAGGTGCGGGATCCCGTTATAAACAGAAAGCTCCACCACCTTGGGGTCGATCATGATCAGCTTCACATCCTCCGGCGAGGATCGGTAGATCAGGCTCATGATCATGGTGTTGATGCCCACAGACTTACCGGAGCCGGTCTGGCCGGCGATCAGAAGATGGGGCATTTTTGCCAGATCCGCCACCACCGGCTGGCCGCCGATGTCCTTTCCCACGGCAAAGGCCAGGCTGGAGGGGTGCTGCCTGATCTCCGGGCTCTCCAGAAGCTCCCGCAGATACACGATGCTGTTGACCTTATTGGGGACCTCGATGCCCACAGCCGCCTTTCCGGGGATGGGAGCCTCGATCCGGATGTCGGTGGCCGCCAGGTTGAGCTTGATATCGTCGGCCAGGGACTGGATCTTGCTGACCTTCACTCCCTGCTCCGGATGGAGCTCATACCGGGTCACAGTGGGCCCGCAGCTGATATTGGTGACGGTGACGCCCACGCCGAAATTCCGAAGCGTCTGCTGTAACTTAATGGCCGTCTCCTTAAATTCCTTTTCTGACTGGCCGGAGGCCGCCCCAGGCCCCTTCTTCAAAAGCTCCAGCGGCGGGGCCACATAGGGCTTTCTGGGTTTTTCCTCTTTTTTCTGGATCTCCTGGCGCACAGCGGCATCGGCAGCCTGCCTCTCTTCGGCAGCCTTTGCTGCCTCCGCCTCCCGCCTCCTCTTTTCCGCCTTCTGGCGGATGATCTCCTCCGCATCGGTCTCGATGACCTTCCCGGCGGCAGTGACGATCTGCTTTTTCTCCTCTGCCTTCTGGAGGACCGGGATCTCCCCGGTATTTTCTGTTTCCGCTCCGGACAGGACCCGGCCGGCCTGGATCTCCTCTTCTTCCGGGAAAACAGGCGCAGGCTCCGGCTCTTCTTTGGCGTCATGGGGCGGCTGGACCGATACAGGCTCCCAGTAATCCTCTGTCACCGCATAAGGCTCTGTATCCAGCTCTGCCAGGGACTCCAGCTCTCCGGTCTGGTCCTTTTCCGCATTCTGGAGGTTCCCGTTCCCGTCATAATCCTCATCCAGCCAGTAGCCGTCGTCCTCCGGCTCTGCCGGAGCATTCTTTGTCTTTCCAGGTTTTGCCATGGTCTCTCCCGGCTCCTCCCAGGACTCCGTGAACGTCTCAGCCTCCGGAATGGCTTCAGAAGCAGCCTGTGCCGCCGTCTGCTCCATGGACGGCCTTCCTCCCTCC
>UMHP01021698.1_pt1 | contig 12019 bp, 9 predicted proteins | sample 1965571 | NCBI WGS metagenome assembly UMHP01 (sample SAMEA4836103, study PRJEB28245) | human gut metagenome | biome: gut microbiome; material: fecal sample | place: Denmark | collected 2008
AACAGTAGGTGCGAACAAGAACTCAATCAAGATCATCGGTGATAATACAGATATGTATGCACAGGCTTACTTTGATTATGACTCAAAGAAATCCGGTGGTGTTACAATGTCTCACCTCCGCTTTGGTAAGAAGCCGATCAAGTCTACATACCTGATCCATCAGGCAAACTTTGTAGCATGTCATAACCCGTCTTATGTGGACAAGTATAACATGGTACAGGAGCTTGTTGACGGCGGAACATTCCTTTTGAACTGTCCGTGGGATATGGAAGGTCTTGAGAAACATCTTCCGGGACAGGTAAAAGCTTATATCGCAAACCATAACATTAAGTTCTATACGATCGACGGAATTAAGATCGGTAAAGAGATCGGACTTGGCGGACGTATCAATACAGTGCTCCAGTCTGCGTTCTTTAAACTTGCGGAGATCATTCCGGAAGAGGAAGCGATCAGCCTGATGAAAGCCGCAGCGAAAGCTACATACGGCAGAAAAGGCGATAAGATCGTTCAGATGAACTATGATGCGATCGATGCAGGAGCAAAACAGGTCGTAGAGATCGAAGTTCCGGAAAGCTGGAAAGATGCGGCAGACGAAGGCCTTGCAGTACCGCACATTGACGAGAACGGAAGAAAAGATGTAATCGATTTCGTTAAAAATATTCAGACAAAAGTAAATGCTCAGGAAGGAAATTCCCTCCCGGTATCTGCATTTACAGATTATGCAGACGGATCAACTCCGTCAGGATCTTCCGCATACGAGAAACGTGGTATCGCGGTAGACATTCCGATCTGGCAGCCGGACAACTGTATCCAGTGTAACCGCTGTGCATATGTATGTCCTCATGCTGTTATCCGTCCGGTAGCTCTGACAGAAGAAGAAGCTGCTAATGCTCCGGAAGGAATGCAGTCTATTCCGATGATCGGTATGCCGGATATGAAGTTCGCTATCACAGTATCCGCTTATGACTGTACAGGATGTGGATCTTGTGCAAATGTCTGCCCGGGCAAGAAGGGTGAGAAAGCTCTTGTTATGGGCAACATGGAAGAGAATGCAGGCAAACAGACATTCTTCGATTACGGAAGAGAGATTCCGGTGAAACCGGAAGTTGTCGCTAAATACAAAGAGACGACAGTAAAAGGAAGCCAGTTCAAACAGCCGCTTCTTGAGTTCTCGGGAGCTTGTGCGGGATGTGGAGAGACACCGTACGCAAAACTGATCACACAGCTTTTCGGAGAAAGAATGTATATTGCGAATGCTACAGGATGTTCTTCTATCTGGGGCAACTCTTCTCCGTCCACACCATATACGGTAACACCGGAAGGAAAAGGACCGGCATGGAGCAACTCATTGTTTGAAGACAACGCTGAGTTCGGATATGGTATGCTTCTTGCACAGAATACGATCAGAAACAGACTGAAAGGTCTTGTAGAGAAACTTGCCGCAGATGCGGAAAATGAAGATGTTAAGGCTGCTGCACAGGAATACCTTGACACATATACATGCGGAGCGACAAACGGAACAGCTACAGATAAACTTGTGGCGGCTCTTGAAGCTTGCGGATGCGACCGCGCAGAGAAAGCGGAACTTCTGAAAAATAAAGATTTCCTCGCTAAGAAATCCCAGTGGGTATTCGGAGGAGACGGATGGGCTTACGATATCGGATACGGCGGTGTTGACCATGTTCTTGCAAGCGGTAAAGATATCAACATCATGGTATTTGATACAGAGGTTTACTCCAATACAGGCGGACAGTCATCAAAAGCAACAAAGACAGGAGCTACAGCACAGTTCGCAGCAGGCGGTAAAGAGACGAAGAAGAAAGACCTTGCGGGAATGGCAATGAGCTACGGCTATGTATATGTAGCGCAGATTGCTATGGGAGCTGACTTCAACCAGACAGTGAAAGCGATTACAGAGGCAGAGGCTTATCCGGGACCGTCACTTATTATCGCTTATGCACCGTGTATCAACCACGGAATCAAGAAAGGTATGAGCAAAGCTCAGACAGAGGAGCAGCTTGCGGTAGAATGTGGATACTGGAATAACTTCCGCTTCAATCCGGGAGCAGAAGGAGATAAATTCTTCCTCGACAGTAAAGAGCCGAAGAAAGAAGATTATCAGGCATTCCTCGACGGAGAAGTACGTTACAATGCACTTAAGAGAGCAAATCCGGAAAAAGCAGAAAAACTGTTCGCAATCAATGAGCAGGAAGCTATGGAAAGATATGCTTATCTGAAAAAACTTGTAGATGTGTACAAAGCAGAAGAGTAAAATATACACAAGATAAAAGACGATTGAAAGGCAGTTAAAAGATCGTTTTTAAATGACAGGACAGCGGCAGAAAAAGCCGCTGTCCTGTTGATTTTCATCAGTCAATGTTTTTTCAGATACTTAACCGCACAAATAATTATCAGAATACTTGCTAAGAACTCGGAAATACTCTTGATAAAATTAAAAATCATCAATATAATCGCATAATCCATCGAAACACCTCTGTTACATCTGAAAAAATTATAATTTTAAGATGATTGTAACATAATATATTTTGTGACACAATGAATGAATATTTGAGAAAACAAGGTTTGAGAAAACAATGGATGAAATGTCTTGCAAATAAGCTGTAATTGTGATAGAATAATTTTGGTTTATTTCAGGAGGTAGAAGAAATGGATATTTTAAAAACAGTATTGACGATTATTTTTGTTATAGATTGCATCGCATTAGCTTGTATTATTCTTTTACAGGAGGGTAAATCCGCAGGTCTTGGAACGATCAGCGGAGCTGCAGATACATATTGGGGACATAATAAAGGACGTTCGATGGAAGGCGCGCTTGTAAAGGCTACAAGAGTTATTGCGGTTCTGTTTATTGTATTGGCAGTTGTACTGAATCTCAATATCTTTAACTAAAAGGATAGTATAAAAAGACAGCAGAAGATAATAATGATTATGAGCACTCTATACGAATATAGGGTGCTTTTGCTTTGTAACGGCGAAGAGCCGGAGCTCGGAGACGTCTGAGAATCTGGCGGCTGTTTACAATCGGGAATGTGCCTTTTGGTACTTTCGGCGATTATTTTAGTGCGGAGGGTAAAATGCGGAAAACACACGGTAACAGAGAGAAAAAAAGAAGAATACATGATGATCGCGTCAAAGTGAATGACAGAAAAAATCCTTCAAAATCAAAAGAGGAAAGCCGTCAATTTGAAAAACGCAAAAAGGTACTTTTTGATTTTATCAACGATGATCTGTACGTACCTATGAAGATCAAAGAGATTGCCGTCGTACTTCAAATTCCGGGAGAACAGAGACAGGAACTGCGGGAAGTTCTCGATGCTCTTGTGGAAGAAGGGAAGATCACGATTTCAAAAAGGGGAAAATATACATGCGGTCATACCGAGCGTCTGAAAGGAATATTTCAGGCAAATGCAAGAGGTTTCGGTTTTGTTACGCCGGAAGATGGAACAGATGACATCTTTATTCCGGAAGAGTGTCTTGGGAATGCATTCCAAGGCGATGAAGTAGAGTATATTATAACGTCAGCTCCGGCAGGAAAGCGGCGGGAGGGAAAGATCGTCGGAATTATTTCGCACGGAGTAACGCATATTGTCGGATTGTATGAAAAATGTAAAAGTTTCGGGTTTGTCAGGCCGGATAACTGTCGGTATGTAAACGATATTTATATTCCGTCAGGGCGTGAGATGGGCGCTGTGACAGGTCATAAAGTTGTTGTGGAAATGACGTCTTACGGCGGGGAACATATGAAACCGGAAGGAAAAGTTACGCAGATCATCGGACATGTGAACGATCCGGGCACGGATATTTTGTCAATCGTAATGGATCTTGGCATTAAGACAGAGTTTCCCGAGAAAGTTTTGAATCAGGCGGTCAGAGTCGGGAAGCCTGTAAGTGAGGCGGATCGTGCCGGGAGAAAAGACCTTACGAATGTGAAAATGGTGACGATCGACAGTGAAGATGCAAAAGATCTGGATGATGCCGTATCGGTAGAGCGGGACGGAGAAAATTATGTGCTCGGCGTACACATAGCGGATGTAACGAATTATGTTCAGGAAAAAAGCGCCCTCGACAGAGAAGCGTTGGAACGCGGAACAAGCGTCTATTTGGCTGACAGGGTTATTCCGATGCTTCCGCACATTTTGTCAAACGGGGTCTGTTCGCTCAATGCGGGGGAAGAGCGTCTTGCTTTGTCCTGTATCATGACGATCTCGCCGAAAGGGGAGATGATTTCCCATGAGATTACAGAGTCGGTGATCTGTGTTGACAAGAGGATGAGTTACAACAAAGTTTCCGCTGTATTAGAGCAGGATGAGCAGGCGCTTCGTGAGTATGAAGGATTCGTTCCGATGATATGGATGATGAAAGAATTATCGGAGTTGATCAGACAGAAACGGGGAAAACGGGGCGCTATCGATTTTGACTTTCCGGAGACGAAGATTGTTTTGGATGAAGATGGAAAACCGATCGAAGTAAAGCCGTATGACAGAAATCCGGCGACAGAGATTATCGAAGATTTTATGCTTATGGCAAATGAGACAGTGGCGGAAGAGTTTTTCTGGAGGGAGATTCCGTTTCTTTACCGGACGCATGAAGCGCCGGATGAGGACCGGATCAGACAGCTTTCGGCATTTGTCAACAGCTTCGGCTATCATATCCATGTCGGAAATGAGATCCGGCCGAAAGAGATCCAGAAACTGCTTGAGAAAGTAGAGGGAAAACCGGAGGAAGATCTGATCAGCAGACTTACGCTCAGGTCGATGAAACAGGCGAGGTATACGACGGAGAATACCGGACATTTCGGACTTGCGGCAAAATATTATACTCATTTCACATCGCCCATCCGAAGGTATCCCGATCTTCAGATCCATCGTATCATCAAAGAAAACTTAAGAGGAAGATTTGATGAGAACCGGGCGGAGCATTATTCTGAACTTTTGCAGCAGGTTGCGGCACAGTGCAGTGAAAGGGAGAGAAGAGCCGAAGAAGCCGAGCGGGAAGTTGTGAAGCTGAAAAAGGCTGAGTATATGAGAGATCATATCGGGGAAGAGTTTGACGGAGTGATTTCGGGAGTGACAAAGTGGGGCGCTTATGTAGAATTGGAAAATACGGTGGAAGGACTTGCACATGTGGCGGATATGTGGGATGATCATTATGAGTTTTATGAACAAAGCTATGAACTGGTCGGAGAACATACAGGCAAGACTTATAAGCCGGGACAGAAGGTGAGAATTTGCGTCACAGATGCGGATAAACTTCAAAGGACAGTGAATTTCAGGATTCTGTAAGAAAGAGATATTTGCGTATGTAAAGCATTCGTACAAAGAGGTGTTCGGGTATGTGAAAGTATTTGGACATGATAGATTTTAGGGCAGGAGAAGAGTGGATTATGGCAAAGTCAGAAGTCAGGATGATCGCCAATAATAAGAAAGCGTATCATGACTATTTTATTCTTGAAAAATATGAAGCAGGAATTGTTCTGCACGGTACAGAGGTAAAATCTCTGAGAATGGGAAAATGCAGTATAAAAGAAGCTTTTATCAGGGTGGAGTCAGGAGAAATGTATATTTACGGGATGCACATCTCTCCGTATGAGAAAGGGAACATATTTAATAAAGATCCGCTCAGGGTGAGAAAGCTCCTTCTCCATAAAAAAGAGATAGACAAGATGTTCGGAAAGATGAAAGAACAGGGAATTACTCTTGTTCCGCTGCAGGTGTATTTTAAGGGGAGTCTTGTGAAAATGGAGATCGGAGTGGCAAAAGGAAAGAAACTGTATGATAAGCGGGACGATATTGCTAAAAAAGATCAAAAACGGGAAGCACAGAGAGAATTTAAGATCAGAAACTTATAGCGTCGCTGCAAAAGGAAAGAAAAACTGCGGCGTATGGGAAAGGAACTGCTATGATACAAGACATTGAACCGCATCACTTAGATAATCAGTACAAACCGGTTCCGCCTGATAAAGACAGTATTGCATTGTATTATGAAGATCACGCGGCGCTGATGAAAGTGTCTGAAAAGGGAATCAGTTTTCCGAGTTTTGCGGATTTGGAACATTTGAACAGGGAGATTTACAAAGAGTGTATATATTTATTTTCAGTAGATGATGAGCGTTATTATCTCGTAAATGAAATTGACAGATCGATGCTTTTAGACTTCCAAATGAAAAATACAGAGATTTTCAGAACGGCAGATCCGCAAGACCGGGCATTTGCCGGAATTACGGGATATCAGCTTTATAATTGGTATAAAGACCGGAAATATTGCGGACGGTGCGGAAAACGGCTGAAGCACGGGGAGAAGGAGCGGATGCTTGTCTGTGAAGCGTGCGGAAATACGGAATTTCCGAAGATATGCCCGGCCGTTATTGTCGGCGTGACGGATCACAACCGGATTTTGATGTCCAAATATGCAGGACGTACATATAAAAAATATGCGCTTTTAGCAGGATTTTCGGAGATCGGGGAGACTGTCGAACAGACTGTGGCGCGGGAAGTGATGGAAGAAGTCGGGCTGAAAGTGAAAAACATCCGGTATTATAAAAGTCAGCCGTGGGCGTTCAGCGATACGCTTCTTATGGGATTTTATTGCGATCTTGACGGGAATGATGCAATCACACTTGACAGAGAGGAACTGGCGGTGGCAGAATGGTTTGAAAGGGAAGACATTCCTGTAGAGCCATCACGGGATAGTCTTACAAATGAAATGATCCTGCAGTTTAAAAACGAAAGAACGGCAGTGAAAAAAGAAAAAGGAGAATGAAACGATGAGAGCAGAATTTGATGAAAGTTTGGTAACGGGAAATGAAATGATCGATACACAGCACAAAGAACTGATTGACAAGATCAATAAGCTTCTTGATAGTTGTGAGACGAGCAAAGAAAAAGTAGTGGCAGTGAAAACGCTTGATTATCTTGCAGACTATACAGAGTTTCATTTCGGGGAGGAAGAAAAACTTCAGGAATCGATCAATTATCCGGCAATAGCGGAACATAAAAAAGAACATGACAAACTGCGTGCCGTAGTAAAAGATCTTTACAATATGCTTGAAGAGGAAGAAGGACCGTCAGAGGCATTTGTAGAGCAGGTGAATAAAAATGTTATCGAGTGGCTGTACAGACATATTAAAGGTTTTGACCGTTCCGTGGCAGAATACAAATTTATGAATGAAAGCAGCGAAAGACTGTAGAAAAATAGAGTGGAAAAGTAGAAAACGTTTTACATTCGACTTATACCCCTTTCTGTGATATGATAATTTCTGTATAAAAATCACAGGAAAGGGGTATTTTCATGGAAAATACATCCGAAAAGAAAGACAAAAATTCGGTAAAAAAACCATTAAAACATATATGTATCGGTCTTGTTGCCCATGTGGACGCGGGCAAGACAACATTGTCGGAAGGAATGCTTTATTTAAGCGGACAGATTCGGAATATGGGGCGCGTCGATCATGGGGATACATTTCTTGATAGTTATGAAACAGAACGAGAACGCGGGCTCACGATTTTTTCAAAACAGGCGGAATTTATATGGAATGATACGAGTATTACGATTCTTGACACTCCCGGGCATGTGGATTTTTCAGCAGAGATGGAACGAGTGCTGCAGGTGCTTGACTGCGCCGTACTTGTTGTCAGCGCTGTGGACGGGGTACAGGCACATACGGTCACGCTTTGGAGGCTGCTGAAACAGTACAAGATTCCGACAATGATTTTTGTGAATAAAATGGATCGTCAGGAAGCAGACAGAGAAAAACTGCTGGAAGAATTAAAAAACCGATTCGGAGACGGCTGTGTGGAGATGGACATGCAGTCGGAGGAGAACAGAGAAAGTCTTGCGATGTGTGATGAGACAATGCTTGAGGAATATTTATCAGGCGGGAAGATCGAAAAGGAGACTGTGAAAAAGGCGGTTGCCGCAAGGAAAGTATTTCCGTGTTGGTTTGGTTCTGCTTTGAAAGCGCAAGGAATCGAAGCGCTGATGTCGGGATTATGTGAATATGCGCCGTCGGCAGAGCCTTTGCCTGAATTTGGGGCAAAAGTCTATAAGATCGCCCGTGATCCTCAGGGAAACAGGCTGACTTATCTGAAAGTCACAGGAGGACAGCTGCGCGTCAAAGATGTTCCTTTTGCGGCAGAACAATCATGTACAGGGAAGGTCAATCAGATCCGAAAGTATTCGGGAGAAAAATACGAACTCGTTCAAACAGTTTCCGCAGGGGAAGTATGTGCGGTGACAGGACTTGAAGGAACTTATCCGGGACAGGGGATCGGCGCGCAGAAAGAATCTTTGCTTCCTGTATTAGAACCTGTCATGACATATCGGATCGAACTTCCGGACGGGTGTGACGCTCATAAAATGTTTCAGAATCTGCGATGTCTTGAAGAAGAAGATCCGCAGCTTCATGTGATCAGAAACGAGGAAACATCAGAGATCCACATCCGTCTTATGGGAGAAGTGCAGACGGAAGTTCTGCAGAAGATGGTGAAAGACCGGTTCGGAGTTCTCATTCATTTCGGAGAAGGACGCATTGTATACAAGGAGACGATCAAAAACAGTGTGGAAGGGGCAGGTCATTTTGAACCTCTTCGACATTATGCGGAAGTGCATTTGAGATTAGAGCCGGGAGAGCGCGGATCGGGGATGCAGTTTGCGGCAGATTGTTCGGAGGATGTTTTGGATCGTAATTACCAGAGGCTGATACTTACGCATTTGGAAGAGCGGGAACATAAAGGAGTACTGACAGGTTCTGCTCTTACAGATGTCCGAATTACGCTTCTGTCGGGAAAGGCGCATAAAAAGCATACAGAAGGCGGTGATTTCAGGCAGGCGACATATCGTGCGGTACGTCAGGGACTTCGGAAGGCGGAAAGTGTTCTTCTTGAACCGTACTACGAATTTCGTATGGAACTGCCGTTGGAAAATGTCGGAAAAGCAATGACGGATATAAAACGGATGAGCGGAGAGTTTGAAGGACCTGAGACGGAAAATGGGATGGCGGTGCTTAAAGGAAGTGTTCCTGCCGCCGAGATGAATGGATATCAAAAAGAATTTACGGCGTACACAGGCGGTTACGGAAGATTGTTTTGTTCTTTGAAAGGATACGGCGAATGTCATAATACAGAAGAAGTGATCGGGCAGATCGGATACGATGCGGATGCAGATGTAGAAAATACTGCAGATTCGGTATTTTGCTCTCATGGGGCGGGAACGATCGTTCCGTGGTATGAGGCGGACGCCCATATGCATGTAGAAGGCGAGGCGGCAGAAAAATCGGAAGAAGATACACAGATGTCTGCAGCATTTCGTCCACAGAGAAGAACGATCGAGCTGACACAGGAAGAGCTGGATGCAATCTATGTCAGAACGCCCGATCCGGTGAAGAAAACGAAAAGGAGCGCGCCTGTTACTGTGACGGCAGGAAAGGCGGCAGCTTTTTGCAACGGCGACCGCTTACAATCCCGAAATGTACCTTTTGACATTTCCGGTGATTATACAAAAACGAAAAAAAAGAAAGCAGACCGGAAAGAATATTTGCTTGTAGATGGGTATAATATTATTTTTGCGTGGGATTCACTGAAAGAATTGGCGAAAATCGATCTGGCCGCCGCAAGAGGGAAGCTTGCGGATATTTTGTGTAATTATCAGGGATACAAACAATGTGAACTGATCCTCGTATTTGACGCGTATAAAGTAGAAGGAAATCCGGGAGAGATCATGAAATATCATAATATTCATGTCGTTTACACGAGGGAGGCGGAAACCGCGGATCATTATATAGAGAAGACTGTGCGAAGAATCGCAAAGGAGCATGATGTTATCGTGGCAACATCGGATGCGCTTGAACAGGTGATCATTATGGGGCAGGGAGCGCATCGGATGTCGGCGGCAGGACTGAAAGAGGAGATCGAATCGGTTATTGAACAGATGAAAGACGATTATCCGAAACAGGAGGAGCTGATCCGGAATTACTTGTTTGATTATCTTGAAAAGGATATTGCCGAAGAGATGGAGCGAGTCCGACTTGGTTCTCATAAGAAAAAGTGGACTGTATAAAAATGGGATAACTGGATGTTTCAATACGACCAGTCTGATGCTAATATACCTGTATTAAATAATGTTGAACAAAAAAGTAACAGTTCAGGAAAGCAGGTAAGTATATGACGAAAAAAAATGAAACTGTAGTTAAGATTGCCCAGACAGCTCTTATGGCTGCGCTTTGTTTTGTATCATTTCAATTTTTGCAGTTTAAAATTGTTCTTCCCGGGGGCGACGCAACGTCTTTTCATGTAGGAAATGCATTTTGCGTACTGGCGGCTCTGATCTTGGGCGGATGGTACGGCGGACTTGCGGGAGCTATCGGAATGGGATTCGCAGATATTCTCGATCCGGTCTATATTACAGGAGCGCCGAAGACGTTTGTACTGAAATTATGTATCGGACTTATCGTCGGTCTTGTGGCTCATAGAATTGCGAAGATCAATGAAAGTACAGATAAGAAATACATTTTCCGCTGGAGCATGATCGCATCTGTCGCAGGGCTTGGATTTAACGTCATTGCCGATCCGATTGTAGGATACTTCTACAAACAGTATATTATGGGGCAGCCGCAGCAGATGGCGGAAGTTCTTGCAAAGTGGAGTGCGGCTACAACTTTTGTAAATGCAGTGATTTCGGTGATCCTCGCAGGCGTTTTGTATAACGCGCTTCGCCCGGTTCTTCTGAAAACAGGGATCATTCGGCAGAAAAGGGAAGAAGCGGTGACAGCCAAGAGTATATGAAAATGTAAAAAAAGCAAAAAAATGTATTTTTTTGGTGACTTTTTTGCTCTGACAGTGGTATTATTATTGAAATGAAATAATATACAAATACTATGAGAGCGAGGTAGGAAAATGAATTGTATTAAGTGTTATCAAGAAATTCCTGACGGCGCAAAGTTTTGTCCGTATTGCGGAGCGCAGCAGTCTGATACGTCAGCGACAGACCCGGTTCGAGCAGAAGAAACAGTGACGGAGCCGGTACAGGCGGCGCAGACAGAAGAAGTTCCGACAGAGCCGGTACAGGCGGCGCAGACAGAAGAAGTTCCGACAGAGCCGGTACAGGCGGCGCAGACAGAAGAAGTTCCGACAGAGCCGGTACAGGCGGCACAGACAGAAGAAGCTTTGACAGAGCCGGTACAGCCGACCCAGACAGAAGAAGCTCCGACAGAACCGATTCAGCCGGAAGCTGCTTCAACGGATCACGTATATCAGGAAGCTCCGGCACAGGAGACATATACATCCGCACAGAACAATCCTTATTACGGAACAGGTCAGACTTATTCTGATCAGACGTCAGATCAGCAGTATGGAGGAAATCAAGGTCAGACATCTTACCAGAACCAGATGCCTTATCAGAATCAGGCGCCGCAGACGCCGATCAACTGGGTACCGTACCTTGTATTATCTATTATTTGTACGTTGTGCTGTTGTCTTCCGTTCGGTATCGTAGGTATCGTATATGCGGCAAAGATCAATTCATCTATGGCGGCAGGCAATTATGAGGAAGCGAAAAATGCGGCAAAATCCGCGAAGATCTGGATCATTGCATCTGCAGTCGTAGGTCTTATTGTAGAAGTCATCTATATCATCTTTGCTTTTATCGGCGGCGTAGGCGGATACTATTATTACTAAGATGCTATAGCAGAGGAAATACATGTTAGAATTATTGCGTAAAAAGAAAAGTTTGCGGATCTTGATCGTAGCAGGAGCCGCTATAGCGGCGCTGGCGCGAGCGGTTTACTTCTATTTTCATAATCCGCACAGCTATCCGCTGCCGTGTGTTTTTTATTCTTTGACAGGGTTTTACTGTCCGGGATGCGGCGCGGGACGCGCCAGTTATTCTCTTTTGCATGGACGGTTTTTGGATGCGTTTTGCTATAATCCGGTTATGACGGTATTGCTCCCGCTATTAGCGCTTTATGTGGCGGCAAGAGCAATCGATTGGGCGATTACGGGCGGAG
>UMHP01028275.1_pt1 | contig 11937 bp, 10 predicted proteins | sample 1965571 | NCBI WGS metagenome assembly UMHP01 (sample SAMEA4836103, study PRJEB28245) | human gut metagenome | biome: gut microbiome; material: fecal sample | place: Denmark | collected 2008
CCGGCGCGCTTTTCTTATCCAGACTGCCGCTAATGTTGATCATCTGGTCCGGCTGAACTTCTCGTCCATCAAAGACGGCCGCAGGAATAACGACATTAATTTCACCGCTCTTATCGCGAAAAACGTAACGGTCCTCTCCTTTGTGAGAAATCAAATTACCGCGTAGTGAAACCGAAGCGCCATCGTGCATGTTTTTTGCGAAATCAACGGTCATTTTTTTTGCATCATCGGTTCCGCGATAGCCATCTTCTATTGCATGAGGCGGCGGTGGCGCTGCATCCTGTTTTAAACCGCCCTGGTCATCTGCCAACGCATAAGGCATGACAAGAAAACTTGCTAATACAATGGCCTGAAATTTCATACTAACTCCTTAATTGCGTTTGGTTTGACTTATTAAGTCTGGTTGCTATTTTTATAATTGCCAAATAAGAATACTGCCAATTGTTATAAGGCATTTAAAATCAGCCCACTAGCTGTCAAATATTCAGAGAATTTAACTCACTAAAGTTAAGAAGATTGAAGAGTCTTAAACATATTTTCAGAATAATCGGATTTATATGTTTGAAAATTATTATATTGGACGAGCATACAGAAAAAGCAAATCACCTTTACATATAATAGCGTGGACAAAAAACAGTGAACATTAATAAAGATAAAATTGTACAACTCGCAGATACCGACACTATTGAAAACCTGACATCCGCGTTGAGTCAAAGACTTATCGCGGATCAATTACGCTTAACTACCGCCGAATCATGCACCGGCGGTAAGTTGGCTAGCGCCCTGTGTGCAGCGGAAGATACACCCAAATTTTACGGTGCAGGCTTTGTTACTTTCACCGATCAGGCAAAGATGAAAATCCTCAGCGTAAGCCAGCAATCTCTTGAACGATATTCTGCGGTGAGTGAGAAAGTGGCAGCAGAAATGGCAACAGGTGCCATAGAGCGTGCGGATGCTGATGTCAGTATTGCCATTACCGGCTACGGCGGACCGGAGGGCGGTGAAGATGGTACGCCAGCGGGTACCGTCTGGTTCGCGTGGCATATTAAAGGCCAGACCTACACTGCGGTTATGCATTTTGCTGGCGACTGCGAAACGGTATTAGCTTTAGCAGTGAGGTTTGCCCTCGCCCAGCTGCTGCAATTACTGCTATAACCAGGCTGGCCTGGCGATATCTCCAGGCCAGCCATTGGTGGTGTTTATATGTTCAAGCCACGATGTTGCAGCATCGGCATAATCTGAGGAGCCTTACCGCGCCATTGTCGATACAGGCGTTCCAGATCTTCGCTGTTACCTCTGGAAAGGATCGCCTCGCGAAAACGCAGCCCATTTTCACGCGTTAATCCGCCCTGCTCAACAAACCACTGATAACCATCATCGGCCAACATTTGCGTCCACAGATAAGCGTAATAACCTGCGGCATATCCGCCACCAAAAATATGGGCGAAATAACTGCTGCGATAGCGTGGCGGTATAGCAGGAAGATCCATATTTTCCGCCACCAGCGCCCGCAATTCGAAATCATCGACATCCTGCATTGCTTCGTTTTCTTCCAGGCAATGCCAGCGCATATCGAGAAGTGCGGCGCTAAGCAGTTCGCTCATCTCATACCCTTTGTTGAACAGGCTGGCATTACGCATTTTCTGTTGCAGTTCGTCAGGCATTGCTGCCCCGCTCTGATAATGCCGGGCGTAGCGAGCGAATACCTGCGGATGCGTTGCCCAGTGTTCGTTGATTTGCGACGGAAATTCGACAAAATCACGCGGCGTGTTGGTACCGGAAAGCGTGGCATAACGCTGGCGGGCAAAAAGGCCGTGCAGTGTATGACCAAATTCATGGAATAAGGTTATGACATCATCCCAGAGTAACAACGCAGGCTCACCGGCAGCGGGTTTCTGATAATTGCAGACGTTATAAATTACCGGATGCGTTTCATTAAGCGTTGATTGCTCAACAAAATTGCCCATCCATGCACCGCCGCTTTTTGAATCACGGGCGAAGAAATCACCGTAAAATAACGCCAGCCCCACGCCATTATGATCAAAAATTTCCCACACCCGAACGTCTGGATGGTAGACAGGAATATCAAAACGTTCGACAAACTTAATACCGAAGAGCTGATTCGCGGTCCAGAATACACCTTCATTCAACACCGTGTTTAATTCAAAATATGGCTTGAGCTGCGCCTCATCAAGATCAAATTTCTCCCGCCGGACCTGTTCGGCATAAAATGCCCAGTCCCACGGCTGCGCGCTAAACCCGCCTTGCTGCTTATCGATAACCGCCTGTATGGAGGCTAATTCATCGCTTGCACGTTGACGCGCCGCTGGAACAATTTCCCGCATAAAGTTGAGTGCTGCTTCAGGTGTTTTTGCCATCTGATCGGCGATTTTCCATGCGGCATAATGAGGAAAACCAAGCAGTTTCGCCTGCTGTGCGCGAATCTCTACCAGACGTTGAATGATAGCGCGGGTATCATTGCCATCATTTTTTTCCGCTCGCGTCCAGCCCGCAATAAACAGTTTTTCACGCGTCGCACGATCGCGCATTTCGGCAAGCGCCGGTTGTTGGGTGGTATTCAGCAGCGGAATCAGCCATTTGTTATCCAGACCTTTCTCGCGAGCCGCCTCTGCCGCCAGCGCAATCTCTTGCTCACTCATTCCTGCCAGTTGCGCGATATCGTTCACAACCAGACCGCCGGATTTATTTGCTGCCAGTAACCGCTGGTTAAACTGACTGGTCAGTGTCGCAGCTTCTGTATTCAGTACTTTTAATTTTGCTTTATCAGCTTGCGCAAGTTTGGCTCCGGCAAGGACAAAACGTTGATGAATCACCTCCACCAGGCGGATGGATTCACTATCAAGCCCCAGGGATTCACGGCGCTGCCAGACAGCATCTACCCGCGCGAATAATTCACCGTTCAGATAGATATCATTAGCCAGTTCCGCCAGTTCAGCGGAAAACTGTTCATCAAGACGCTGTAATTCATCATTGGTATGCGCCGCAGTCATCGCAAAAAAGACGCTGGTAACGCGGGTAAGTAATTCTCCGCTTTGTTCCAGTGCCAGAATAGTATTGTTGAAATCAGGCGTTTGCGGGTTAAGCGCGATGGCAGCAATTTCTGCCCGCTTTTGCTGCATTCCCTCATCGAATGCCGGGCGATAGTGATGATTGGCAATTTGATCAAAATGAGGAGCCAGATACGGCAGTGTGCTTTGCACAAGGAAAGGATTCATTGTTGTCATTTTCTTCTCCTGAACGCGAGGTGTTCCATAGCGTAGGCTTACTGATAACGGAGTGCAATCTTGCAATCCAGTATTACCCGCTCTTAAGCATCCCGTGCTATGTTATTGACACACAAAAGCGTTGAGGAACAGTGAGATGATCGTTTTAGTAACTGGAGCAACGGCAGGTTTTGGTGAATGCATTACTCGTCGTTTTATTCAACAAGGGCATAAAGTTATCGCCACTGGCCGTCGTCAGGAACGGTTGCAGGAGTTAAAAGACGAACTGGGAGATAATCTGTATATCGCCCAACTGGACGTTCGCAACCGCGCCGCTATTGAAGAGATGCTGGCATCGCTCCCTGCCGAGTGGAGCAATATTGATATCCTGGTAAATAATGCCGGCCTGGCGTTGGGCATGGAGCCTGCGCATAAAGCCAGCGTTGAAGACTGGGAAACGATGATTGATACCAACAATAAAGGCCTGGTATATATGACGCGCGCCGTCTTACCGGGTATGGTTGAACGTAATCATGGTCATATTATTAACATTGGCTCAACGGCAGGTAGCTGGCCGTATGCCGGTGGTAACGTTTACGGTGCGACGAAAGCGTTTGTTCGTCAGTTTAGCCTGAATCTGCGTACGGATCTGCATGGTACGGCGGTGCGCGTCACCGACATCGAGCCGGGTCTGGTGGGTGGCACCGAGTTTTCCAATGTCCGCTTTAAAGGCGATGACGGTAAAGTGGAAAAAACCTATCAAAATACCGTTGCATTGACGCCAGAAGATGTCAGCGAAGCCGTCTGGTGGGTGTCAACGCTGCCTGCTCACGTCAATATCAATACCCTGGAAATGATGCCGGTTACCCAAAGCTATGCCGGACTGAATGTCCACCGTCAGTAATTTTTATACCCGGCGTAACTGCCGGGTTATTGCTTGTCACAAAAAAGTGGTAGACTCATGCAGTTAACTCACTCACAAGCAAGAACGAATGACCGTCGAAACGCAACTTAATCCCACACAGCCTGTCAATCAGCAGATTTATCGTATTCTTCGTCGCGACATTGTCCATTGCCTGATTGCACCAGGCACACCGTTGTCGGAAAAAGAAGTTTCTGTTCGTTTCAATGTGTCACGCCAGCCGGTTCGTGAAGCCTTTATTAAACTGGCGGAAAACGGCCTGATTCAAATTCGTCCGCAGCGTGGCAGCTACGTCAACAAAATTTCCATGGCCCAGGTGCGCAACGGCAGTTTTATCCGTCAGGCCATTGAGTGCGCGGTGGCGCGTCGGGCGGCGAGCATGATTACCGAAAGCCAGTGCTACCAACTGGAACAAAATCTTCACCAGCAACGCATTGCCATTGAGCGCAAGCAACTGGATGATTTTTTTGAACTTGATGACAACTTCCATCAACTCCTGACGCAGATTGCCGACTGTCAACTGGCGTGGGATACCATTGAGAACCTGAAAGCGACCGTTGATCGCGTGCGCTATATGAGTTTCGACCACGTTTCTCCACCAGAAATGCTGTTACGCCAGCATCTTGATATTTTCTCTGCCCTGCAAAAACGTGATGGCGATGCGGTAGAACGTGCAATGACGCAACATTTGCAGGAAATCAGCGAATCCGTGCGCCAGATCCGCCAGGAAAATAGCGACTGGTTTAGCGAAGAGTAATTCATTTCCTCTCATCCCATCCGGGGTGAGAGTCTTTTCCCCCGCCTTATGGCTCATGCATGCATCAAAAAAGATGTGAGCTTGATCAAAAACAAAAAATATTTCACTCGACAGGAGTATTTATATTGCGCCCGTTACGTGGGCTTCGACTGTAAATCAGAAAGGAGAAAACACCTATGACGACCTACGATCGTAACCGTAACGCAATCACCACTGGCAGCCGTGTTATGGTTAGCGGCACCGGTCACACTGGCAAGATCCTGTCGATTGATACTGAAGGTCTGACCGCTGAGCAAATCCGCCGCGGAAAAACCGTAGTTGTTGAAGGTTGTGAAGAGAAACTGGCACCACTGGACCTGATTCGTCTCGGCATGAACTAAGCGTGTGAATGCCGCCGATGGCGGCATTGCTTTTTTTACTTCACGGAATATTTTGCCACGGTCGCTTTCGCGCCATGCGCTAATAAAGACAAGTACGCTTCCGTCACTTTTGCAGTAAACAAGCTATTGGCTGGCAAATCATCACCAAAGATCGCCTTAATCGCCAGCAATGACTGGACGCGCGCTTTCCCTTCGGCACTACTTTGTACAGCCTTCTGAATAACAGGTAACAGTGGGTCACTGATTTCTATCGGATTTTCCTGTTCATCAACACCACCGACATAACGCATCCAACCCGCGACGCCCAGCGCCAGCAGATCGAACTTGCTGTCATGCGTCAGATGCCAGCGAACAGAATCCAACATCCGCTGTGGCAATTTCTGGCTGCCATCCATCGCAATCTGCCAGGTTCGATGACGTAACGCCGGGTTGCTATAGCGTGCAATTAATCGGTTAGCGTAATCCTGCAAATCAACGCCCTGCACTTTCAGCGTCGGCGCTTGTTCCTGCAACATCAAGCCATACGCCGCATGACGATAATGTTCATCTTCCATACAGTCATTAATGTGCTGATATCCGGCAAGATAACCCAAATACGCCAGGAATGAATGACTGCCGTTGAGCATGCGCAACTTCATCTCTTCATAAGGCAGTACATCGCTAACCAGTTCTGCTCCCGCTTTTTCCCATTCCGGACGTCCGGCAACAAAATTATCTTCTATTACCCACTGGCGGAAAGGTTCACAGGCAACGCCAGCAGGATCGCGCACACCGGTAAGTTGTTCGATTTTCGCCAGCGTATCCTCTGTCACTGCGGGCACAATACGGTCCACCATTGTTGATGGGAAAGTCACGTTATCTTCGATCCATTGTGCCAGTTTTACATCAACGGCTTGCGCGTAGGAAGTGACAACGTCACGCATAACATGACCGTTTTCTGGCATGTTGTCACATGACATGACGGTAAATGCGGGAAGTCCTGCCGCTTTACGGCGAGCCAGCGCCTCAACAATCACCCCTGTTGCTGTTTTCGGCTGGTGGGGATTTTGCACGTCGGCAGCGACCATCGGGTGATCGAGCATTAACTGTCCGGTCGCCGGAGAGTGGAAATACCCTTTTTCGGTGATTGTCAGAGAGACAATCGCGATTTGCGGTTCACACATCGCAGCCAACACGGTTTCTAAGCCATCCATCTGTACGTGCAAGGCTTTTTTAACGACGCCAACGACGCGAACCGTCCACGCATCGGCCGACATTTCCGCAACGGTATAAAGATTATCTTGCTGCTGTAAATCGGCAATTTGCTGTTCGCCGCCGATTAAGTTGACCTCATAATATCCCCAGTCACTGAAATGTTCTGTAGCAAGAATATCGGCATACACGCCCTGATGCGCACGGTGAAATGCACCAAAGCCTAAATGAACAATTCTTGGGGCCAGGTTATTACGATCATAAACAGGGAGTGTCGCTTTTGCTGATAACAAATTATTTCCCATAACAATTCCTTAAATATAAATATGGCAAGCTACATGTTTTGTTATATGAATAAAAATCCCCTCTCCGGTAAGAGAAGGGATTGAGGATTTACAGACTTCTGGAAGGTTGCGCAGCTCTTACAACACGCGGTTGATCTTCCGCGGCGTCTTCCAGCGCACTTAAATCACGGTCTTTCACTTCTGGCATTTTCAGCGCAGAGATTAAACCAATCACTGAATATGCCATGATCATAATGGCGATCGGATACCAGGATTCCGTCATGGTGCAGAAAATACCCGCCAGGATAGGACCAAAACCGGAAGCGATAAGACCACCAATTTCTTTAGAAATAGCCATCCGGGTAAAGCGGTTTTTACAGCCGAACATTTCTGCCATGGTAATATTTTCCAGAGCAAATAATCCCAGCACCGCACAGTTATGAATCACAATCAGTGCAACCATAATGGTGCTCGGGGCATAGCTTTTATCTACGATGATAGAAAGCATTGGCCATGCCAGCACAATCGCGGAGGTATTCATAATAATATACGGGATCCGGCGACCAATTTTATCGGATAACCAACCAAGGAACGGAATGGTCATAAAGCCGAGAATCGAACTGATCATCAATGCATCTGTTGGAATTGCTTTGTTAAACAATAACGTCTGCACTAAATAGCCCGCAAGGAAAGTCTGAATTAAACCTGAGTTACCCGCCTGACCAAAACGCAGCCCTGTTGCCAGCCAGAAGGATTTGCTCTGGAACATGCTACCAGCAGGTGCAGGTTTTGCTGTCGGTTGGTTGCTGTCGTTAACCTTCTCAAAAACCGGGCTTTCTTTCAGATTCATACGCAACCAGATAGCAAAGACCATCACGACAACGCTCGCCAGGAACGGTATACGCCATCCCCACGCCAGCAGTTCCTCTTTACTGAGAATGAAGAACATAAAGGCCCAGATTGCCGTTGCGCTTAAAGTTCCGCAGTTAGTTCCCATAGCCACAAATGAGAAGATAATTCCGCGCTTACCTTTTGGCGCATATTCCGCCAGCATCGTACCGGCACCGGAAATTTCCGCAGCTGCACCCAATCCCTGAATAATACGCAGCGTCACCAGCAAGATGGGGGCAAAAACACCAATCTGTGCATAGGTCGGTAACACACCAATTAAGGTGGTACAGATCCCCATCATGGTGATGGTAATAAAGAGCACTTTTTTACGCCCTATTCTGTCGCCCATTTTGCCGAAAATAAATGCTCCGACAATACGCGCCACATAACCTGCACCGTAGGTTCCCATTGCCAGAATTAACGCCATTGCCGTTGATGATTCAGGAAAAAATATTTCATGAAACACTAACGCTGCGCCGAGCGAATATAACTGGAAATCCATAATTCACAGGTGTTTTTTCCCATCCTGTGGTTTCCTTGGCGTTTTCTAGGTTTTTTCAGATAGTTGCATTTTTTAAAAAGCATCCTAAGTTCGATCTCTGTGTCTATCTGGGGCCTATTTCTGTCCCATATATGCCCCAAAAAAACTCCCCAACAGATAAGTAGTTTTTTCATGGATTTATGCGTAAAATCAAGAACGGCTGGAAATCATTCAATACTCACACTATCGAAAAATTTACCAGCCAACCGCAGCACCTTCTTGCATAAGGCGTGTCTGCGGTTTTTCAACTATTCAGATACATCACTCCCATCACATTCATTCCTCCGCATCAAAGGCATATAGGCTATATCACCTTGATATTTTTCTTTTTCAGATAAAAACTGTTATCTATGTATACTTTTAAACCCAATCCGTGTAGAGTCTCTGCATAAGATAGTTTGCAGTTGCCGCTTCAGCTTGCGCCATAAACCGCCTGATTTTTGCTGCCACCTGTTAGCATTCCTGTATACCTGAAACGACAATGTTTATCTACGAACTTTAAGAACACCCAAGATAAAAATTGTCAACTATATCATATATAACACATTACTAATTCGAGGCTATATGAACAGCATACTGATAATCACATCTCTCCTTATCATATTCAGCATTTTTAGTCATGCCCTAATAAAATTAGGGATTGGCATATCCAATAACCCAGACAAAACCGATGTATAAGTCAACATATCCTGAATCAGACATACAATATCGCAATGAAAATCAATAATATTTTAAGGAATATCTTCATGAAATCAAAAGACACCCTAAAGTGGTTCCCTGCGCAGCTTCCTGAAGTAAGAATTATCCTAGGGGATGCTGTAGTGGAAGTAGCAAAACAGGGAAGACCTATCAATACCAGAACATTGCTTGATTACATTGAAGGAAACATAAAGAAAAAATCATGGCTGGATAACAAAGAATTATTACAAACAGCGATATCAGTTCTTAAAGACAACCAAAATTTAAATGGTAAAATGTAATATAATAAACTTACTTTTTTATCATTTTTCCACTTTAACAACATTTTGCTCCTCTTTTCCACGACCAAACAACTTGAAATCTGGTTAAAATAACACGCAACACTATTCTTCTTCCTTGAGTCCGCCCGGAACTCGAAAAACAAACCGAGTTAAAGCCATTTTTCACAAAATCGATTTTGGGTCTCACCAAAATTACGGGGTTGCATACGCATTCGTTTATTTTCGAACGTGTACATACAAATATGCACAAAAATAATCATAATTATTTTCTGAGATGCATTATGATATGAACACCAATTTCGTATAGAGTCTCACTATGTCTCAAATTTTTGCTTACTGTCGGATATCAACGCTGGATCAGACCACCGAAAATCAACGCCGGGAAATCGAAAGTGCAGGTTTTAAAATCAAACCTCAGCAAATAATCGAAGAACACATTAGCGGCTCAGCAGCAACCAGTGAGCGTCCTGGTTTTAACCGGTTGCTTGCTCGCCTGAAATGTGGTGATCAATTGATTGTGACAAAACTGGATCGCCTTGGTTGTAATGCAATGGATATCAGGAAAACAGTGGAACAACTGACCGAAACAGGTATCAGAGTGCATTGCTTAGCATTGGGGGGCATTGACCTGACCAGTCCAACAGGAAAAATGATGATGCAAGTAATTTCAGCAGTCGCTGAATTTGAACGAGACCTTTTACTTGAACGCACTCATTCCGGGATAGTAAGAGCCCGCGGCGCAGGGAAACGTTTTGGTCGACCACCTGTGTTAAATGAAGAACAGAAACAGGTGGTATTCGAACGAATTAAGTCAGGTGTAAGTATAAGTGCCATTGCCCGGGAATTCAAAACCTCGCGGCAAACCATTTTAAGAGCCAAAGCAAAACTTCAGACACCTGACATATAAAAAATAATCTCGGTGTGAGATGCTTTACGTCTTCCAAGCCCCCTTCCTTGCCGTAAATGGAAAGATACATCTAATTATAGAATTTATATGTTTTACCCTACGGCAGTGCTGGCCATTCAATATCCTGTGAAGTTGACGTATCAACACGGTTCAGCAATACCCGATACTTTTTCCATGCTTCCAGCAACGAGATTTCTTCCTCCGTTGCAATTTCCAGATCTGCAGCATCCTGAAGCGGCGCAATATGCTCACTGGCTACCTGCATCAGGTTGTTTTTTATTTCTTCCGCCTCCCGGATCCGGAACAGTTTTTCTGCTTCCGTATCCTTCACCCAGGCTGTGCCGTTCCACTTCTGAAACTCTCCTTCCGGCGATAACCAGGTAACATTTTCCGGTAACGGACCGAGTTCAGAAATAAATAACGCGTCGCCGGAAGCCACGTCATAAACCGTTTTACCCCGATGATCTTCAACGAGATGCCACGATGACTCATCACTGTTGAAAACAGCCACGAAGCCTGCCGGAATATCTGGCGGTGCAATATCGGTACTGTTTGCTGGCAGACCTGTATGAGGCGGAATATATGCATCACCTTCACAAATAAATTCATTAGTTCCGGCCAGCAGATTATAAATTTTTATGGTCCGTGGTTGTTCACTCATTCTGAATGCCATTATGCAAGCCTCACAATATAGTTAAATGCGATGTTTTTGACGGTGTTTTCCGCGTTACCAGCAGCGTTAACGGTGATGGTGTGTCCATGTGAACCAATCGCAACGGAGTGCGTATGAGCACCAATACCGACAGTATGCGCGTGTGCACCTGCAGATGCTGCTGTGCCGGACAGTGAGTGGCTATGATTACCATCTGTACTGGTATTAGCTAACCACCCCGTAGACATACCTACTGAGCCTTGTACACCCCAGGTATTTTGACCTGAGCTTGTATAACCATATTGATAAGTATCTTTAAAAACACTGGGGTTAAATCGACGGCCATCTCTATGGCTGTGATTACCAGCTGCATTCGTGCTGCCACTTAAACTATGGGTATCCCCTTTCGTTTTCATCCAGTCTTTGACAATCTGCACCCAGGTGGTGAACGGGCTGTACGCCGTCCAGATGTGAAAGGTCACGCTGTCAGGCGGTTCAATCTCTTCACCGGATGACGAAAACCAGAGAATGCCATCACGGGTCCAGATCCCGGTCTTTTCGCAGATATAACGGGCATCAGTGAAGTCCAGCTCCTGCTGGCGGATGACGCAGGCATTATGTTCGCAGAGATAAAACACGCTGGAGGGATCATCCGGCGTCCATTTGAGGCCAAACGGCGTCTCTTTATCGCCAAATTTAAGGTACTGCTCCTCCCCGCAGTGCGGGCAGGCAACATGAAAACGCATAAAATGCGGGGATTCACTGGCTGCACGCTCAATCTGACAGGTGCCTCTCACTTTGGGCGTGGAGCCACGGATGGACTTTGGCCAGACCGAGCCTTCAATACGCTTGTCACCCAGGAACGTCGGAGAGCCTTCCTGTTCAATATCATCATCAAAGGCAGCAAGTTCATCATAACCCGCCACATCCACTGACTTTTCACGGTAGTTTTTTGCCGCTTTACCGCCCAGGCACCAGAAGCCACGCCCATTAGTGAAACGCTTCATGGTGAGCGTGTTATCCCGGTGCTTTTTGCCATACCACGGGGCCAGCGCCAGCAGCGACGGAATATCACGAATAGTCGGCTCAACGTGGGTTTTCATAAAGTTCTCGGCATCACCATCCGTCGGCAACCAGATAAGGGTGTTGCGCTGCTTATGCTCTATGAAGTAGGCATAAACACCCAACAGCATTTTGGAATAACCAAC
>UMHP01012314.1_pt1 | contig 11859 bp, 10 predicted proteins | sample 1965571 | NCBI WGS metagenome assembly UMHP01 (sample SAMEA4836103, study PRJEB28245) | human gut metagenome | biome: gut microbiome; material: fecal sample | place: Denmark | collected 2008
AGGGGAGAGCGATGACGAAAGAATCTTTGAAATTGAAGGTGTTGAAATTTGAAAATTCTGTCTGTTGACACATCTGCAACAGCCGCATCTGTTGCACTTTCAGAAGAGGGCAAGCTGATCGGTGAAACTTTCATAAACACAAGTCTTACCCACAGCCAGACGCTCATCCCTATGGTTGAACAGCTTTTGAACAATACAAAAACGGAAATATCCGATATTGACGCAATTGCAGTCAACGCAGGTCCGGGTTCATTCACGGGAGTAAGAATCGGTGTTGCGGCAGTAAAAGGTCTTGCTTTTGCAAATAATATACCGTGTGTTTCGGTTTCAACACTTGAGAGTATGGCTTATAATTTCCTTTCAACCGACTGTATTGTATGTGCCGTAATGGACGCACGCTGTTCACAGGTATACAATGCACTGTTTGAAATTAAAAACGGAGTTGTTACCCGACTTTGCGATGACAGAGCATTATCGCTTGATGACTTAAAAAACGAACTGCTGTCTGTTGACGGAAGAATCATCATAGCAGGTGACGGTACCGATATTACCTGTAAATACATCGGTAATGAAATTAAAAATGCAGAGTCTGCTCCCGTAAATCTTAAATATCAGAGAGCGTCTTCAACTGCACTTGTTGCTTTTGAAATGATTAATAACGGACAAACCGTTTCAGCACAAAAGCTTATGCCGGTATATCTCCGCTTGCCTCAGGCACAGCGTGAGCTTAATAAAAAACTTGGAGGTAGAACAAAATGATAGCACTCGGATGCGACCACGGCGGATATAACCTTATCTGCGCAATCAAAAAATATCTGGATGAAAAAGGACTTGAATACAAAGAGTACGGTACTTTCAGCGAAGAAAGCGTTGATTATCCGGTTTACGCCTACAAGGTAGCAACTGCAATCACCTCGGGTGAGTGCTCAACAGGCATTCTCTGTTGCGGTACAGGCATCGGTATCTCAATTGCCGCAAACAAGGTAAAGGGAATCAGAGCCGCAGTTGTTTCAAACGAATTTTGTGCTGAAATGACACGCAGACACAATAACGCAAATATTCTTTGTATGGGCGGCAGAGTTACAAGCGAAGAAGATGCTGTTAAATTTGCTGACATCTTCCTTAACACACCTTATGAAGGCGGCAGACACGAAAACCGTGTGTCAATGATTACAGACATTGAAAACGGTACTTTTAAAGCATAAACAAATTAAAAATAAGATTAAAACGCTCTTTTTATTAAGGGCGTTTTTCATTTTGAAACTTATATTTCTTATTTGTAATATTTTGTAATTGTTATTTCTGATATAGAACCATTTCATAAACATTAATTCTATTCAGGAAATTAAGGAAAATTATTCTTTCTCAGTCGGAATTATGCGTTGTGCTAATTGTATAATATCATTAAAAGCATACCTATTTATAAGTGCATTATAACTACTATATTTCAATTTGTAACCAAATTTACGAAAAAATTTCAAATTTTTAAATTTATTTACAAAAAACCCTTGTTTTTTTTCCTTTTTAGTATTATAATAACATCACAATGTTTTTAAAGAATTTTAAAAAAGAATTAAAACGATTTGGGAGAGAGTAAAAATGAGATTAAGAAAACAGGAACTTGGAGACAGAAACCTCGTAGGAAGCAGGGTTGAGGCTGTAAGAAAGCAGAAAGGTATGAAGCAAAAGGAGCTTCTTGCCCAATTACAGGTTAACGGCGTCGATATGAACGCATCAGGACTTTCAAAGCTTGAAGGTCAGATTCGTTTCGTAACAGATGTTGAGCTTGTTGCGCTTGCCGATATTCTTGAAGTGTCTGTTGACTACCTTCTCGGAAGAGAAAACTGATTTTTAACCGAATCTTTAAATTGCACCGTAGATTTTTTCTGCGGTGCTTTTATTAGCAGACAAAACCGTTGATATAAAAAGAATAACCGCAGCAGTAATAGGGGAGATGAATGTGATTGACCTCAACAACATTGAAAAATACAGAGAAAACAATCGAATAGAGGCCAAAAAGGCAACAGGCGGATTACCTAAAAGCTTGTGGGAAACATATTCATCCTTTGCAAATACACTCGGAGGAATTATACTTTTAGGTGTAGAAGAATACAGGGACAAATCACTTCATCCCGTAAATCTTCCCGATCCGGATGAACTTATTGAGGAATTTTGGGAGATAGCAAACGATATTCAAAAAGTAAGCACAAACATTCTTTCATATGATGATGTTTATGTGCAAAAAATTGAAAATAAGCATATTATCGTTATTACAGTGCCAAAAGCAAAAAGATTTGACCGTCCCGTGTATCTTGACGGCAGTATTCATAATTCATACAGAAGAAACGGCGAGGGTGACTACCGCTGTACACTCGACCAAATTAACGCTATGGTGCGTGATTCCGAGATTAAAACACAGGATATGAATATTATCCAAAGTTTGACTGTTTCCGTATTTAATACCGATTCACTCCACAGCTACCGAATAAAAATGTCAACTGTTAAGCCAAACAATCGGCTTCAAAATTTGTCGGATAAAGATTTCTTGCAGGCAATAGGAGCAATCGGAGCAGGGGACGACCTTCTATTTCACCCCACAGCCGCAGGACTTCTTATGTTCGGCAAGTCAGAATTTATCAAAAAAGAATACCCGTCCTATTGTCTTGAATATAAGGAAACAACACAAGATGACGAACACACAATTATTTCATCAGATTTAAATTCTGACTGTGAAAATCTTTATGATTTCTTTACGAAGGTCTTTGAAAAAATATCATCCGATATAAAACAGACAGTAAATATAAAATCAGACATTACACTGATTACAACTGCCTTGCAGGAAGCTCTTGCAAACTGCCTTATAAATGCCGACTATTATGGCTCAAACGGTGTTGTTATTATGAAAGATGATGAAAGCATTACAATGTCCAATCCCGGCGGATTTAGAGTTGAACTCGACGCCGCAAGAGCGGGTGGTATATCCGACCCCAGAAACACGGCAATTATGCGTATGTTTAATCTGATAGGAATCGGCAGTAACGACGGCTTCGGTATTTCTAATATCTTCTCCGTTTGGAAAAGCCACGAACTTGTTCTGCCGGTCATTGAAGAAAGTTTCAACCCCGAAAGCATCACCCTAAAGCTTTCGTTTGTTCCTGAAAGCAAATCAACTAAAACTCAAATTTTACAAAATCGTCCCGATATTGAAACAGACAGGCAGGATGCCGCAATTTCATACATTACTGACAACATCACGGTAACTTCAAAAGAAATTTCCGAACTTCTCGGAATAAGTCATAAAAAATCGAAGCAACTTCTTCACAAACTTATGGCAAAGGATTTTGTTATAATCAAAAACGGAAAATACACCCTAAAAGCATAGAAGGAACTTAATCAAATTTCGGAACATCAATCCGAATAAGCGTTGCTCATAATTGCTAGGTTGCTTATTTTTGCAAAAGGAAAACCGTCTGCTGTAAATAAATGCCAAAAAATAAATTTGTCTATATCTGCCTTTCATGTGCTGTAACATGGCTGTTCATGACTCTGCTGTTACAAAGTTTTGCAAGACGATTCCGCAGGTGCAGTTGTGCCGATTTATAATTTGAGTATGGTTGTTTCAATAATCTTTTTATACATAATTTTCAAGGAAAAACTGTCCGCAAAATCAGGTATAAGTCTTCATATAATATTCGCAGACACTTATTTATGCTTTTACAGATTAAATTTAAAATTTACAAATTTGTGTAATTTTACTTGACAATCGCACAAAAAACAAGTACAATAATCAAGGTAAATCACCAATATTCGGAGACGTATCGAAGTGGTCATAACGGACATGACTCGAAATCATGATGCCCCTTGAGGGACGAGGGTTCGAATCCCTCCGTCTCCGCCATAAAAAACACCGTAGTTCTGTTAGAATTACGGTGTTTTTTTGCTCAATATCAATAGTCGGGGGGTAATCCGAAAAAATCGAGTATATTTATAAGTGGCTAATTATTTTCACGCCCTGTATTTATTGATAAGTATAATCTAAAAATCCTGTTATGATTGCAGTACCATTTCTTTTTGATATTCATTGCATTCTAACTTGGTAATATTCTGATTTGTAATAAATCCTAAACACGGTGGAAAGTTATCTGAAGCCTTAACGGCAGAAGAATGGCGAAAATTTACGCACGCTATGTCAACAGGACTTGATTCGGGATTAAGAATAAATGATAACTCAATTCTTGTTGAGTGTGAAGTGGACTCAAAGTATCAATACAAATTAGTTATCTACGACAATACTTTTGACGATAATCCTTTAGAAAAGGTTTATGCAATCCGAAATATAGATTATAATATAACCGATGGCAACAAAATCGCAAATTTTATAATTAAATTAGAGGAAAACAATTATGATAGCAAGAAAGTATTTAGACAATTACTCAGAGATTATACTAAACAGTTTGAACTTATACTCGGATAATACAACATTAAGAGTAAGCAATTCAATGACATCGGACGAAACTCTGTTAAAAATGGAAGAGTTAATGAAGGACAATCCAACAGAGCAGGAGTTAATCAAGAGATTGGGCAAGAACTTTCCGCAGGAGTAAAAGAAAAATTCTCGCTTGATGAAGATTATGATTTTACAGATGAAAAAGCCAGTGTAATACACGATACGCTGAAATTTTTAATGGACGAAGAATACGATGATTGGCTTGTGAACGATGACGGCAAAAACAACATCAATGATTTAATCAAAGAAACTGTTGCTTTAGAAACAACAGGGAAAACAGGATTTTTTTATTTAGACAAAAAAAGAACCCAGAATATTTTTAAGAAGTCAGGGTACCAATTACCCAGCCGACTTAAAAATTCGGGTTCCAATATCATTATACGCACTATTGATGATAGTGTCAATAAAAAATCAATAATATTACTCAAAGCAAACAATTTATCTGATGGTTCGGTGATTGGCAAAATAGCCCTGCAAAAGCAAGTAAAGCGGTAGACAGCAACAGCTAATCTGACTGAGTTGCTTCTATAAAACAGAATTTTCTGTCTGCGTGAATAACACATTTATCACAAGCTTTTTCTTTGTAACAACAAGTTAATTTATGCATAAAATATCATTGAATAAAATAACGGTTGGTGAAAAAAGGTGGCATTGAGTACAAGAGAATTGCTTGCAAGGCTTTTAAAATGTGAGGCAGGTGGGGAAGGTGAAAACGGAATGCGTGCCGTTGCGTCGGTAATTGTAAACCGAACCCGTGTTCCAAACGGGGAATTTGCAAGAGTCAGCAAGGGCGGAGATTTCCGTGCCATAATGGAACAACCAAATCAATTTACCTGTCTTAAAACAACTGTCGGAGGACAATATAATCCTCAGAATGTTTACAATATACGCCCTGACGAAATTCACTATAATATTGCCGATTGGGCATTGGCGGGCAATACCGATTCATCTGTCGGAAATTCAATTTTCTATTTTAATCCATTTTCAGATACCTGCCCAACATTTTTTCCGTCAAACAACGGAGTAATTTACAACAGGGTAGGGGATCATTGCTTTTATTCGCCTACCGAGGCTTATTCCAAAACATAAAGGAGCATAGCTTAATGGATAATTCTTCAAATATGGCAGTTAATACAACTCCTACGGCAAATCAGATTAATCCCGAACATCATTACGGACTTGACAAAAACAAAGCCTGCCTCAACAATTCATGTCCGTCAAACACAGCGGATATCGGATGTTATATTCCTGCGATTGACGAAATTATGCGACACAATCAGGGCGCACCGTCTGTTGCACACCCCAATATGACAGAAAAAGTTCAAAAATCAAATAACAATCCCTCGCTTGAACAGGCAGAAATAGCATATGAAGAGGGCGGAAGTACATCAGAAGAACAACCTGAAAATATAAATAAATACAGCGGAAGTCTTCAAAATATACCGTTCATTAAGAACTTAAAAAAAATAGATACATCTATACCTGTTTTGCCTGCAACCCCTGCTACAACGGCGAGCTCCGGAGCCACCGTTGCAACGCCGATAAGGCAGAATATTGGAATGTCGATGAGTGATTATCAATATCCGTTTCCTGTAACAGCCGAAAATCTGAGATATCACAACGGCTTTATGCGAACACAAATCGGAAGACGAATCACCGTTGATTTTCTCATGGGAGCGAACACAATTGTTCAGAAAACAGGCTATCTTTTAGGTGTTGCTCAGGATTATATCCTTCTAAATGAGATTGACACCAACGACATCACAACCTGTGATTACTACAATATAAAATTTATAAGGTATTATTACTAAACCACAGCGGCAAAAACTAAAGTTTATAGTTTTTGCCGCTGTTTTATTGTAATTATTTGCTATGTGTACATCATTTCATTATTTTAACATATAATTTTCTATAGTGTAAAAAATTAAAAAATTGTAAGAAATATTGAATTATTGCTGTAATTTGTGATATAATGTGAGCGTTGATGTTATCACTTCTCAATAAACAAACAACAGGTAGCTATAAGACCTGTTACATATTATTTTATCTTGGAGGAATCACCATGAAATTCTGTAAATATTGCGGAGCACAGCTTGAAGACAATGCTGTTTGCAACTGCGAAAAGTCAAGAGCCGCTCAAGCACAGGCTCAGCAGGCAAATGCACAGGCACAGCCTCAGTATCAGCAGCCTTTTCAGCCACAACAGCCAAAGTATCAGAACCCTGTTCAGCAACAGTATGCACAGCCGCAAAACCCTCAGACACAGCAGTCGCCTTATGCCGTAAATAACACAGCACCCATTGGGGGAAATGCTTTTGTTAAGGCTTTAAAGAACATTCCTGTTGTGTTCACTTCATTCTTTAAGGATTCCAAAACTGTTATCAAAACAGCAAAGGCTGAAAAAGACATCATTCTCGGCGCTCTTTTCTCGGCAATTTTCTTTATTGCACTCATTCTTGGCAATATGTTCCTTATGCTTTCTATGAGCGCACTTGATTTTCCGAAAACACTTCTTGTAAGTCTTGTTACTACTATCCTTATCGGCGGCTTCTATTCTGTTATTCTCTTTGCATATGTAAAGAAATACAAAACCGAAGAAAACACAGCCAAAGCATTTATTGATTCATTCATCACATTTTCAATTGAATCTATTCCGGCATCAATCGGTTGGATTTTGGCAGGTCTTTGCGCATTAATCAGCGTATATATGTTCCTGTTCTTCTTCGTAATCGTTATGCTTTACCTTGTTATTTCACTTGTAAATCAGGTAAAAGCTAATGTTCCCGAAGCAAAGAACTCTGCTTTATTCACTTTAATTCTCACACTCATCGTTGCCGTTGCATTTATGATTGTATTCTTCATCGGCGCAGAACTTACTATGTGGTCATTTAACACAAGTACGTTTGCAACAAGTGTTCTTACGTCGCTTATCGGCGGCGGTTCATACTCTTCATTGTATTAATCTGACATACAAATTCATAACATAAAATTAACGCTCCGAATTTATTCTCGGAGCGTTTTTTATATCAGTTCACTGATTATTGAATTTGAAACAAGAAAACCTTTCGGTGTAAAGCTGATCGACTTGTCTGTAACATTTGTATAGCCGTATTTTTCATACTCTTTAGCTTTTTTGATAATGTAAGAGGGGAGGGTGTATCCGAATTTTTTCTCAAATTCAGAATAATTAAGACCTCTTTTCAGCCTGAGAGAGAGCATAATAAATTCCTCCTCATCTCCGCCCGTACCTTCAAAAGACAGCTTATTGTTATTAAAATCGTCCATGCTTCTCGAATAAAAAAACCTTTTGCCCTCAAAAAATGAGTGTGCAGACGGACCTATGCCGATATATTCACCGCATCTCCAGTAATTGGTATTATGTCGGCTTTCATAACCCTGTTTTGCAAAATTAGAAATTTCATATTGCTTGTATCCGAGAGAATCAAGCATCTCAACAGCTTTCAGATACATTTCAACCTGCATATCATCATCGGCAAGCTTAAGTTTATTTTGCACCTTATAAAACGGAGTATTCTCCTCAATTTTCAAAATGTATGATGAAATATGAGTAACTTTGCAATCGGCACAGAAACTGATTGATTTTTCAAGGCTTTCAATTGTCTGATTAGGAATTCCCATCATCAAATCAAGTGAAATATTATTAAATCCCGCACTTTTAGCCCTTTCAACAGAAGTTTTTGCATCATCAATGCTGTGAATTCTCCCAAGCAGCCTTAATTCATCTTCAACAGCAGTCTGCATACCCATTGAAATGCGATTAAATCCGCAGGCATACATTTTTTCAAAATCAATAGTTTTGGCGGAGTCGGGATTGACTTCAACCGTAATCTCGGCATTATTTTGAATATTAAAATTAAACTTGATAAAATCAAGAATATCACAAAGTCTGTCTGCACCCAAAACACTCGGCGTACCACCGCCGAAATATACGGTTGCAACATCTCTTTTGGCTTTTTCAGACCAGTATTTTATTTTATCTTTTAATACAATCACATAATTATCAAAAGCGTTTTCGCCTGCATTGCCGCTGAAAAAATCGCAATACGGACATTTGTGCTTACAAAACGGTATGTGAATGTAAAGACCGATAGAATTACTCATAAAAAACCTCATAAATGATTTTGAGGCAGAAACACAAGTTTCTGCCTCGATTTGGAAGGTATATGAAAAAATAGGAAAAATCACATTAAGTCCTTCTGTACCAATATATTACAATATATTTACAAATTTGTCAAGTTTTTGTAGCAATTATTTTTCTCACATTTTCTTCATTCTTTATTGACATATACCATCCAAAAATAGTAAAATATAGAATTGTGGATACACTTAACCTCCGAAGGGAAGAAAGATATGAGTTCATTTAAAGAAGAAATCAGCAAGCGCAGAACCTTTGCGATTATTTCGCATCCTGATGCGGGTAAAACAACACTTACGGAAAAGCTCTTGCTCTACGGCGGAGCAATTAACCTTGCAGGTTCGGTAAAAGGCAAAAGAACCGCAAAGCATGCTGTGTCCGACTGGATGGAAATTGAAAAACAGCGTGGTATTTCTGTTACATCATCGGTTTTGCAGTTTAAATATAACGGTTATTGCATAAATATTCTTGACACACCGGGACATGAGGATTTCTCTGAAGATACCTACCGTACACTTATGGCGGCAGACTCTGCCGTAATGGTAATTGACGGTTCAAAGGGTGTTGAAAAACAGACTATCAAACTTTTCAAGGTCTGTGTAATGCGTAATATTCCTATCATTACATTCATCAACAAGATGGACAGAGATGCAAAAAATTCTTTTGACCTTCTTGAAGACATTGAAAATGTTCTCGGAATTCACACCTATCCCGTAAACTGGCCAATCGGTTCAGGTAAGGAATTCAAGGGTGTGTATGACAGAAATTCTAAGAAAATTCTTGCTTTCACCGCTAATAACGGTCAGAAAGAAGTTGAAAAGAAAGAACTTACGCTTGACGATCCTGCCCTTGAAGATACAATAGGCTACTATCATAAGCAGGATTTGTTTGATGAAATAGAACTTCTTGACGGTGCAGGCGATGAATTTGACCTTGAAGCAGTCCGCAATGGTCAGCTTACTCCTGTATTCTTCGGTTCGGCTCTTACAAACTTTGGTGTTGAACCATTCCTTGAACAGTTCTTACAGCTCACAACTCCACCTCTGCCAAGAGAAACAGTTAATGAAAAGGTTGAGCCTATGTCAGACTTTTTCTCTGCATTTGTTTTCAAAATTCAGGCAAACATGAATAAGGCTCACCGTGACAGAGTTGCATTTATGCGCATCTGCAGCGGCAAGTTTGAAAAGAATATGGAAGTGTTCCATGTTCAGGGCAACAAAAAAATGCGTCTTTCACAGCCACAGCAGATTATGGCTCAGGAAAGAGAAATTGTTGACGAGGCATATGCGGGTGACATCATCGGTGTGTTTGATCCGGGCATTTTCTCAATCGGTGACACAATCTGTTCACCGGGACACAAGGTACAGTTCAGGGGAATTCCTACATTTGCTCCCGAACACTTTGCACTTGTCCGTCAGAAAGACACAATGAAGCGCAAACAGTTCATCAAGGGTACAAGTCAGATTGCACAGGAAGGTGCAATTCAGATTTTCCAGGAGCTTGACGCAGGTATGGAGGAAGTTATCGTTGGCGTTGTAGGCGTACTTCAGTTTGATGTTCTTAAATACAGACTTCAAAACGAGTACAACTGTGATATCATTATGGAAACACTCCCATATGAATTTATCCGTTGGATTGTAAACGATGACATTGATCCGAAAACTCTCGACCTTGCGTCGGATACTAAGAAAATTCAGGATCTTAAAGGCAATCATCTTTTGCTCTTTACAAGCTACTGGAGCATAAACTGGGCGCTTGAACACAACAAGGGACTTGAACTCGCTGAGTTCGGTACAAACTAAATATTTAAAATATCGGAGGATATATGCTGTACGACAAGCTTAAAAATTATTCAAAAAGCGGCATATATCCTTTTCATATGCCCGGACACAAAAGAACGGACATTACAGAAGAGGGTATAATACCGTATAATATCGACATAACCGAAATTCATGATTTTGACAATCTCCATTCACCAAACGGAGTTATTGATGAAATTCAGGAAAAGGCTGCAAAGCTTTACAATGCAAAAAATGCTTTCATTCTGATTAACGGTTCAACAGGCGGAATACTTTCAGCAATTCGCTCAATGACAAATCAAGGCGACAAGATCTTAATGGCTCGTAACTGCCACAAATCTGTATATAATTCAGCAGAACTGTTTAATCTCAATGTCGATTACATTTTTCCTGATACAGACAGCAGATACAATATTCTTACATCGGTTTTACCTTGCGATATAGAAGATAAACTTACAAAACACAATGATGAAATCAGACTTGTAATCATAACTTCGCCTACATATGAAGGAGTTGTTTCGGATATAAAGTCAATTTCCGAAATCTGTCACAAACACGGAGCAAAATTACTTGTTGACGAAGCTCACGGAGCGCATTTTCCGTTTTCGGACAGTTTTCCCGATGAAGCACTTAACTGCGGTGCAGACGCCGCAGTATTGAGTCTGCACAAAACTTTGCCGTCATTAACTCAAACTGCATTGCTCATAGCAAATGACAGCGAGCTTTCTGAAATTCTTGCCGAAAATTTAGCTGTATTTGAAACAAGCAGTCCGTCATATATTTTAATGAGTTCAATCGAAAAATGTCTTGATTTCTGCGAAAACAGCAAAGATAAATTCAAGGAATATTGTTGCAATCTTAAAACGGTCAGAAAAAAACTTGAAAATCTAAAATATCTGAAAATTTATGATAAAAGCGATACTGATTTTGATTATGATATCAGCAAAATTGTAATTTCAACAGCGAACGCAAATATTTCGGGAACAAAGCTTGCCGAAATACTGCGAAATAATTATCAGATTGAAACCGAAATGGCATATTCGGACTATGTAATTGCCATGACATCTGTTTGTGACACTGAAAAAGCTTTTGATATGCTTTCAGACGCTCTGATTTCAATTGACAGCGAACTTTCAAAAGGAGCCGACACCGAGCGTGTTCCGTTAAAAAATCTCTACACAGGCAAAAATTTCAACGCCTACGAGTTGTACAAATTCAACAAAGAAACTATTCCGTTTCAAAATTCGGAATTCAGAACTTCTGCCGAGTATATCTGGGCATATCCACCCGGAATTCCCCTCACCGTACCCGGTGAAATTATAAGCAAGGAACTTATAAATTACATTGAATATCTTTCAGCCTGCAAGGTTGAGATTATGTCAACAAAAGGCGGTATG
>UMHP01034467.1_pt1 | contig 11596 bp, 10 predicted proteins | sample 1965571 | NCBI WGS metagenome assembly UMHP01 (sample SAMEA4836103, study PRJEB28245) | human gut metagenome | biome: gut microbiome; material: fecal sample | place: Denmark | collected 2008
ACTCTCAGAATTGGAGCAGGAAGTGGATCGGATGCGCGGGATGGTTGCTCAAAATATCGAGGAAAGTTACGATGCAGTCTTGACTGGAAATTTAGGAGCATGGGATTCTTTAAAAGAGAGAGAAGAGTATATTGATTATCTGAATGCAGAAATTTCAAAATACATTGTTCGCCAGATGTCCGGAGAAAAGTCGGTTGCAGGATCTAAGAGTATGAGTAGTTACTATATTATTGTAGGCAATATTGAGCGGATCGGAGATCATGCAATGAATATTTTAGGATATGCAAAGAATCTGAACGAATGGGGAATCCAGCTGTCACAAGAAGCTTTGGAGGAAGTAAGACAGATGAAGAAAATTTGCGAGAAAGCGTTGGCAGATATCAGTATGCACAATGGAAGCAGAAAGGAATTTCTTGAGAAGGCTGCGCGGAATGAGCAAAAGATCGATGATCTTGAAGAAATGTACCTTAAGAAACAGATTGAGAGAATGAAGTCAGGATCCTGCAATGCAGAGGCAGGAATTCTGTTCTCGGAACTGTTGACAGACTTTGAAAGAATCGGCGATCATGTGTTGAATATTGCGGAACAGTATCAGCATATGGCGCGATAGAGTGAAGTTGTGATCAATTAGGATGCGAGTGAGGAACATAACATTCAACCAATAAAAATATTAATAAGAATCAGGATAAATTGGGAAAAGACAGAACAGTATATCCTGATTTTTTAATTTTTTAATCTTTCTAATATTTTTGTTCTATCATTGAACTTTACAGAAAAAAGGGTATAATAAAAGTAGATAGTAAGACAAGGAGGCAGGCTTATGAAGATTGATATGCATTGTCACGTAAAAGAAGGTTCTGTGGATAGTAAGGTAAGTCTGGAAGAATATATTACCCTGTTGAAAGAGAAAGGTTTTGACGGGATGTTGATCACGGATCACAACACATACAAGGGGTACCGATACTGGAAGGAACATATCAAAGGGAAAAAACATACAGATTTTGTTGTCCTGAAAGGAATTGAATATGATACAAGTGATGCGGGACATATTATTGTAATCATGCCGGAAGGAGTTAAGATGCGGATGCTGGAGATGAGAGGACTTCCGGCAGCAGTCTTGATTGATTTTGTACATCGAAATGGTGGGATTTTGGGACCGGCACACCCGTGCGGAGGAAAATATTTGAGTTTTACGAATACGAAACGATATTTTAAGAATCCGGAACTGATCAAGAGGTTTGATTTTATGGAAGCGTTTAATGCGTGCGAATCGGTGGAGTCGAATGAGGGAGCACTGCGGCTTTCGCAGAAGTATCAGAAGCCGGGAATCGGAGGCAGTGATGCCCACAAGCCAGAATGTGTCGGAAAAGGAGCGACCATTCTTCCGGAGAGGGTTACTTGTGAGACAGAGCTGATTTCTTTGATCCGTAAGAAAGGTCCTTTAGAAGCAGGTGGAACACTCTATAATAAGACGACAAAAGAAAAGATGGGAAAGGCTGGAAAACTTCTCACGTATTCTTTTTGGATTTATAACAAAGGCGGAGGGCTTTTGAAATATTATAAAAGAAAAGTAAAAGGAAAAGAGGAGAATCCGATCGATCCGATCGATCCGATCGAGCTCCATTATTTGAATAAATAAAGCTTTTGTTCAGAAAGTCAGATCAATCGTTTGCAAGGAGGGACGATGAAGTTTTTTAATCAAATGATCATCACAGGGATGCTGACCAAAATTGCAGTTACAGACTGGAAAGAACAGAAGATTTTCAATCAGGATGTCACAATATTGTTCTGTTATTGTCTCATGCAGTTATTCTTTTGCCTGAATCAAGGTGAATGGGGAAGACTTCTTTTTTATGTGATTTCCGGAGTGTGTTCTGCCAGTGGGGTGCTTGTGCTGATTACGATTTTAAGTCCAGGAGCCTTTGGAGGAGGAGATATCAAATTAATGGCAGCAGTGGGAAGTTTGCTGGGGCCTGTAAAAAGCCTGTATTCCCTGACTGCTGCCATTATTCTATGTGGGATCTATATTCTTGCCGAGATGGCAAGTGGTAAGATCAAACGAAATTCAGTTGTTGCATTTGGACCATTTCTCTGTGCTGGAATCTTATACCATCTGTGGAGCATGCCCATCTGATCTTATCAGATGGACTGTCATTTCAACTACACCTATCTAGAAAATTTCCATATTTTTGAAAAATTAAAATAACAGTCCGATATGGTATACGAGGAAGCTCATAACCCATGCGACAGCAAACTGGAAGAAAATGATCAGTGCTGTCAGTTTTTTGCTCTCTACTTCCCGGTTGATCGTTGCGATGGTAGCAGTACACGGGATATAAAGAAGGCAAAATACCATCAGTGCATAGGCATTTGCTGCCCCGAATCCAAGAGCGCCGAGTGTTGCAACCATGGTACTCATACCATCTGTAGTTGTAATGTTTTGTACCCCGAATAAAACGCTGCAGCTTGATACAACGACTTCTTTTGCTGCAATTCCTGCAATTAGGGCAACGACAATCTGCCAGTATCCGAGTCCGACTGGTGCAAAGAGAGGAACAGCTGCTTTCCCGATGATAGATCCAAAGCTGTTTGAAATATCGGTTACATATCCGGAAGGACCAAAGTTTAATAATCCCCATAAGATAACGGAAGCAACAAAGATGACTGTTCCGGCTTTCGTGAGGTAGTCCTTTACTTTCTCCCAGACATAGATTGCGATTGTTCTGGCATTTGGAGACTTATATTCCGGAAGTTCGATCAAAAGTGCATGTTCGGCTTTGCTTCCATCTAATTTGGATAAGACAAAAGCAGTAGTGATCGCAACGATGATTCCGAGCAGATACATAGAGTAAGATACAAGCATTGCATGTTTTGGAAAGAACATCTGCGAAAACAATACATAGATTGGAAGTCTTGCACTGCACGACATAAACGGTGTGATCAAAATAGTTTTTAACCGGTCTTTGCGGTGTTCCAGTGCACGGGAGGCCATGACGGCAGGAACAGAACATCCAAATCCGAGCAGAAGCGGAATGAAAGCACGTCCGGAAAGTCCGAGATGTCCCATAATATCATCCATGACGAAGGCGACACGAGCCATGTAGCCGCTGTCTTCCAAAAAGGCAAGCGCGAGAAACAGGATGAAAATGTTTGGCAGGAAAGTCAGAATTCCGCCGACACCGGAGATGATACCATCTACAACCAGGGAAATCATCATGTCGCCTACATGTAGGGAGGTAAGTCCGCTTGTCACTGCTGCCGAGAAGGATTCCAGAAAGATTTCAAAATATCCTTTGAGCCAGTCGCCGACGGTAAAGGTCAGCAGAAAGACAAATGCCATAATTCCGAGAAAGAGCGGAAGTCCCCAGATCCTGTGTGTGAGAAAGTGGTCTAATTTCTCGGTAAAAGCTTCTTTTTCTGATTTGTTGACCAGTATCTCCTGAATGATCTCCTCGATAAAATCGTATTTTTGATTGATGATCTCCTGTTCATAGCTGCGGTCGATGATCTTCTCAAGATCTGGAAGAGGAAAGGCCGCTGTGACAGATTCATCTTTCTCAAGCAGCTTGATTGCATGCCATCGAGGGTTTTCAAGCGTTGGGTAGGAGCAGGCGAGTGCATCCATGATCACATCAATCTTATCTTCAAGGGCATCCGAATAGACCATCGCATATTCTGTATGATGATTGTGTTCATGCCTGCTCTGTTTGTCGTGATGATGATGAATCAGAGGATTCTGGATCGCATGGTCTGCATGATGGGATACTGCGTGCATCAGAACAGAGAGCCCGCTTTTTTTTCGTGCAGAAACCGGAATGGCAGGAATGCCGAGCATTTCCGGAAGTCTGTGCAGATCAATTTCCATTCCACGTTCTTCGACAATGTCCATCATGTTCAGCGCAAGAATGACCGGTTTCCCAAGTTCGATCAGCTGAAGCGTCAAATACAGGTTGCGCTCGAGACACGAGGCATCTACTACGTCCACAATGACGTCAATCTCATCGCTCATGATGCATTCGCGTGAAACTTTTTCTTCCATTGTATAGGAAGTTAGACTGTAAATTCCCGGGAGATCTACCAGTTTGAACTGTTCTCCTTCATAAGTTGTATAGCCTTCTTTTTTCTCGACCGTAACGCCAGGCCAGTTTGCCACCTTGAGGTTCGCCCCGGTAAAGGCGTTAAAAAGTGTGGTTTTCCCACAGTTTGGGTTGCCGATGAATCCGACATTGATCGTTTTACTCATGGGAAGCTGCCTCCTTTACTGTGATATGGTCTGCAATCCGCTTTCCGACAGCAAATCTTGTGCCGCGGAACTTTACAGTCATGGAGCCACGTTTTTGATTATTTAAAATAGTGATGCGGGTTCCGGGGGTCAGACCAAGTGCTTCCAGCCGACGTTCCAGTGGAAGTTCCAGATCCATCGCCTCTACAATGTAAGTCGTGTTATCTTTTCCTTGTTTTAACTGCATAGGATCATGTTTCTCCTTTTGTAATTGTGTTAATGATAATGATTATTCATTATCATTATAATAAAGAACCGGGGAAAGTACAAGAATTTCTGAATGGAAATTGCAAAAAGATATTTACAGAGAAGAAGTTCCTCTATATAATGAAATTTATCTTTAAGGCAGAATGCTGCTGAACATGTGATATGGTAAGCAGCAGAAGGAAAAGAAAGGGTGAGAGTATGTCGGTTTATTTTATCTTGCTATATTTTTTTGTATATGGATTTCTTGGGTGGTGTACGGAAGTTGCATTTGCAGGCGTTAAGGAAGGAAAGTTTGTCAACAGAGGATTTCTAAATGGTCCGATCTGTCCGATTTATGGAGTAGGGGTGGCTGTTGTTGTGTCCTGTCTGGATGGGCTCAAAGACAATCTGATCCTGCTATATATTTCTTCCGTTGTACTTGTGACAGCGTTGGAGTGGTTTACCGGATTTATTTTGGATAAACTGTTTCATAATAAGTGGTGGGATTATTCTTCCATGCCACTGAATCTGAATGGATATGTGTGTCTTTTGTTTTCTTTGATCTGGGGTGTGGCATGTGTACTGATCGTGAAGATTTTACATCCGTTGATCCATAAAGCACTGGACTTTTTGCCGGAATTTGTGGGCTGGACATGCATTGTGTTGTTTGGGGTGACTTTGTTTGTAGATTTGTATGTGACAGTGACAGATATTTTGAAGATGAATCGAAAGCTGGCCAAGATGAATGAAATTGCCACAGAACTTCATCGGATCTCAGATGAGATTGGGGAAAATATTTACGAAGATGTCACAGAGGCATTGGAACTGAAAGAAGAGATGGCGGACCGTCTGAAAGAGCGGGCAGCAGAGTTCCATGAGAGAAGAAAGGATCTTTCAGAAGATATGCGGGAGCAGATCATTGAACTGCGCAAACATTATCGGGAGCTGATTTTGAGAAATCCGGCGCATATGAAGCGAATCATCCGGGCATTCCCGAAGCTGGAGTCTAGAAAGTACAAAGATGCATTGGAAGACCTTCGTGAGTACATTCGGAAAAATGGAAAGAAGAAATAGAATAGAAAGAGAAAGAAGGATTTTGCAGATCTTCATTGAGAAGATTTTGCAAAATCCTTTTTTGAATGAATAGGAACGGTGTTTTGCTGCGATGCTAAGAGAAATTCTGCCTTTTTAATTTTTTCATGGTAGAAATGTAAAGAGGAACGAGGATGATATTTGCTGCGATCCATGCTGCCGGATTTGCAAAACAGATGGCAGTGTAACCGAAAGCGGATGACAAGAATGCAACGATTGTCCGGGCAAGCATTTCAAAAAGCCCAGCTCCCATAGCAATCACACTGTGTCCAAGTCCCTGCAGCGTATTTCTGAAAATCAGCAGGGAAGCAAGCGGAAAGAAAGTACAGCTGTTAAAGAACAGAAGCTTCTGGATGCATTCTGTGATATACGGAGTCATATCACTCTGCTTCATAAAGAGCAGAGACATCGGCAGACAGACAAGATTGATCAGAATCATCAGCACGATAGAGCAGACGACAGAGAAAATCATAGAAATTTTCACGCCATTTTGAATTCGGTCAATTTTGCCGGCTCCGAGGTTTTGGCCGGAGTAGGTCGCAAGTGTTGCGCCAAGAGCTTCAAACGGCTGTGTAAAGATCATCAAGATCTTCATAGCAGCATTGACTGCCACAACGGCATCGGCGCCGAGCAGGTTTACTGCACTCTGGAGGACAACACTTCCGATTGCTGTGATAGAAAACTGCAGTCCCATTGGGATTCCGATGATCGTGGACTGACGGATGGAATGGAGGTCAATTTCCCATTCTTCTTTCTGGAATGTGAGGATGTCGTACTTCTTTTTCAGATAGACGATGCAGAGAATACCGGATAATGCCTGAGAAATCACGGTTGCGATCGCGGTTCCAGAAACGCCCATATGAAAGATACAGACAAAAATCAAATCCAGAATGACATTCATAAATGCGGAAAACAACAAAAAGTACAGTGGAATTTTGCTGTCGCCCAGTGCACGAGAAATATTGGCAGGTACATTATAAAGAAGCGTGGCAGGAATCCCGAGAAAAATGATAAAGATATAAGTGTAAGCATCCTTATAAATACTGTCCGGTGTCTGCATCAAGCGTAAAAGTGCTCCTGTAGAGCAGGCGATGACGATAGTCAGCCCAATGCCGAGCACGATAGAAATTTGCACTGCGGCAGCGATCTTTCTGCGCATGTCCGATAATTTATTTGCACCATAGCGTTGTGCAACGGGGATGCAGAGACCGCTGCTTAACCCGAGCACAAATCCGATAATGAGAAAGTTTAACGAACCTGTGGAACCTACTGCGGCAAAGGCATCCTTTCCGACAAAACGGCCGACGATAATACTGTCTGCCATATTATAGAGCTGTTGAAATACATTCCCGATGAAAATCGGAAATGCAAAAATTAAAATACGTTGAAAAATATTTCCGGTTGTCAGATCTTTTTCCATAAAAATTTCCTTTCTGAATGATATGATTGGTATTGCAAGTGATAGAATAGAACAAAGTTTTCATTTTGTACATGTAAAATAACGCATAGTTCTTGTAAAATAGCGATATTTTAGATATCCTTGGAAATAGAAAATCATATGGAGAAAAATTGAAAGGAGCATGATATACATGTATTTTTGCCTGAAAACAGATCAGATTCCGAAGATATCATACATGAACAAAACCGATATGCAGGAAGGCTGGATACATTTTCTGCGGACAGCAGAGGAATATATTTTGTATTTTGTCAGACGTGGGACGATGTACTTAAGAGAGGGAGACAGAAAGTATGAAATCCGGGAAGGAGAATATATTTTATTGCAGCCCGGTATGACTCATGTTGGTTACAGAGAATCAGAATGTTCCTATTATTATATTCATTTTGGGGTGGAAACGTTACAGGAACTTTCCTGTACGGAAGAAGGAAAAATCAGAGAAGTATTATCAGAAAACCGCAAGTTGTTCTATCAATGCGATCCGCTTGGATATGAATTTTATGAAAAATCAAAATTGATTTTTCCGAAGACCATGCGGATAGAAAGTCCGGGGATCCGGCAGAAGATCCAGAGGCTGATCGAGGAGGCAATCGATGCATTTGTCTATCGGAAAGAACATTTTAAGTTGATTTGTTCCTGCAAATTGATCGAGGTACTTACTGAAGTGGGCGCATACTATTCGCATACGGTATTCAATGAAAGAGAAGATGACCCGATTCAAGTGCAGCACAGAGAGAAAGTTCAGTTGATCCTAAATTTTCTATATGGCGCTTATGGACAGAAGATTACCGGGAAGCGGATTTCGAATTTGTGCAGTATGAGTTTTGACTATCTAAATCGAATGTTTAAAAAGCAGACGGGAATTACAATTTTTGAGTATCTGAACCGAATACGGATCAACAAAGCAAAGGAGCTTCTGCTCACAGGAACGATGAAATCCAGTGAGATTGCGGCGGCAGTCGGATATTGTGATGAATATCATTTCAGTAAAGCATTTAAAAAGGCTGCCGGAGTATCTCCGCGGAAATACCTGGAGGGAAATCATGTCTTGACATCCGAAAAGAAAGAAGGTATATTGTATTAAAACAATAATACAAATAAAGTAAGAGTGACAGAGAGTGCATGGGAGACTAGAGAGAAAGGGTGGAAAAGAAAGTATGTTGCGGATCGAACATTTTTCAAAAAGATATAAAGGTGGAAAAAAGGCGGTGGATGATCTGAATCTTTTTGTGGAGGCAGGAGATATTTATGGATTCATCGGACATAACGGAGCCGGGAAAAGTACCACGATCAAATCGGTGGCAGGTGTGCTGGAGTTTGAGGAGGGAACGATCACGATTGACGGGATAGACATCAAAGAGAATCCGGTTGCTTGCAAAAAGTGTATGGCATACATTCCGGACAATCCGGATCTTTACGAACATCTGACAGGAATTCAGTATCTGAACTTTATCGGGGATATTTTTGAGGTGGAAGCGTCTGTGAGAAAAGAGCGGATTCAGAGGTATGGGGATCAGTTTGCATTGACGGGTGCGCTCGGAGATCCGGTGGCATCCTATTCTCATGGAATGAAGCAGAAACTGGCAATTATCTCGGCGTTGATTCATGAGCCAAAGTTAATGATTTTGGATGAACCATTTGTTGGGCTGGATCCGAAGGCAACGCTGCTTTTGAAAAACACGATGCACGAGATGTGTCAAAGAGGAGCGGCTATTTTTTTCTCCACCCATGTACTGGATGTGGCGGAGAAACTCTGCAACAAGGTTGCGATCATCAAAGATGGAAAACTGGTTGTTTCTGGAGAGATGGAGTCGATCCTGAAAGATGCATCCCTCGAACATCTCTTTATGGAGGTGACGGAGCATGAGAAGTAAATGTCTTCTGTTAGTGAAAATACAGATTCAGAATCTAGGTCTAAAAAAGAAGTGGGGAGTAAAACAGATCTTTCTGGCAGCTATATATGTGATGCTTCTTGCAATGCTGGCATCTTATTCCTTTGGTTTGGCGTTTGGACTTGGATTCCTTGGAATGGAAGAACTGGTTCCCGGATGTGCGGTCATACTGCCGGGGATCGTGACATTCTTTTTCTCGATGCTGAAGACGAACGGGATATTGTTTGCTTATAAGGATTATGAGATGCTGATGTCCCTTCCAGTGCCGACACGGACAGTCATCGCGAGCCGTTTTCTCCTCATGTATCTGTTTCATCTGGGGATGACAGCATTTGTGCTTGTACCGATGGGGATTGGATATTTTCTTTGGGCAGAGAGCTCTGTCATGGCAGTTCTGATATGGATTACCGGAATCTTTTTGATTCCTCTGATTCCGACAGCGGCAGCGACACTTGTAGGAGCCGGAATTATATTTATTTCAGCGAGATTTCGCCGTGCAAATGCAGTGTCCACAGTTCTTACAGTATTGCTTACTATGGCAGTACTGATTGCCTCTTTTGGAAGTACAGCTGTGATTCCAGAGGAAGGATTTACACCAGAACAGATTGGGATGATCGGTAAAGCACTGAGAGACAGTATCTATCAAATGTATCCCCCGGCGAATTGGTTCTTCAGAGGCGTGACAGGGGCGGGGCTGATGGATTTCTTTCTGTTTGCTGCTTTGTCAGTGGGAGTGTATCTGATTTTTGTTGTGCTTGTATCAAAAAATTACAAAAGAATGAATACCGCATTGATGACACATCGGACAAAGGGGAATTATCAAGTAGAGAAAATTACAGCAAAACATCCGGTGACGGCGATCTGCCAAAAGGAGATAAGGCGGTTTTTTGGTTCTACCATTTACTGTGTGAATATGGGAATCGGTGTGCTCATGAGTCTGATGTTGGCAGTGGCGTCATTCTTTGTGTCAGATGCAGATCTAAAGCGGATGCTCGGAGTGCAGATTCCAGAACAGATGTTGAAGGGAATCCTCCCACTGATTCTTGGGGCATTGATCATGATGACATGTACGACAAGTGTTTCCCTATCCCTGGAAGGGAAAAATCTGTGGATTCTCAAATCACTTCCAATTACGAAGGAAGAAATCTATAAAGGAAAAATGTTGTTCAATTTGTTGCTTCAGATTCCGACAGCACTGATTAGTTCTGCACTTCTCGCAGTACGGTTTCGTGTTACGGGAATGACACTTATCACACTGTTTGTCTATCCGGTGGCGGCAGCTTTTGCGGGGACTGTGTGGGGATTGTTTATCAATTTGAAGCTGCCGGTTTATAACTGGACAAATGAGACAACCGTAGTCAAGCAGAGTGCAGCTTCCTTTTTTGCCTTGATTTTTGGAATCATTGTGAGCATTCCGTTTATGGGACTCATATTTTTTGTGGGAGATGTTTCGGTGGGAGTTCTTGGAGTGGCAGAAGCAGGGGTGCTGTTCCTGATTGCAGCGGGACTTTGGAGTTATTGCAGGAGAGTGGAATTTTAACACTCTCCTTTTTGCTTGACATTTAGTTTTCAGGGAAATAAGATAGAGGAAAGGCAATGAATGGAAAGGATAGAAGGAAACATGTTATATACCGTGCCGCATTATTATAGAAAGTTTCAGTGTACCGCATCTGCGTGTACAGACACCTGCTGTGCCGGATGGCAGATTATGATCGATGACAAGTCACTTAGAAAATATAAAAAGATACCAGGCGCATTTGGAAACCGTATGAAAAATTCTGTGGACTGGAAGGAAGGCGCTTTTTTACAATATAAGGGAAGGTGCGCTTTTTTAAATGAGGAAAATCTGTGTGATCTGTACGCGGAGAAGGGAGAGAAGATGCTTTGCCGGACTTGCAGAATGTATCCCCGTCATATCGAGGAATATGAGGGGATCCGAGAAATCTCTCTTTCCCTCTCATGTGTGGAAGCGGCAAAGATCATACTTGGCGGCAAAGAACCGGTTCGTTTTTTGAACAAAGAAGATGACAGAGAAGAAACGTATGAATCCTTTGACTTTTTCTTATTTACAAAACTGATGGATGTTCGGGAGGCGATGATCGGTATTCTCCAAGATCGGAAGGAGTCAATGGAAGTTCGGATCGGGAAGGTGCTGGCGATCGCCCATGATGTACAGCGAAGAATCCGGGGAGAAGCTCTTTTTGAGATTGATCAGCTGCTTGAGCGTTATCAAAAGGAGAAGAATCGTGAGAGGTTCAGAGAAAAATTAGAGAAAATTAGACCAAAAAGCAGATCACGTTATGAGATAATGAGTCAGATGTTCCAAGTCTTTGGAAAACTGGAAGTGTTAAAGGCGGATTGGAAGCCTTATATAGAATCTGTGGAGCAGAAGCTGTTTGGACAAGGTGAGGCATTTTATCAGGAAGCATTTGCGCGGTTTGAAAGAGAAGTTTGCAAAGAAGAGCGCTGGGAAATTTATCTGGAACAGCTGATGGTATATTTTCTCTTCACATATTTCTGCGGAGCTGTTTATGATGAGATGGCATACGAGAAGGCGAAATTCGCAGTCGTCAGCACACTGTTGATTCAGGAGATGGTGTTTGCCTCCTTCCTTTCGCATGGGAAATTTCCACAGGTGGAAGCGGTGGCAGAGATTGCACACAGGTATGCCAAGGAAGTGGAGCACTC
>UMHP01046099.1_pt1 | contig 11490 bp, 9 predicted proteins | sample 1965571 | NCBI WGS metagenome assembly UMHP01 (sample SAMEA4836103, study PRJEB28245) | human gut metagenome | biome: gut microbiome; material: fecal sample | place: Denmark | collected 2008
ACCTATACTCGCAGGACGGCGCTTTCTGCCCTATAGTGTTTGGTGAGCAATATCGTTCAATTTTGAAACACTCGGTCGTGCGACCGTCGGCGGTTGCATGTCGCCGCGGACAGGGGCAAATCATGGATAGCGATGCCAAGCTGAACATCTTGACCGAGGCCCTGGCTGCTGCCGGGGCCTCGGCATTGGCAATCGATGCGCGTGGAGACGTCGCGATCTCGACCATGAATGACGCGGCGCTTGAGCGGGATGTGGCGGCTTTTGTCGCTGAGCGCCTCGACCGTATAGGAGACGGAGCGCGTCTGGTTATGGGGCGTGAGGGTACGCGCCTGAGCCTGACCGTTCGCCCCACCGACAAAGAGGGCGGGGGCCTTTGGGTCGTCGTGGTCCGCGAGGTGCGCGGCGCTGCGGCGCATGCGGGCATCGATTGGCTCAACGCCGACGAGGTTGAGGCCCGCTACGAATCGAGCGCGTACGGCATCGTTGAGGGGGCGGCCTCGGTGGCTGTGCCGGTCGCCGAGAGCTATGCGCGCGGTGTGCCCCTTATGCTCGAGGGCGAGCTGGGAGCGGGTCAGATCGAGATCGCCAAGCGCCTCTATCTGGACGGTCCTTTTGCCGATCACCCCTTTGTTTCCGTCGCGCTCGATGAGCTCACCGAGCGCGGTTGGCGCCATGTGCTCAAAAGCGCCGAATCGCCGTTGTTCCAAATGGGGCTGACACTTTGCATTGAGGGCTGGAATGCGGTTGGTCCCCAGCGCCTTCGCGAGCTGGTCTCCACGATGGCCGACACCGCGTTGGCGACGCGCTGCCATGTGGTGCTGACGGCGAATGACATGCCGGGCGGCAGCGAAAGTGATCAAGCCGCCTTTGTTACCGAGCGCTTCGCCTGTGCGGTGAGCGTGGCGCCGGCAATCGCCGAGCAGGGAGCCGCGTCGACGAAGGTTGCGCGCTATTTGGAATATCTTGCTGATGCATTTGGGACGGCAGCGCCCACGCTGTCTGCCGCGGCGACGAAGACGCTCGATGCTTACCGCTGGCCGCGCAATTATCTGCAGCTCCGCGAGGTCTCGGAACGACTGTATATATTGGTGGGGGCGGGCACGGTGGACCGCGCTGTGGCGGAGGAAGTGCTCGCCCAAGAGGACGTGATTAAGACCGCAACCTTTGGCGTCCCGACACTCGAGAGTGACCTGTATATCCTGCGACCGCTGGCTGATACCGAGCGAGATATCGCGCATCTGGTTGTAGATCATCTCCACGGCAACCGAACCCGTGCGGCGGAGGTGCTGGGCATAAGCCGTACAACGCTGTGGCGCTTGCTGAAGGACGATGACCGTTGAGCGAGGCGTCCGTGACCGCGCGCGACGCGTGTGCTACAGTCCAAAGCGTTATTGTTTCGATTTGGTTACGGCGTGCGGGGGCGTATGGCTGAGACTACAAAACCGAGCCGCAGAAGGCGGAGCACCGCGCCGGTTAACCGACGCACGACATCGGTGACGTGGGGCAAACACGCCTCGGGGTTTGATGGCTCGTTCAAGCGCACTAAATATGGCTATCCTTCGGCAAGCGCCCGCTTGGCAATGCAGGCAGAGTCCTCGCTGTGGGGCCGCAAACGTGTGGTGGGCTCAAAGCTCAAGCACGACGGAACGCTCGGTTACATCAGCCGCGGGGCGGCTCGCCGCAGCGGACTCAACCCGGCTGGTTGGCATCGTTATGTTCCGATCGCGGTCATCGTTGCAATGATCGTCATCGCACTCGCTGCGCTTGGCTACGCCGGCGGTGGCGCCAACTTGGACGCAATGTTTAAATCGCCAGAGCTCGCGCATGCGGGTACAGAAGTTGTCGAGGGCGCACAGGTCCAGACGGGCGTCGCGCCCCAGCGCGGTATCGTCGCGGCGGCCTCCACCATCGCCGATGCGCAAAAGGACGAGGACGAACAGGGCAATGGCGCCGAAACGGCCCAGACGAACGAAACGACGACAACTCCATCGGCAAGATAAGTTGCGAGTGGGGCAGCTAATTTGGGACGGGGCTTTTTTAGCTGCCCAAGACAGTGGCTCATTCGATGTCAGTCGCCAAAAGCGAGCGAGCCGCATTTGCGCCAAGGTGACGTGAAATGAGAGGGCGCTGACCTTCTGGTCGTGCCCTCGAAATTGAACGTCAGATTGGCGTGAATGCGGCCCGCGCAGCGTCAACGAGCCCGCCGTTCGGTAGAACGGCGGAACTAATTACCTTACGTAGATGATGTTGTCGCGGCGCGGCTTTGCCTCGGGTAGTGTGTCCTCGGCGTAGCCAAGAATGCAGTTACCGACACCGCGCAGGCTGCCGTCGGCGGGCAGTCCCCAGCTGGCCAGCAGCTCCAGGCCCTCGGGCGAGTCAAAGACCTCATGCGCGCGGTGAATCCAGCACGAATCGACACCCAGTGCATAGGCGGCGTTGAGCAAGTTGCCCATAGCGAGCGAGCCGTCTTCCAGATGTGTGGGCACGCTGCGGTCAACCAGCACCACCACAACGGTCTTGGCGCCATAGAAGGGGTCGCTGTTGCTGCCCATGACCTGGGCGTTGAGCTGTGAGAGACGCTCGACGGTCGCGGGGTCGGTGACGGCGACAAACGTCACCGGCTGGCGGCCCATGCCGCTCGGTGCATATTGGCCGGCTTCGATAATACGTGCAAGCTTTTCGGCCTCGACGGGACGATCGCTGTAGTTGCGGCAGCTGCGACGGTGAATGAGCGCTTCGATAGTCTCCATGGTGTCTCCTTGCGGTGGCGTTGCAGATGCCCCGTTCATACCCGTCGGGCTCAAACGGTAGACGGTCAATTGCCCGGCCAAAAGGATAGATTTCAATTGGCAAAGTAGGTTTGCATAAAAGTACCTTCAGAATGTGACAAACCAATGGGATGGTTAAACGTTTTATCCCGTCTACCCTGCGGTTTTTTACCACTTGCCTAAATGACGAACGCATAACCTTTGATAAAGGTTTTACTAAAGGAGTACCAACGTTTATCAATGCGCCGTGGTGGCGCCGGGCCAGGAGGTAACATCATGTTCCAGGCTGGAGATGTCGTCGAGACCGATTTTGAAGGATTCCTGAAGCTGCTGCGTTCCAAGACGCGCGCTTTCGTGTCGATCAACGATCACGAGTACTACATCACGCACACCGATGGCTATTGGCGTGTTCAGGATTGCGAGGCCCTCAACGACAAGGGCCACTTTACTGACTGCTCCGAGCTGGTCAACACGGTCTGCGAGGTCGTCGAGCTGCCGTGGATTGCCGGCAAGAGCCTGCATGACAGCTTCTCGGGCGCTACGGTCTATGAGGCCGTTGCCGCTTAACAGGCAATAAAACCCGATTTTCACGTGACCGCTGGCGCCACCCCCGCGCCGGCGGTCTTTTTCTGCCGATAGGCCATAAAAATGCACGCAGTCGCAGAGAGCCTGTTGACGATAGTCAAAACTCGGACTAATCTAGAGACATATAATTGGTCAAAAATCGGACAATTGAATGGTGGGATAGATGAATAGTGCGGTTACGCTGGTCGACTTCGACCGGTTGCTCAATGGACTCGACCATATCTATTCGGAGTTCTCGCGCGCCTGCGGCCTTTCGGACTGCGCCTATTGGATGCTCGTCGACACCAGCACGGCGGGCGGCAGTATTGCCGTAAGCCGTCTGACAAGCGAATGGTTCTACAGCAAGCAGACCATCAACTCGGCAATTAAAACCTTGACGGCGCGGGGCTTCGCAACGTTGGAGTTTGCCGAAGGCAGTCGTAAGAACAAGGTTGTGAGCCTGACCGAAGAGGGCAGGCGATTTGCCGAGCGTTATGCGCTGCCGGCACTCAAGGCCGAGCAGCGAGCCTTTGGCGCGCTTGAGCCATGTGAGCAGCGCGAGATTATGCGCTTGATCGGCAAATTCTCTCAGGTACTCGGCGATGAGTGCGATGCCTTTAAGCAGCATATTGCTGCCGAGAGCCAAGCCGAGAATCAAGGTGAGGGGGAGTCGTGCGACTGTTAATGAGGTTTCTAAAGCCATATCGAGGGCTTGTCGCAGTGACGCTGCTGGTGCTGCTGGTGGATAACGTCGGTACGCTGTTGGTTCCCACGATGCTGGCGAACATGGTCAACACCGGTATTACCACGGGCGATGTCGACTACATTTTACGCAATGGCCTATACATGTTTATCGCGACCAGCATGGCTAGCGGCGGCACGGTGCTGGGCTGCTATCTTTCGGCGCGCCTGGCCGCCAACGTGGCTTGCGATATCCGCAATGCCGTGTACGACAAATCGCTCGAGCTCGCGGCCAGCGATTTTGAGCGCTTTGGCACCGGATCGATGATCACGCGCTCGCTCAACGACATCAACGTGATTCAGCAGGCGATCCTGCAGACGATTCAGTTGGTGCTGCCGGTGCCGTTTTTGGCTGTAGCGGGCATCATTTTTGCTTGGTTCATCGATCCCGCCATGGGTACGCTGCTGGGCGTGGTGGTTGCGATCGTGCTGGTGGCGGCGGTCTTTACGGTGGCTAACGCCGCGCCGATTTTTATGCGCCTTCAGAGCTTTATCGACCGCATGAACGTGGTGCTGCGCGAGAATATTGTGGGCGTGCGCGTCATCCGTGCGTTTAACAAGGAGCGCCACGAGGAACGGCGTCTGGACGAGGTGTTTAGCGAATACGCCGCCAACGCCATCAAAGTCAACCACCTGTTTGTGGGCCTCGACAGCTCAAGCTTCTTTTTGATGAACATCGCCGAGGTGGCGGTGCTGTGGGTGGGCGGCAACCGCGTAGGCGCCCACGCCATGCAGATCGCGAGCATCTCGGCGGTGCTGGAGTATGCAATTCTGATCCTGTTCTTTGTGATGATGGCCCAGATGGTGGTGCTGACGCTTCCGCGTGCCGCGGCATGCCTAAGCCGTGCACAGCAAGTGCTGGAGATTGAGCCGAGCATCGTCGATGGCAAGCGTACGCTGGATGACGGGGCGCGCGAGCCCCAAGACGAAGCCGATGCGGTGGCCGTGTTCGACCACATGTCGTTTCGCTTTGACGATGCCGACGAGGACACCCTGTGCGACCTGAGCTTTGCCTGCCGTCGCGGTCAGACGACTGCGATCGTTGGCTCGACAGGCTCGGGCAAATCGACGGTGGCAAAGCTTCTGCTGCGCTTCCACGATGCCACCAAGGGCTCCATTCGCCTGAATGGCGTGGACCTGCGCGAGCTTACGCAAGGCGAGATTCGCGGGCGCATTGCCTATGTGCCGCAGAAGGCGTGGCTGTTCTCGGGCACGGTGGCGAGCAACCTTCGCTTTGGCAACGAAGACGCGACTGAGGCCGACATGCTTCATGCGCTCCAGGTTGCCCAGAGCACCTTTGTGCTCGATCAGCCGCAGGGGCTCGATACCCCGGTGGCGCAGGGCGGCACGAACTTTTCAGGCGGCCAGCGCCAGCGCCTGGCCATTGCTCGCGCGCTCATGAAGCAGGCCGATCTGTACATCTTCGATGACAGTTTTTCGGCCCTGGACTTTAAGACCGATGCCGCCCTGCGTCATGCGTTGCAAGACGAGACGCGTGACGCTGCGGGGCTCATCATCGCGCAGCGCATCTCGACGATCTTGCACGCCGACCAGATTGTCGTGCTCAAGGACGGCGAGGTTGTGGGCTTGGGCACGCATGGCGAGCTTATGGAAACCTGCGAGGTGTACCGCGCCATCGCGGAATCGCAAATGAAGGGAGGTGAGTAGCATGGCCGAGGAGCTCAAGAAGCAGGGCGGCGTTGATGACGCCGTTGCCGCGGGGCTGGTCGAGGAAACGGCTGCCGTGGCACCCGAGCTGGATGACGCCGCCAAGGCTGCAGCCGAGCGCGAGGCTCGCCGCCAAGCGCTCTACGAGGAAAACGAGCGCGCCGAGGACGAGCGCGCCCGCGCTGAGGCAGAGCGCATGCGCGATGTGGACGACGAGGACGAGAAACCCCGCGACACCTGGGCGACGGTGCGCCGCCTGTGGAGCGAGGCTGCCGGCGACCATTGGCGCTTCTATATCGTGTTCGCGAGCATTGTGTTCTATGCCATCTTTAACACCGCTGCGCCGGCATATAGCGCCCGTGTGATCGATGAGCTGTGGGGCCACATTCAGGTGGCGTTTGCCAACGATACCACCTTCAACATCACCTGGGAGAACTGCGGCAGGACCATCTTCATCTACTTTATGATTTGGACGGCCGCTGCCTTGTTCTACGCGCTCCAGAGCTTTTTGATGTCGAGCGTGGCCGAACGCCTCAACCTGCGTCTACGCAACCGCATCGCACAAAAGCTCAACCGTCTGCCGCTTGCCTTCTTTGACGCGCATCGTCCCGGTGAGGTCGTCAGCCGTGCGACCAACGACTTGGACAAGATGTCCGAGAGCATGCAGCGCGGATTGCTGCAGCTGCTCGTGTCGATCGGCACGGTTGTTGGTGCTGTGAGCGTGATGTTCGTGTTTAGCGTGCCGCTCACGCTGGTCTTTTTGTTCTTTATGGCGTTGTCGCTGCTGGTGACCAAAGTGGTCTCGCGTCGCACACATGACGTGACCGGCGAGCGCCAGGAGTGGGTGTCCAAGATTACGAGTGCGGTCGAGGAAGGCTACTCAGGCCGTCTGGTGATTCGCGCGTTCAACCGTGAGCGCCAGAGTTCTGCCGAGGTGCATCAGGCCTCGGGCGAGCTGGCACGCGTGAGTGCCAAGGCCGACTTCATGATTAACGCCGTCGGCCCCGCGGTGCGCTTTATCGGCCGTTTGGCGCAGATCGTTATTGCGCTTGTGGGCTGCAGCATGCTGGTTGCCGGTCACATGACCGTCGGCGTGTTCCAGGCGTTCTTCCAGTTTATCTACGAGGCGTCCGAGCCCATGACGCAGTTGTCGTTTACCTTCAACTCGCTGCAGAGCGCGCTGGCGAGCGCGGAGCGCGTGTTCGACCTGCTCGATGAGCCCGAGATGGAGGCCGATCCGCTGCCGGACAAGGCCGCCAAGCTGCCGGGTCGCGTGGAGGGCCGCGTCTCCTTTGAGCATGTGCGCTTTGGTTATTCGCCCGACAAGCCGCTTATGCGCGACGTGTCGTTTACCGCCGAGCCGGGCCAGAAGATTGCCGTGGTGGGAACCACGGGCGCAGGCAAGACGACGCTCATCAACCTGCTCATGCGCTTCTACGAGATCGACGGCGGCTGCATTACGCTCGACGGCGTGGATACACGCCTCATGAACCGCGGCGAGCTACGTCAGCAGTTTGGCATGGTGCTGCAGGACGCCTGGCTGTTTGACGGCACGATTGCCGAGAACATCGCCTACGGCTGTCCCGAGGCGACGCGCGACGAGATCGTGGCGGCTGCGCGCGCCGCGCAGGTCGACTTCTTTGTGCGCACCATGCCGCAGGGCTACGACACGCGCGTGGCCAACGATGCCGAGAGCATCAGCCAGGGCCAGCGTCAGCTGCTGACCATCGCACGCGTGCTGCTCAACAACCCGGCGATTCTCATCCTGGACGAGGCGACGTCGAGCGTGGACACGCGTACCGAGCTTGCCATCGGCCGTGCCATGGACGCGCTTATGCGCGGGCGCACGAGCTTTGTGATCGCGCATCGCCTGTCGACGATCGTGGACGCCGACCTGATCTTGGTCATGGACCACGGCAACATTATCGAGCAGGGCACGCATAAGGAGCTGCTCGCAGCCGAGGGCGCTTATGCCGACCTCTATCTGAGTCAGTTTGCATAATGTGACAAAGGGACAGTCCCGCATGTCACATCAAAAAGAAAGGCGCGCCGGGGATGAATTCCCTGGCGCGCCTTCTTGTGTTGATGCGGGCTTGTACCGTTCGCAGCCCTAGCGTTCGTCCACGAGCTTGGCGACGAGGGCTTTGAGCTCGGCCACCTCTCGCTCGAGTTCTTTGACGCGGCGGGCGTTCTCGGTGATGCCTTGGCGGTTGAGGGCACTCTGCTCGGCGGCATCGTCGGGCATGTACTCGCGATGCTGCTTGGCATCGAAGCTCTCCTCGAACACGCGGCAGCCGTTGCGCTTGATGATGCGTCCCGGCACGCCCACGACGGTGCAGTTGTCGGGCACGTCCTTAACGACGACCGAGTTGCCGCCGATCTTGACGTTGTTGCCGATGCGAATGTTGCCGAGCACCTTGGCGCCCGTGCCCACGGTGACGTTATTGCCGAGCGTTGGGTGGCGCTTGCCGGTCTCGTTGCCGGTGCCGCCGAGCGTGACGCCCTGGTAGAGCACGCAGTTGTCGCCCACGATGGTGGTTTCGCCGATGACGACGCCCATGGCGTGGTCGATAAAGAAGTGCTTGCCGATCTGTGCGGCGGGATGAATCTCGACGCCGGTGATGTGGCGGGTGATTTGCGAGAGCACGCGGGCGAGCGAGCGATGGCCATGCTCCCAGAGCCAGTGCTCGGGCACGTGGTTCCACTTGGCGTGCAGGCCAGGATAGGAAAGGAAGATGACCAGACCGTTTTGCGCGGCGGGGTCCTGCGCTTGGACGGTTTTGATGTCCTCGCGAATGGTATTGATAAAGCTCACCGGCCGCCCTCCCTTAGCGCCATGGCAATGCGATTCAATAAAGTATAGCGATTTGCTAGGGATTAGGAAGGACAATCTTGGCGCCATTGCGCTACAGGTGTCAGTTATGCAAACTTGCTGGTAATGGAGTCATGCTTTTGTGGGGTTGCGCACGAGGGGGCACCGCAACCGTATACTGATCAACTTGGACGTATCCGCGCCCACAACTGAGAGGTTTTACTTCATGGGTTTCATCAATTTTATCGCCGAGCTGCTTAAGGATCCGCGCACCGCGATCGCCAGCTGGATCGCCGCCGGCCCGCTTATGGCCTACGGCTGCGTGTTCCTGATCATCTTTATCGAGACGGGCGTGGTGTTCTTCCCGTTCCTTCCTGGCGATTCACTGCTGTTTGCTTCGGGCTTCTTTGCCCACAACGGTGGCTTTAACATCGTGGCCCTGCTTGCCGTCGCATGGGCGGCTGCCATCTTGGGTGATCAGTGCAACTTTATGATCGGTCACTTCTTTGGCAAAAAGATCATCGCTTCGGGCAAGGTCAAGGCCATGACGCCCGAGCGCATTAAAAAGTCCGAGGACTTCTTGGACAAGTGGGGCCACCTGGCTATTTTCCTGGGCCGTTTCTTCCCGTTTATCCGCACTTTTGTGCCTTTTATCGCCGGCATGGGCGGCATGCACTGGCGCAATTTTGTCATCTTTAACGTGCTGGGCGGCATTACCTGGTCGACGCTCTTTACACTGCTGGGCTACTTCTTTGGAGGCATCCCCTTTGTGCAGGAGCACTTTGAGCTGCTAATCGTTGGCATCGTTGCCGTGTCGATCATCCCGACCGTGGTCGGTCTGGTTAAGGCTAAGCTGGGCAAAAAGAACGCGTAGCTCGAGCCAGCGCGCAAACCGTGCAGTTGAGGCCCGTCACCGTTTACGGTGGCGGGCCTCTTCGGCTTCGGTCAAATGAAAATACTTTAGTTAGTTAAAGAAAAACGTTTTATCCGACGCGCGTGCGGAGTACAATCTCGTGCATGCGAATCGACGTGCCATCGGCTTTGATGCTGCTCGCGTGTCCCGTCCGGCTCTACGCTCCGGGCGTGCGACGTTGCGACGCGGTCGGCCTCGGTCCTTGCGTGCGGGTTCGCGAGTTTGCAACTGTGTATGTAAGGAGCGACATATGACTGTCGAGAAGAAGGATATCGATTGGGGTAGCCTCGGCTTTGGCTACATGAAGACCGATTACAGCTACGAGGCCCATTGGAAGGACGGCGAGTGGGACGAGGGCGGCCTGACCACCGACCACACCCTGCATGTCTCCGAGTGCGGTGGCATCTTCCATTACTGCCAGGAGGTCTTTGAGGGCCTGAAGGCCTACACCGCCGAGGACGGCAGCATCGTCTGCTTCCGTCCCGACATGAACGCCGAGCGCATGTACAACTCTGCGCAGCGCCTCGAGATGCCCCCGTTCCCCAAGGACAAGTTCGTTGAGGCCGTCAAGCAGGTCGTTTCTGCCAACGCCGCCTGGGTTCCGCCCTTCGGTTCCGGTGCGACCCTGTACGTGCGTCCGTTTATGATCGGCTCCGGTGACGTGATCGGCGTGGCTCCCGCTCCTGAGTACACGTTCCGTATTCTCGTGACCCCGGTCGGTCCGTACTTTAAGGGTGGCCTCAAGCCCGTTAAGCTGCGCGTTTCCGAGTATGACCGCGCCGCACCGCACGGCACCGGCAATATCAAGGCCGGCCTGAACTACGCCATGTCCCTCAAGCCCACGATGGAGGCCCATCGCGAGGGCTATGCCGAGAACCTGTATCTCGACTCCGAGTCCCGCACCTATGTCGAGGAGACCGGTGGCGCCAACGTCCTGTTCGTGAAAGAGGATGGCACGCTCGTCGTTCCGCAGTCGCACACCGACTCCATCCTGCCCTCCATCACCCGTCGTTCGCTCGTTCAGGTCGCTCAGGACCTGGGTATGACCGTCGATCAGCGCCCCGTCGAGTGGGCCGAGGTCAAGGCCGGCACCTTTGTGGAGTGCGGCCTGTGCGGCACCGCTGCCGTCATCTCCCCGGTGGGCGAGATTGACAACAAGGTCTATGGCGCCGACGAGACCGTGACCTTCCCGGCTGGCTACACCGAGATCGGTCCCGTGATGAAGAAGCTTCGCGAGACCCTGACTGGTATCCAGTCCGGTGCTGTCGAGGACAAGCACAACTGGGTTTACACCGTCGCGTAAGCTGTCTTAGCTGTCCGGCCCGAGGGCGACCTTCCTTTCCGGTGCGTCCTCGGACATGAAAGAACCCCCGCTGCGCACTACGTGCGGCGGGGGTTCTTTCGTCCTGCGGAGTGTCCGCGAAGGTCAGCCCTCAGATCCTGCTACGACTATGTCCTCGGATTGTGTGGGCGGATGAAGGACGTGGTTGTGGGGGCCTTTTGTCCCGGTCGCTGCTTCGCGGCTTTGCCGCGAAGCCTCGCGCCACTTTGGGGATGGATGGGGGACTTGGCTGTTGCCGCCTTTTCGGAGCCCTTCTTTATTCCTTATGCTGGATGAAAAGCCCCTTGTTTTTGCAGGGGTGCATACTCGACTTATAAGTGCATAGAATCTCGTATAGCGCGAGTAAGATATTGCGCTGTCCGTTTTGTGTTTAGCAGAGATGTAGTTTGCATAATCCGACATAATCCTCGCTGCATTTAAATAAAGTTGCACGTAAATGGCGTAGATATGTCTGAGCTGGTGTTCTGTACGCTGAGCGGACAAAAACGACCGTTCACCGTTCCGCTATTTTCAAAATGAATAAAATGAGCGATAAAGAGAATATAAACCTTAATAAACTCGCGTATCGCACGGACGCGGGTTATTAATGGGTTGTAGGCCTTTTACAGAAAGGATTCCAGCAATGTCTAAGCCTCTTGGCAAGCCCGATCGTATTGTCGTCGCCCTTGGCGGCAACGCCCTC
>UMHP01016246.1_pt1 | contig 11452 bp, 6 predicted proteins | sample 1965571 | NCBI WGS metagenome assembly UMHP01 (sample SAMEA4836103, study PRJEB28245) | human gut metagenome | biome: gut microbiome; material: fecal sample | place: Denmark | collected 2008
ATTTTATAATGGCTGGTATTGTTCAGAAGGAGTTGTTCGTATTAAGAGATGAAGGAATAATTAAGGCGTGTGCCATAGTTAACAGTAATTCTAATAAAGAGTATAAAAAGGTAGCGTGGAAAGTAAATGAAAGAGATAATAATGTATGGATAATCCATGCCCTTGCAGTGCGATATGAGTACCGTGGTATGGGTCTTGCTACTCAATTTGTAAAAAACTTAATATCATATGCTAAGTTAGAAAACATTGAAGCCATTCATCTTGATGTAATAGATAAGAACACACTAGCTGACAAGTTATATATCAGAGCTGGCTTTAAATATGTAAGTACTGAAAACATTTTTTATGAGGTAGTTGGAAACAGGCAGTTTAGAATGTACGAATATGTGATAGAGTAGAAAGTATTAGAAATACGCATATAATGTGCATTATCTGTCTTATAGGAAGCTATAATGAAAAAATCATAGTAAAGAAGGAACGATTGTGAATATAAGATATGCAACAATGGCTGATTTAGACGATATTGCATCGGTTGAATCCGAGTGTTTTCCTGTTTTAGAGGCAGCAACTAAAGAAGAATTTGAGCAGAGAATAAAGTATTATGGAAATCATTTCTGGCTTATGTTTGATGAGGGTAAACTCATTGCGTTTGTAGATGGTTTTGTTACAGATGAGGCTGATCTTACAGATGACATGTATGAAAATGCATCAATGCATGACGAGAATGGTGCATGGCAGATGATTTTTGGTGTAAATACTCTTCCTGAATATCGCAGATGCGGATATGCGAAAGAGCTGATTAAGAAGGCAATCTTAGATGCCAGAAAACAGAACCGGAAAGGGCTTGTATTAACATGTAAAGAAAGCCTTGTTCCATATTATTCCAAGTTTGGATTCGTTGATGAGGGGATAACAGATAAATCCACTCATGGAAATGTTCTGTGGCACCAGATGAGATTGGATTTTAAATTAAGAAATAATGGAGTAAATCCTTCAGATAACAAAAATGTGACCGCAAACAAGAAATTTGCAGCCGACAGAATACTATCATATTTTAAAGAAGAGTGGAAGGTACTGCTTATAATAACTGTGTCAGGTTTTATATACAATCTTGGACTTTTGTTTGGACCATGGTTTGAAGGAAAAATGGCAGGCTGTCTTATAGATATATTGGCAAAGAATGCTGTATACAAGGATATGCTTATACTTGTTATTGCATATGTGATTTCAATTGGAGTAGTTCAGGTATCAAGATATATAAAACGTTTTTATGTTCGTAGATTCGCCAATAATGTTAATAGAAGAATGAAAAAAATATTATATGGAACACTTGTATTAAAGAGCAGGACAGAGCTTGAAGGTGAAGGTATGGGCGATATTATGACAAAGGCCATACTTGATGTAGATGATTGTGCTGAAGGCATGAGAAAGTTTACAACAGAAATCTTTGATACAGGCGTAGCGCTGGCTGCATATGCAGGAATGTTGCTTGTATATGATGTAAGACTGGCACTTATTGCAATGATATTTCCACCTATATCTTATATCATTGCTGAAAAGATGAAAGTAATAGTCCAGAAAACAGGTTCTGCGTATAAAAAACAATCTGGTATCCTTAGTAATGCAACACTCGACAGAGCATCCAATGCTATAACCTACAGAGTTTATGGCAGGGAAGCTGACAGAAAAAATGCGTACGAAGATAATCTGGCGGAGTATGAGAAATCAGCTATTTATGCTAATATATGGAATTCTGCTCTTACACCATTATATAGAATAATATCTATGATGGGCATTTTATTTATATTATATTTTGGCAGCAGAAATGTACTTGGAACAGGATGGAGAACCTGGGATATTGCAGCATTTACGACATTCCTGGCCTGCTTTATAAAGTTATCTGATAAGTCATCGAAGGCGGCGAAGCTGTTTAATGCAGTTCATAAGGCACAGGTTTCGTGGAAACGTATTAAGCCGCTTATGGTTATTCAGGCTAAGGATACAGATTGTAAAAATCAGACATCAGGAAGGCTTGAGGTACAAAACTTAAGCTTTACATATCCAGATGGAAAAAATGTATATAATGGTATTTCCTTTACTGCAGAGCCGGGACAGATCATAGGTGTTACAGGTCCGGTTGCTAGTGGTAAGTCAACCTTTGGAAGGACATTTCTGTGTGAATATCCATATGAGGGAAGTATCAGATATAACGGATGTGAGCTAAGAAACGCTGCGGATAATGTAAGGTCGGGAATAATAAGTTATCTTGGACATGATCCTGAATTATTTAACGATTCTGTAAGGAATAATGTGTTGTTAGGTGATGATTATGATGTTTTTGAATACCTCAGGGCAGTATGCATGGATAAAGAGGTTGAGGCTATGGAGCAGGGAGCAGATACCATTATTGGAAGTGAAGGAATCAGGCTGTCGGGTGGACAGGCACAAAGAATAGCACTTGCAAGAATGCTTTGCCATAAGAAGCTGGTGCTGGTGCTTGATGATCCATTTTCAGCACTCGATAGGAATACAGAGGAACAGATATATAAGAAGCTTAAAGATATGGCATCAGATAATATCGTTATTCTTATATCTCATCGTCTCTATATGTTTCCGAAGATGGATAAGGTTATATGGATGGATGCCGGTAAGGCAAATGTTGGAACACATAAAGAACTTATGTTGGAATGTCCTGGCTACAGAAAAATGTATGAAACGGTAAGTGTTGAAGAATGCAGAACTGTAGAAACAGAGAATGAAGGGCTGGCTGCAGCAAAGGTAGTGGAAAACAGCAGAAGGGTAGTGGATAAGCATGAGTAAACATAATAGCAATGTTGATAATGGCGGCAAAGTACTTAGTGTAGGCTCAATAATATTGCACACTACAATAAAGAAAAAGTGGCTTTCACTTGGTATTATAACAACAGTATGTGGTGCAGTTATAACTGCACTTTATCCACCGCTTGTACTTGGAAGAATAGTAGATACATTGGCAGCAGGATGTCAGGTTCCTTTATATCTTATATTTCTTTATATGGTATTTAATGTGATCACAGGTCTTATGGAGGCTGCAAGGGAAGGGCTTCTTACTGTATTTGGCCAAAAGATAACGCATGCTCTGCGTAGTGGTCTTATGGAGCATTTTACCAGACTGACAGCCGCATCATTAAGTAAGCAGGAGCCGGGAGCTGTGGTGTCAAGATTCGTTGGTGATGTTGATACTGTAGAGAATCTGTTTACCTCAGGTATAGTCAGTATGTTTGCGGATACATGTAAGATAATAAGTATTCTTGCAGTTATATGGTTCAGAAATAAAGGGCTTGCAATATTATTGCTTATATTACTGCCATTTATATTCTGGTTTACCCGATATGTGCAGAGGAATATGCTTGAAGCCCAGCTGCGAAACCGGCGTGCAGTAAGTAAGGCTTCGGGACATGTACCGGAAACACTACATAACATCCGTACAATACATAATCTTGGCAAGGAAAAGTATATGGAGAAAAAATATGATGAATATATAGGTGACAGCTATAAGGCTATGGAAAAGACCAACTTTTACGATGCCATATATTCACCGGTTATTCTTATACTAAATGCAATTGTAGTAGCGGTAGTTATGTTGTTTTCAGCATCGGGCAATGCAAAGGCTCTTACACTTTTTGGAATGTCGGCAGGCACGGCGGTAGCTGTTATTAACTACATATCACAGATATTTGCACCAGTTGAGAGCCTTGGTATGGAAATACAGACTATACAGTCAGCAATTGCCGGTGTAAGAAGAATAAATGAATTCTTTGCACTCCCGGCATTTGAAGATGTTAAAGCAGATATTAAGGCAGATTTTAATGTTGATATTAAAGCAGATATTATGGCGGATTTTAATGCTGATATAAGTGCAGATATTAATGCTGCGTTAGAAACACAGACAGCTAACATCAATAATAGTGAAGAATTAAAAGCTAGAAAAGCCTGCACACCATATGTCCAGTTTAATAATGTAACTTTCGGATATGAAGCTGACCATATTATAATTAAAGATAAGAGCTTCAATGTTGATATGGGTGAACAGGTTACACTGCAGGGAAGGACAGGTGCGGGAAAGAGCACAATATTCAAGCTGCTTTTAGGCTTATACAAGCCTTTAAAGGGACAGATACTAATTGATGGAATTGATTCTAGTAATATACCTGATAATATGAAAAGAAGAATATTTGGTTATGTTGAACAGACATTTCATATGGTGCCAGGAACAGTTAAAGACCAGATTACATTATATGATGAAGCTATATCTATGGATGAGGTTGTGAATGCAGCCAGGCTTGCAGGACTTCACGATACAATTATGAGCTTTGATAAGGGATATGATACACCCTGCACACAGGAAATATTTTCGCAGGGACAATGGTAGTTATTGTCTATTGCAAGGGCAACTGCTGCTAATCCACAGCTTCTGCTTTTAGATGAGATAACTGCTAATCTTGATGCTGAGACAGAAAGAGAAGTACTAAAGGCATTAAAAAATGTATCTGAAAACAGGACTGTTATATCAATCTCACACAGGGTTACGGCTAGAACAGGAAGAGTTATAAGCTGTTAGAACAGCGCTTAGTCTGTGACATAGCATAAAGAAGCTTGAATAGAAATGATTATTAGAAACTGAAATTTTAGAAATTGAAATTTCCAGATGAATATGTATAATAGAGGAAAATATTATGTAAAACAGTATGATAATATGCAGTATAATATAATACGCAGGACAGGTAATAGAAATGAAAAAAATAGACTTTGAGAATGGAACAATTACAGATAATATTTTAAGTGCATCAATCCCTATGCTTGTAGCACAGTTATTGAATCTTTTGTATAACGTAGTAGACAGGATATATATTGCACGTATACCACATATCGGTACAACAGCTATAGGTGCAGTTGGAATATGCTTCCCGGTAATTGTTATTATTACAGCATTTGCTAACTTGTTTGGAAGCGGTGGAACACCTCTGTTTTCGATATATAGGGGAAGAAAGAAAAATAAAGAAGCTGCACTTATTATGGATACATCATTTTCAATGCTTTGTGCGGGTGCATTTATATTGATGTCATGCGGTATGCTGTTTTCAAAACCAATTCTCATGTTGTTTGGCGCATCAGATAGTACAATAGTTTATGCATATCCATATATGATGATTTATCTTATAGGAACAATACCATCTATGCTTGCCTTAGGACTAAATCCATATATTAATGCACAGGGATATTCTACAACTGGTATGATATCAGTTGCAATAGGAGCAGTTCTTAATTTTATACTGGATCCACTATTTATATTTGTTTTTGGCTTAGGCGTAAAGGGAGCAGCAGTAGCAACAGTTATTTCACAATGCTTTTCAGCGATGTTTACAATATATTTCCTGACACATAAATCCGAATTAAAGATGAGATTTTTAAAGAAAAATGAGCTTGCAGAGTGTGCAGGTTATGCTAAGAATATTATCAGTCTTGGCACAGCGGGATTTATAATGCAGGTTACTAACAGCCTTGTTACAATATGCTGCAATAATGTATTGGCAGTAACAGGAGGAGATATTTATATATCAGTAATGACAATAGTATCAAGTGTAAGACAGCTTGTGGATACTCCGATTCATGCTATTAATGAAGGCTCTTCGCCAGTTATCAGTTATAATTATGGTGCAGGAAAGCCCACACGTATCAGAAAAGCAATAGCGGTTCTTAGTATTATGACACTGGCTTATACGGCTGTTATGTGGAGCATTATTATATTTGCACCGGGAGCATTAATAAGTATATTCAGCTCAGACAGCAGCCTGCTTAGTGATGCTATTGTTGCATTAAAGCAGTATTTTGCAGCATTTATATTTATGGATCTGCAATATATCGGACAGACAGTATTTAAGTCACTTAACAAAAAGAAGCACGCCATATTCTTTTCATTATTAAGAAAAGTCATTATAGTCGTGCCTCTTACATATATTATGCCATATACATTTAATATGGGGACAGCAGGAGTATTTCTGGCTGAGCCAGTATCAAATGTAATAGGAGGAAGTATCTGCTTTATTACAATGCTTTGTACAGTACTTCCGGAGCTTAAGAGAATGGCTGAAGTATAAAACTACTGTATCCAGGCAGTTCCATTCCGTTATTAAGCTTAATTTCGCTGCCACTTATAAGGTCAGTGCATGTATCAGTTCCGATATTAAACGAAGCAAAGTAAGGATGTTCAGATGCATTGATGGCAACAAGTACACGTTCATCATTATACTGACGTAGGAAGATGCACTGCTCATTGGTGAGCACGATAGATGAGAAGCTTCCGTAATTCAGTGCATTTGACGACTTCTTCGCGACAGCCAGCTTTGATATAAATGTTGTGAGGTCATTCCATATAGGCGTATCAAAGGAAACACGCAGAGCAGGATCACCATCCTCTTTTCTTCCTGTTGCACCCCATTCACTGCCATAGTATACACAAGGAATACCAGGCATTCCGAATGCAAGGGTGTATATGAGAGGAAGGTGCTTAGCGTTATTAAGAATACTGGCAACTCTTGTTACATCATGATTGTCAACAAAGGAGAGCAGATGCTTTCCCTTATAAAGAGTCCAGTTTTCTGGTCCGAACTGTCGTAATAATGAATGGTTTATTTCAAACATATTCATGCAGTTAAAGCTTGAATAAAGACCTTTGTAACATTCGTAATTGGTTACAGAATGTAACATTTCATCATTCATAATCTGGTTATAGTCACCATGAAGAGTTTCACCAAGAAGAAAGAAATCAGGCTTTAGCGAATCGCAGAAGGAGCGGAGTCTTCTTAAAAAGTCATGATTCAGGCAGTAAGCTACATCAAGTCTTAAGCCATCTATATCGAATTCATCTACCCATCCTTTTATGGCAGAAAAAATATGCTGTATAACATCCTCATTATATAGATTGAGCTTTACGAGGTCATAGCAGCCCTCCCAGCCTTCATACCATAGACCATCATTATAGTTTGAGTTGCCATTAAAGTCTATTCTTGCAAACCAGTTAACATAAGCAGAATTCTCACGGTTTTTAAGAACGTCCTGAAAAGCCCAGAAGCCACGGCCTACGTGGTTAAATACACCATCAAGAACAACCTTGATTCCTTCCTTGTGCAGATTAGAGCATACGTTGGCAAAATCTTCATTGGTTCCAAGTCTTTTATCTATTGTTGTATAGTCACGGGTATTATATCCGTGCGTATCAGATTCAAATACAGGTGAGAAATATATTGCATTGGCACCCAGCTTTTTAATATGGGGAATCCAGTCATTGACCTTAAGGATACGATGTGTAAGGACACCATCATTATCATAAGGTGCATCGCACAATCCCAGAGGATATATCTGATAAAAAACACTTTCATAAGCCCACATATTTGTATACCTCCTAGTATTTTATGATGTCGGGGTCAAAAGCCCCCGACTTTGATACCTACGGATTGTTCCGTGCTATGCACTCCCACGTCTCCGCTCCGCTTCGGTCAGTGCTAAACATGTGCCACTGGCACATAGCACCCTCCCCAATATTCGCATATCGTGGGATTTTCATCCCACTTTTATGCTCATATCGGGGCGGGTCCCAAGGTCTTTCACCCAACTATGAGCGAGCTCATGTGGGTGAAAGACCTTTTGACCCTGGTATCATATTATTTTATAATTATAACATGCTTATGTAACGGCATGTAGTAGAAAAAATATAGATAACTTTATGAAAATATTATAAAATAGTAATATTTTTATAACCAAAGTGTATTGTAATAAAAGTATACATTGTTTTATAATAAAATTTAATTATGATAATAAATGAACAGGAGATAGATAATGCTTCAGATTCAACACATCCGTAAGGAATATAGAACAGGAAAGTTAGTACAGAAAGCACTTGATGATGTGTCGCTGAATCTAAGGGATAGTGAATTCGTTGCAGTGTTAGGTCCAAGTGGTTCAGGAAAAACCACGCTTCTTAATATTATAGGCGGCCTTGACAGATACGACAGTGGGGATCTTATCATCAATGGAATATCAACTAAAAAATATAAAGACAGAGACTGGGATTCATATCGTAATCATACGATAGGTTTTGTGTTCCAGAGCTATAATCTTATACCTCATCAGACGGTTCTTTCTAATGTTGAGCTTGCACTTACAATATCAGGCATATCAAGGACTGAAAGAAGAAAACGTGCTAAAGAGGCGCTAGAAAAGGTAGGACTTGGAGAGCAGATACATAAAAAGCCAAGCCAGATGTCAGGTGGACAGATGCAAAGAGTTGCCATAGCCAGAGCACTTGTTAATAATCCAGATATTCTTCTTGCAGATGAACCTACAGGAGCACTTGACAGTGAAACAAGCGTACAGGTTATGGAGCTTTTAAAAGAGGTATCAAAGGACAGACTTGTAGTTATGGTAACTCATAACCCTGAGCTGGCTTATGAATATGCTACAAGAATAGTAGAAGTTAAAGATGGAAAGATATTATCGGATTCTGATCCGTTAGAGATAGATGAAAATATTATAGAAAAACCGGTGCACAAGAATATGGGAAAGTCGTCAATGTCGTTTCTTACAGCACTTTCATTAAGCTTTCAGAATCTTAAGACTAAAAAAGCAAGGACTCTTCTTACATCGTTTGCAGGTTCTATAGGAATTATAGGTATAGCACTTATTCTTTCAATATCTAATGGTGTCAGTGGATATATAAGTGCGATGGAAGAGGATACTTTGTCAGAATATCCGTTACAGATACAAAGTACGGGCTTTGATCTTACAGCGATGATGGTCGGTATGTCAGCATCAGGTGACAACAAAAAGGAGAACGATATCGGTGTTACACCTGTTGTTTCTGATATGTTCTCTAAGATGAGTACCAATGATCTGGCATCGCTTAAAACATATATAGAAGGCAATCCGGAAAATATTGAAGATTATGTGCATGCCATAGAATACAAATATATAGTAACTCCTCAGATATACAGGGAGGATAATACAGGATATAGGCAGATAAATCCTGACAAGTCATATGAGATGATGGGAATGTCTTCATCATATGAGAATTCCATGACATCTGGAATGTCTACAAATGTGTTTTATGAGCTGCCCTCAAACAGCAGTTTATATGAAGAACAGTATGAAGTAAAAGCAGGACATTGGCCACAGAATTATAACGAATGTGTTCTTGTGCTTTCCTCAAGCGGTAACATAAGTGACAGGCTTGAGTACACACTAGGTCTGCGGGATAATGCTGAATATGAGAATATGATATCTGCATTTATGTCAGAAAAAGAGATAGATATTCCTGAGAATAACGACAGCTTTTCATATGATGATTTTATTGGCATGACCTTTAAAGTGGTGAATAGTGCTGATTATTATCAGTATGATACAGAGTATGACATATGGAAGGATAAAACTGGTAATGAAGAATATATGAAGGAGCTGATAAGCAAAGGCAGTGATCTGAAAATATCAGGTATAGTTAAGCAGGTTGAGGGAACCACAGCAGCAATGCTTACACCGGGTATAGCATATACATCCGGGCTTACAAGACAGCTTATACAATATTCTGCAGCTAGTGATGTAGTAAAGGCACAGAGGGAAAAGAAGGATACCAACATATTTACTGGTGAAAAGTTTGGTATAAGTAGTGACAGTAAAAGTAAATTTAACATGGAATCACTTTTTCAGATAGATACAGATGCAATAAGTAATGCATTTAAGGTGGATGATAGTATATATGATATGAGTATGCCAGATTTTGCTGCATTGATCAATCCAGATGATATATCAGCGGCATTTGATCCATCTATGTTTGATTCTATGGATTCATCAGTGTTTAACCCTGATAGTTTTGGAGATATATCTTCTGCTTTCAGGGAAAATGGTATGGACTTTGATATAGGCAGTATAGATGCAGATACAGTAAAGAAGCTGGTATCAGACAGTCTTACAGATGAAGTTAAAGCATCTATATCTGAAGTATTATATGGTTTCAAGGAATATATGTCATCTGATGAAGTATCAGCCCAGTTAAGTAAGGATATCAGACAGCTTATTACTGATTCAATGCATGTAAATATATCACAGGACAGAGTGCTTAAGGAGGTAAACAAGCTTGAAGCCAGATATCTTGAATATATTAAAAAGAATGGTATTGAGGATACAACAGCAGAAAGTGTATTTAAGTTCCTGCTTACAGATGAGGCAAGAAAACAGATATCAGATTCGGCAAAAGAACTTATGAATGATGCTGTGACATTTGATATATCAAAAGAACAGCTCTGGAGTATATTTAAAAAGGATGTAGTAGATGGATACGCAGAATATGCCAAGCAGAATGGATATCAGAACATAGATGGTATTCTTGATAAAGTCATAAACAATATGCTCAACAGTCTGCAGGAACAGTTTACTGCCAATATACAGAATGCCATGAACAAGATGATGGAAAGTATCATGGGGAATATGCAGCAGGCTATGGAGGCAGTCATGACACAGATGATGTCCTCTATGACAGATGCCATGATGAATGCCATGCAGCTTATGGGAAATAATATGGCAGCTGCACTAGGTTCAATGGGCATGGGAACAGATACAGATGACTATAATTTTAGCAGCGCATTTGGTATAGATACAGACAGCTTCGCAGATGCGATAAAGATGAATATGAACGAAAGTGACCTTTCAGACCTTATGAAGTCACTTATGTCTGATACTGATGTTGCCTCATATGACAATAATATGAAAAAGCTTGGCTATGCAGATTTGTCAGTACCAGGTGAAATAGATATATATCCTAAGGATTTTGAAAGTAAGGATAAGATAGTAAATATACTTGATAACTATAATACAAGCATGAAAAAGCAGGGTAAGGATGAACAGGTTATAAGCTACGCAGATGTGGTAGGAACACTTATGTCCTCTGTCACTACCATAGTAAATGTTATAAGCTATGTGTTGATTGCATTCGTGGCTATATCTTTAATAGTATCTTCTATTATGATAGGTGTTATCACATATATAAGTGTACTTGAAAGACGTAAGGAGATAGGAATATTAAGGGCAATAGGTGCTTCCAAGAAGAATGTATCGGCTGTATTTAATGCAGAAACATGTATAATCGGACTATGCTCAGGACTTATGGGTATAGGTATAACATTACTTTTTATGCTTCCTATAAATGCTGTTATTCATGCACTTTCAGGGGTGAACAACATCAATGCAGTACTTCCTGTAATTCCAGCGATAGTGCTTATACTGCTTAGTGTATTTCTTACATTTACCGGTGGATTGATTCCTTCTAAAAAGGCATCAAAGAGTGATCCGGTGACAGCACTGAGGAATGAGTAGAATAATTAAATTGTTGTTTAACACACATTCTTAACGTACGGACGACAGCATA
>UMHP01003267.1_pt1 | contig 11352 bp, 13 predicted proteins | sample 1965571 | NCBI WGS metagenome assembly UMHP01 (sample SAMEA4836103, study PRJEB28245) | human gut metagenome | biome: gut microbiome; material: fecal sample | place: Denmark | collected 2008
CGATTGCATATGGATAATCATTGCCCCAATTAATATAACCATTATATAACATCCAATTTACCGGGAATGTATTCCATGTTTCTCCATAATATATAATTGTTGGAACTGTTAAACTTTGAACTGGATAACCACCAATAGGGGTATTCATGATTTGAAACATTGGAGTATTTCTATAAGAGCCTAAAGTATTTAGATTTGTAAAAGATAACTCTATATAATTTGCACTATCTCCACTAGGTTGAAAACAAATAGTACATAAATTATTTACATATTGAATTTCAAAATAAGGTCTACCATGACCAATAGCAACTGAATAACCATAACTTCCGTTATATCCTACGGCAGTACAGTCGCTAAAAGTTTCAATATAATTAATCGAACCATATAAAATTGCTTTATAAATATATTTAGCAAGATACTTACTTGCCGTTGTAGTTGGGTGGATATTATCGGCAGTTCTAATAAAATCTTTGTTGTGCATAATCCAATTAAGGTTATTAATAAAATCACAATCTCCGTCCATCCATATATGAAATGCTTTGTTATAATATTCAAAATGGTTAATCTTTCTATACCACCCAATAAAACCAAGATGAATAGTACAATTAGGTAAAACCGCTCTTACTCTACGTAAAAATTCTCCAAGTCTATCCCTTATTTGTGTTTCATTAGCAATTGAATCATGTAGAATATTTCCGTCATTTGCGCCACCAAAAACGTATAAATCAGTAATACTATTTTTTTCATCTTGTGACCAATTAGCACTTCTACTATTGAAAATATTAATAAAAGCTTCATTGTGTGAATAGTCCCAACCAAAACCGGCACCACCAACCGACCAATTATAAGCATAAATATTTCTTGCTATCATACTTTCAAGAATAGTTGAGAAAGAAGGGCCACCAACACTATCATCAACACCATAACTGTCCGTCATAAGAATAAATTTTCTATCCTTAAGTTTAGAAAATTTTTCATCTACATCATTCATAAAATTATTTAGTTCTTGGTCTATAGTATCAATTCTTTGGTTATTTTGTTCAATAAGTTGTCGTCCTTCACTATCTTTTAAAAGATAAGTTCCACTACTCATTTTAAATTTATCTACATATTGTGACATATTACCACCCCTTTATAATATTTTAGTTGTTTCCGGTTCAGTTAAATTATTAGTAAATACAAATGATAAGCTAGTATCATCGGCATTGTAAATACCGTCAAGCGTAATTTTTCCGGTCGCTAAAAGTTCATTGATATTTTTTTCTATTTCTTTTAAAAACCTATCATAAATATCAATCAAACCTTTATATCCGTCAATTAAATCTAAATATTTTTTAATTAAAAAGCCCAAATCACTATCATAATTTCTACTGTGCGGAAAATCATAATAACTCATTTCTATACCTCCTTTACATTACGAATAACATGAAATTATCGTAAAAGTCATTTGCAATAATTTCATAAATATTCAATTTTTTTCTTAAATTTAATTCACTTTCTAACATTTGTTGTGATGTTGTTACTCCAATATTTCCATGTACTCTATTAGAAAAACTTTCATTTTCCAATAAATTATTCTTTTCTTTTCTATCACTATCAATAACGTTTTTACTATCTTTTTGATATCCGTTGCTATCAAATGCGGAGACATCGCTTATATTGTTTTCATTATAAATATTACTGTTATTTGTTTCCCTTTTAATATCTCGAGAACTATCTTCTATTCTATCATAGTTTTCAATTGGATTGTATTCTAACGAAAACGCTTTAACTAATCTATTGTAAACATCATAATTTTTTAAAAAGAAGTTTTGTATTTTTTGTTTTAACAATTCCATATCATAATAGCAAGGTTCATTTAAAGCGCATTTATCCAATATAGTATTAATCAATATCTCTTTATTAATGTTATCCGGTAAAACAATATCTTTAAAAATAGAGTCAATACCATATAGATTACATATATTAATTAAATTCATAAAGACACCTCTTCTTTCAAACGTTTAATGACATTTTCATTCACTTTCACTTTAATATTAGTATCAAACATCGCATTTATTTTATCAAAGCATTTTGTCATAGTATCTTTCCATAACATCAATAAAGCGTTTGTTTCTTCATCATTTGCATTAACTTCATCAGTTACTAAACGTTCTCTTTTATTTGTATTTGCATTGTTGATACCTATTTCCGTTAAAAATTCGTTCATGATTGTTCTTTTTGTTAGTAATATATCATTTGCTACATAAGTATTTTTGACATTCAATATATCAAGTTTAGAGTTATCAAGCGGAGTTCCATTTTTACTATTTTTGATAAAAGTACAAGGTTTTCCGTTTGAAATTTCATCATACATTTTTTTATATGACTTGATTTGTGCATCACTTTCTCCAATAAAAACATGAGCAACACGGCTATTGATTAAATTCACATTTAATGACCCGTCACATTGTGCTAACAGTAAAGCATATCTATTGACTATTCTCTCACATGAAAGAAAGTGTCCGTTTAAATAGTTGATATATAACAATTCACAATCTTTATGAATGGTTCTTTCAAACGTTCCTAAAACTGTATTTGAAATCATAACTTTTGTAGGTTTGTTATAAACGTTAATTCCCGTATACCCACAATTTAAACAGTAATTAACACCGTCTTTTTCAACACAACCCATTATACCATTTCTAAAAAGATTGTCTCTTAAATAATCAATATCCCATGTATCCGGTAAATTCTCAAAAGTAAAAAGTGAGAATATTTTTAGATAAAGTTGATTTCTATAGTAAAAATAACTTGTATTGTTCAATCCTTCTACATTTTTTGGATTGACACTAAAATAGTTACCAACAAGATTTTGATAGCCAATATCATTCTTATTCAATATAAACACCCCCATTCAATAAGTTATTAATTGTATCATTCATTTGTTCGTTTTCAACATCAACACTAGCATTCATGCATTGACAATACCCACTTAAAGATGATAGTGTTTTTACTTCAAAAAGTGGTCTCCCTTGCTTTTCACCTAAATTGCTAGGGTCAACATTTGTGTTGTGTGATATGACATATAAATGTATTTTATTAAAATTTGCAACACCGGTTGGAGAAGTATAAACATAACTACCACCAATTCCTCCCGTACTACCAACACTACGTTGAATACTTCCAATTGCTCCTTGTAGTAGTCCTGCACCAACAACCGCACCATTACCCGTTGCACCGCCAATTATCATTGAACTTGCTCCACCAATCACCGCACTAGCATTTTGTGAAACAGTTCCAATTGAAACATTTGTACCAAAATTTGCATTACAACTTGCTAGGTTTCCAATTTGGTACGTTCCTACTCCCGTTGCTCCATTAACATTCAATGTAACACTTATTGAGTTTTGCCCTATTAAATCGCTAGGGTTCAACTCCATATAACCATAACCAGGTAAGAAAAGTAAAACACTTGTAAAAGGGTTTAAATTTCTAAAATCGTTATATTGCCAAGGAATTGGAACGCTAACTTTGATTTGAAAAGCTAAATCGGGTATTTGTCCACTTACACTAGTTGCGTAGCTACCTAGTACAATATTTTGCGACACCCCACTACCACAATCAAAAGGAACTCTAGTTGCTCGTAAAAAGGCATCATAAGCACTATTCAATGATTTTTGTAAATTTACCAACGTTTCTATAAAATCAGTATTTGAAAATGTTTCCGCCAAATTATAAGCTTGTTGTGAAGTTATAACAACACAACCACTAGGGCCAAACGTTGGACTACTTGTCACATATTCTAGAATATAATGTGTTGACTCGGTAAATATTGTAGCGGTAGAAGATGTTACATTTTTCAAAGCGTTTAAAGATAATCGACTGTCAACAATCCATTTATTAAAAGTGCTAGTTGAATATAATACAAATTGACTACTATTTAATATTCGACTTCTATATGTTGCTAAAACATCAATATCACAACTTAATTCTATATAGTTCGTTCTTATATATCTCACATCATTGATATAGTAATATCTACTACCCCATTTAATATAGTTATAACTTTCAACATATTCTTTTAAAATGAAAATGGGGTGGAATAATGAAACCTCTTGTTTTAAAGTTACAGTTTTAATAACTCCTTGTGTACCGGGTCTTTTTAAACTGTTCGTTCTTTTATTAAAGTTATAAAGAGTAATGTCCATAAATCCACCTCATTTTATTATGCTTCAGCTAAATAGAATAATACAAAGTTTTCGCTTAAATCGTTAAAATACATGTTCTTCAAATGCCAATAAGTATTTGCATAACCACCTGCACTATTGAATGGTGTTGTTGAAGTCCATAAATCTTTTTTATAAATTCCTAATGCTTCTTTATCAAATAAGCAACAAACAATGTTGTCGATTTCTTTTGTTTCTCCGTCACTAGCACGTTGAATATTAATACTATCTGGTTTTTGAATTGATTGCAAATATGGTAATTCTTTAAAACCATTCAATTTAACATATTCTTCATTAAATGCCGCATATTGCACCACAGTTTCAAATTGGGTTTCCCAATCGGCCGAAACATAAAGTTTTTGCAATTCTTTAGGTGTGTGTCTTGTTTCGGTTCCGTCATTATACAATGTAGACATTGCGGTCATTCTTCTACTAACCAATTTAATAAAACCAATTGTCCAACGTAAAAAGTCAACGTCATTTTTAGCTTCTTTGACTGTTAACTCTTTATTAGTCGATTTTTTATATAAAGCCAATAAATTAAGCGCTCTAGTTGTTCCATAAACCTCCGCAATCATATTATTTAAACAATTTCGACCAAGATTTTCAAGTGACAATTCAATCTTGTTTTGAACCTCTCCAAAAATTGCGGAAATGAAAGACCCCATTTTTTCGGCGCTTGTGAAAGCTTCTTTCAAATGCACACGTTGGATTGTAATGTGTAATTGGAAAGGTGTTTCACTAGTAAATAATTTTTGTGTGACTTTAGGTTTTGAAACTTTAAACATGTCAACACTTCCGCCGTCAACTAACCCAAAACTTTCGTCACTTTCTACAGTTGGCATTTTAACTTTAATCTTTTGTAGAATGTTACCCCATTCAAAATCGGACATTAATAAATCATCAAACATGGATTTATATTGTCTATATGAAATGATTGTTCGTCCAATTCTTTCAACTAATGTGTTCATAAATACTTCGGTATTTGTGCTTGATGATAATACAGTGTTTCCTAATGCAATTAAAGATTGATTATCAACTACTGTTAAATCGCTAGTTCCTAAACCTTGTGCAACAACTGAATTAACAACATCATAAATTTGATTTACTTCCATTTATATCCCTCCTATTTATCATATTTTGAAAACCCTTTAAATAAGTCGCAATCTTTTTTAGGTTTTCCCTCAAGTTTTAAAGACATTCTTTGATTAGAAACCTTTAAACTTTTCACTTCTTTATTAAGTTTATCATTTGTTTTTTTCAATTCTTTCAACTCTTCCCTTAATGCTTGCAACGTAATTTCTTCATCGTCATTTTCTAATTCGTTTTCATCTTCATTTTCTAATTCGTTTTCATCTTCATTTTCTAATTCTTTTTCATCTTCCATATTTTTTCTCCTTATTATAATATTTAAATATTATAAAGGGGCTACGAGTTATCCTAACTAACACTAGAGTTCGGCTCTATTGGTTGCGTGTTCCCCTTAACTAAATTATATAACATTACAATAAAAAAAAACATTGTAAATATATACAATGTTTAAAATATTGAGTCAACTATCAATTTAATGTCATAGTCATAATAATATATGTTTTTACTTTCTATGTAATCACCTAAAATCAAACCATAGTCATATTTAAATCTTTTTAGTGTTTCATGTGTATAGCAAGGGCAGTCGGCTTTTCTATAACTTGCATAGATTTTATTGTTATCTTTTATCGCATAGAAAGTCACATTCTCATATCTCACTATTGGTATGCAGTTTTTAATATCAATTTTTTTGACAAGTTCAAAACTATCACTTACAAAATCATTTTGTATTGACATATCGTAAAAATCACTACCTTTTGTTAATTTATAAAGTGCAGTTTCTTTCTTTTTTTCAGTTATACCTAATGAATGAGGTAAAGCTAAATATATTCCTCTTTCATTATCAATCCATACTTCATCATTGTTCACTTTCATTTGATGAATAACTTCTCCTAGTCTTAATGTTTTCAAAATGTCATTATCAAGTCTATTTGAATTTGCTAGAAGTATAACTTTGATAGGTTGTAAACCTAAAATCTCTCTATTTCTTTGCACAGTTTCAATCATGTTGAAAAAAAGATAATCTTCATTTTTTAAAGTGTTTCTAACACCGGTAAATATAAATTCATCAAATACAATATAATCAACATTAGAAAAATCACTACCCCTAAATTTACCAAATGTTGATAAACTACCACTAATTCCCAATATCTTTTCATCTTCATGTATGATAAAACTATCGGCACTTGTTGACATTTCAACATGTCTATTTAAATCAATATTGAGACGATTAAAGGGGTTGTTTTCCGCTTGACAACAGTTTTTTAATTCGCTTTCAGTTCTTCGCACATACATAAAGTATTTATCATCTTCTAAAAGTCCTTTTAACATTGAATATGTTTTTCCAATACCTCTACCACCAATAAAGATATATAAGAAAAAAGAAGTTGTTTGCACAACTTCCCATGCATTAAAGAATAGTGATTGAATTGAATTTTCCATTTTTTCCTTGACCTTCAACAATCATAAACTCTCTAGATGATAAGTCAATATTATTATCTTGCATTAATTCAACATATTCAATAAAGTTGTCAATCATAGTTTTACTATTTGTTCCAACAACTTCATTATTTTCAGTTCTAATTGTGATGCAACTCATTTCTTTTACTTCTCCGCTTTCGTCATCAACAATTGTGTTGTGTGTAACTACCCAATCTCTCACCTTGAAAGGAATTTCTCTAAAGCTACTTGCTTTGATTCCATTTCCGCTTTTTGCTAAAATGTAAGCGTCAAACTCACTTTCTAAATTTGTTTTTTCGACTTCAATTTTCATTCTTTTACTCATTTTTTATTTCCTCTTTTTCTTTCTCGCTCCACTATTTTGAATAAGGACTTGCGACCTTCAATGGTTGTGTTAAGAAAGAATATTTAATTCTTTCTATCTTGTTCGATAATCTTGAATAATTCATCAAATGTAATTTGATAATGTTTTTTTAATTTTATAAGTTCCTGCATAGTGTAATCAGTAACCCCATATATTTTATTGTAGGCACTTTTTACACTTATATCTAATACGTTCATGATGGTTTTATAATTGTATTCGTCATTCATTTCGATTTCTCCTTTTCTTTATTATAACATTATTTGTAATATTGTGCAATATTTATTTTTCATTATCACTTAATTTATGTAGCAATAATACCAGTGTCTCATTCATTTTTTTCATTTCATCAGTGAAATGGTTCATAGTGGTATTGTTGTACCACATAAAATAAATAAGACAAGCAATTGCAGTTCCATTATTTAAAAATAAATTAACTAGTTCTTCCATTTTTACACCTCCTTTTTTATTATTATAAAACAACTAATATATTTTTTCAATTGTGTCAAGAATACTTTTCATTGTGTCAGTCATTCCAAGTGTGTATGTTGTTGGTATAATTGCTATATTACTTGCAGTTTCAATAACATCACCATTTACATTTATTGTGTGAATACATTCATTGTTATATTGAGCAACAGTTCTTCCGGAATTATGAAAGATTTCTCCCTCTTTAAAAAATTCTAGACCACCTTTTTCAACAAGTTCGTTTGCTCCTAGTTTTTTATTTAATCCGGACACTGTAACACCAATTTTTCCATTTTTTTCAAAAGCGTATTTTTTAGCACCCATGGTTATAAATTTATCATAACCCGGTTCTTTTTCAAATAAACCTAAATACATTATTTTATCATTAATTGTTACATAATGTTTATTGTGTAATTTTTTATTGTGTTCTATTATTGAGTTATTAATTTTTTCAAAATCTACATCATGGTTTCCAACAAATTTAACGCTATCGGTATCAACATATATTGTGTCTAAACCTACAATGTCAATTGCCCTTTCTAGGTTTCGTCTTGCATATGCCGTTACAAATACACCCCATTGATATGACAAAAAGTTGTTTCTATTTGAATAAAAACTATCTAAATCGTTGTTTTCTATCTCTTCATATTCTCCATTTTCTTCATTAAAATTGAAAGTTGAATGTAGCATATCAGTTACCGACATACCATAAATTCCATTTAATTTATTTTTAGATTTCATGTATTCATACTCCTTACATTCAACATTTTTTAATAAACATTTTTTATAGAAATATTCGTTTAATATGACATTTCGTAATTCTTCCGGTAAATAATCTTTTCTACTGAAATAAAATTCACTAACATATAATTCATCATATTCATATTGATTTTTTATAATATCATAATCAATATTTGTTAATGCGATTTCAACAGTATCCGCATATAAAACTCGACCATTGTAATTTGTAACATTTTCTATAGATTGACATTTCGCAACGGGTAAATAAGGAATTGGAACACCTTTTTTTATCCTTACATTTCTAAAAATATACCTACCTATTGTGCAATATTTTTTATTATATTGTTCCAAATCTTCTATGTTTTCAAAATCATAATACATGAATTTCCCAATTGGAAATTTTTCGGTCAACATCACAAATGGATAACTAGATGATATATCATAGCTTGATACATCATTAATGATATAATTTGTCATATAGCGACTACTAGCCGTGTTACCACCACGAAAACAATCTTTAAGTAATTGATATTGTTCTAATGTTAATTTACTCTTTTCAAATTTTATTCTATTTGCTTTGTTTTTTCGCATTGCATTCCTACAATCTCTCCTAACAAAACCTGTTGATGTTAGAGGGATAGTTGTTAAACTATCCTCTTTTAATTTTTCTAGAATACATTCATATAAACCTAATACATCATTATAGCAATAGCCTAATTGACGAGGTGTTAGGTTGTCTAATGTTGTGTATAATTTATTAAAATCTAAATCCCCAACGCCTTTTTTATGGTGTGTGTTTGGTGTGTTTTCGATAAACTTTTCAAGTGACATATTTGATAGATAATAACTACACCTAAATTCAAAAACATCATTACAAACACATTTTAAAACCTTATGAACATCACTTGCAAAAACCGAGTTGATTTTGAAAAATTTATACATAAACTGAAATTCATAACTTAAATTGTGAACATATATAACAAATTTTCGTTTGTCATTCAAACAATATTCTTTTTTTAAATCATTTAAAAATATTAATAATTCTTTCCATGTTCTTCCAAAAACAACAAACCCTTCAACACACATTTGCCAATGATACATAAACGCTTGATAGCATTCTCTATCTTCTTTAATACTTTTACATTCATCTTTTATCGTTGATGTTTCAATGTCAAATGTTCCTGGTAAACTTATGTATTTTTCTTTACCTTTTACAATAGATTTTAGTTTTTTAAAAGGAAAATCATTTATGTTATATGCATTTTCTTTTCGATACTCATTGTCATATAAACATTCTACTTGTTGCATCTTATATCACCTTATTTAGATTTTCTTTTCTTTTTTCTAGATTTTCTTTTCTTTTTTCTAGATAATAAATTTGTTAAATTTTTCTTAATACGTGGATATGTTCTTTGTTGAATTTTTTTGAACCTCTTAAATTCTCTTAAAAATTCTTTTATAGAAATATTACCATCTTTTGTTGTTTCAACAAAATCTTCAATAATTTGTGAACTATCAAGATATTTTGAATTTAAAATTTCTCCACCACCTAATTCGAGAAATTGTTTAAAATCGTTTTTATCAATTTTAATTCCTAAACCTTCTAATTTTTCTAAACCTTTATTAATTCTTCTCTCTTGTGTTTCTTTAACACCTCTTATTTTAGAAGTTTTACTAAATAACTTAGAAAAAATATCTAGTGATTCTTGATATAGTGTATCTAATGGTTTATCTTCCAATTTATTTAAACTTTCACTATATCGAGGTTTAGTTTTACCCGTTTCTTTTTTTGATAATTGATAAGCATAACTATCGTTTTGTAAGTCTTGTTTTTCAAGTCTATAAAAACGTTGATTTATTTGTTTTGCCATTTTTTTTACTTCTTTTGCGAGTTCTTTTTTATTTTGCATTTTGAATAACAATTTAAGTTTTTCCATTTGACTATTTGTATCTCTACTCATTTAATCACCTCTTATTTATTGTAGCACACATTGTATTATATTACAACACAATTTTAGTATTAATATGTTATAATATTAATAGGAGGTATATATTTATGAAAGTGAATGATTTTATTGAAACATTGAACACAGTTGAAAAAATGCCAACACTTTATAAACTAGGAACGTTTTGTAACAAGACTAAAAATGGGTATCTTTTAAGTGATTGTAGTGGATTGATTAAAGGTATCTTATGGGGTTATCCTAAAAATGGTAAATATTGTAATAATGGTATACCCGATATTAATGCAAACACAATGATTAAAAAGTGCAAAAATATTTCTAGTGATTTTAAAAATATTTCTAGTGGTGAAATGGTATGGTTACAAGGACATTGCGGTGTTTATATCGGAAATGGAAAAGTTATTGAAAGTTCTCCAAGGTGGGAAAATGGTGTTCAAATAACTAAATTAAGCGATAGAAAATGGTTGAAACATGGTTTCTTACCTTGGGTTGAGTATTCAACAACTAATGATGAATATTATGTTTATAAAGGAAATAGCAATTCACTTGTTGATGCATTGAAAAGTATTGGTGTTGATAGTTCTTTTACTAATAGGGTTTTAATAGCTTATAAAAACGGCATTGATAGTTATGGTGGAACGTATTCCCAAAATGTTAAATTGTTGACAATGTTAAAAAATGGTAAATTAAAAAAATAAAACCACTCTATATGAGTGGTTTATTTTATTTGTCGCATATTCCCATACAAAGTAGATATGCAACTATGAAAACTATTATAACTATTAATACAAGATAAATGTTATTGTTCATAATGCCCCTCTTTCATTTTTTCTATTCCTTTCTATAGTAAATTAAATTTGTTTAGAAATGACTCTTTATCAAGTTCTATAGCAATATCAACATCAACTAATCGTACTTTTTTAACATTTACTTCACCAAGCAAAATTGTTAAATTAATATATAAATCACTCACATCGTTAAAACGTGCTATTACTTTTCCATTTAAAAGTATCCAAACTCTTTTATTTGAATATTTTTGTAAAAGTCTTGCACTTAAATT
>UMHP01035741.1_pt1 | contig 11296 bp, 9 predicted proteins | sample 1965571 | NCBI WGS metagenome assembly UMHP01 (sample SAMEA4836103, study PRJEB28245) | human gut metagenome | biome: gut microbiome; material: fecal sample | place: Denmark | collected 2008
GCCTTCTGGAACCATTCATGTTCACTGGAACAATGATTCACAACGAGATCCATCAGAATATACATATTTCTTTTCTTTGCTTCCTTGATCAATTGTTTCATCTCATCCATTGATCCAAACATCGGATCGATCGCATAATAATCGGAAATATCATAACCGTTATCCACCATCGGAGACTGATACATCGGAGATATCCACAAAATATCAACCCCTAGGTCTTTTAAATAATCTAACTTGCTGATAATTCCAGGAATGTCGCCGATCCCATCACCATTTGTATCCTTAAAACTCTTTGGGTAAATTTGATATGCAACTTTGTTATGCCACCATTTTTTATTCATCATAATTCTTCTAAACTCCCATTTGCGGTTTCTACTAACATCTTCATAGCTTCTACCGGATATCTGCCGTGAGCTGTTTCCCCCGTCAGCATCAATGCATTCGCTCCTTGGTGAACTGCATGATAAATATCATTTACTTCAGCTCTTGTTGGATAAGGGTTTCGGATCATAGAGTCTAGCATCTGTGTAACTACCATGAAATTTTTGTTATGTTCTTTGCATACCTTTGCAATATATGCCTGCACTTTTGGAAGTTCGGATAATGGCATGACATTTCCTAAGTCTCCTCTTGCTATAACAATATAATCACAGTATGGAAGTAATTCTTCCAAATGCTCTACTCCTGTCATATTTTCTATTTTGGCAAAGATTCGAATATCTTCACAGTTGTTTTGTTTTAGTGCTTCTCTTAGTATGATCAGATCTTCTTTATTCCGTACAAATGGCAGCATAACATCGGTTACTTGATATTGTTTTGCCAAAGATAGATTCTTCAGATCAGCCTCCGTTAACGTCGGATTGTTGATATTACATCCTGGCAAAGCTATGCTTTTACGTGCCGTCAATACTCCTCCACAGACAATGCGGCATCTCCAGGATCGTGGTGATATTTTCCGTTCTGCGATCAGTTTTATTTTCCCGTCATCTAACAAAATTTCCTGATCTCTTCGGATATACGGTAGGATTTCTTCTGGTACTAAAATTCCACCATGTCCTATAACCACATGTGCTCCTGTTGAAAGGCCCATATCTCCTTCCAGATATCCAATTCGAAGTTCTGGCCCGATCAGATCGATCATTAATTTCTTCTCGCCATTTGTCTGCTTCGCTGCCTCAAAATAATGATAAATCCATGCATGGCTTCCTTCTAATGAACTATGTGATAAATTCAACCGGATCCCTGTCATTCCGGCATCAAACATCTTCTTTAAAATCGTTGGTTCGCAACAGGTTGGTCCCAAGGTTCCGTAATATTCCATTGTGCATCACTTCCTTTGTGGTTATTTTAACATTTTGAGGAGTGGTTTCCAATGGATTTGATGGAAAAATTGTCGTTCTTGTTAAATTATATTTTCCTACATCCCATACACATCCAGATCAACCTTCCCATCAACAACCACAACTCCATCTTCTTCTAACAATTTCGCCTGTTTTCCTTCTCCTCCAAACGCAAATGCCTCTGCTAGTTCTCCTTTTGCATTGACGACTCGAAAACATGGTATATTCTCTGGATCTGGATTCTTATGCAGGGCATTTCCTACTGCTCGTGACATCTTTGGATTTCCTGCCATGGCTGCTACTTGTCCATAGGTTGCCACATGCCCTTTTGGAATTTGTTTGACTGCTTCGTAGATTCTTTTTGTCGGACTGTCCGTGATGATATCATAGCTTTCTTTGATCATTTTTTTGATGTCTTTTTCTGGAATGGTCCCATCTAAGATGATCGTGTTCCAATATTTTTTATTCTGATGATATCCTGGGATGACGGCATCGTAGGCTTCTCTCCAGAATTCTCTCCATTCTGGATCTACTTTGATATTCAGATTGATATAACCATCTTTTTCATAGACCCATAAGAAAGCTTTTTTACTTCCTTTTACCCTTACCAATTCCCAATTGGGATCTTTGAATGGAGATTCTACATATGTGTGCGGGAAAGTTAGACCGTAAGTGATGGCTTGTTGTCTTGTTTTCATACAAATCTCTCCTTTTATTTCAGATTCTATCACATTTTTTTAGTTTATTCGAGAATCTTAAATCATCTTCTTAAAAGTGAAATAGGATCTAAAATATTTTACATTCTATTTTAGATCCTGTTTAATTAATTTGAGTTATTTTATCACTTTAATTTAATCGCTGATAAATATCTTTCTCTGTATCTTCTGGATATTCTTTTACCATCTTATATATTGGTGAAATTACGATTTCATCTTCTACAAGATCATCGGCTATTTTTGTTATTGAATCTCCTTTTTTCATTTTCTTTTGAACTTGCATAATTAGTTTAAGGTTTTCTCCTTGTGTAATTCCACGCTCGATTCCTTGCTCAATTCCTTTGTTAATTGCATTATCTAATATTGTACACATTGTAACTTCTCCTTTCCCATCTTTCTTTATATCCAACTGCAGAAATCTTTCATCTTCTGCAAAAATCTTCATAAATTTTAGCATCTCATCTACATGTTTAATTTGTTTATGATTTTCAATGGTTTTATACCCTTTCCTTCTCTTCACAAAATAATCCGCAATAATTCCGAAATCACTTTGAAACATCTCTATTTGTTCCTCTGTCAGATATGCTATCTCAAATACATTTAAGTAATTTCCAGTTTATTCCACATATTTTATTTATTTTTAGTATACTATAGTTATTTCATGTTTTCAATCCATCTTCTCTACATCTTTCCTCCACGATCAACCTATGTTAAACTAATTATATAACAATTATTCAACGACATATTACATAAACCAAAAGGAATCCTAACACATGACTTTAGAAGAAGAATACCGTCTATCCTGCTATGAGGAACTGACGACTCTTGGAAATCACAATCATATATATTTAGTTAAACATAAACTGTCTGGTGAGATTTTCGTTAAGAAAGTTTTATCCAGATTTTCTTTGGATGTTTATAAACAGTTGAGGGACTTGCAAATCCCCGGAATTCCAAAAATTCATGACCTGATCCTTGAAAATGATTCTTTAACCCTGATCGAAGACTATATTCATGGACAAACTTTGGAACAGTTGCTTGAGGAACAGACAACGCTGGTCTATTCGGATGCTCTTGCGATCATGCGTAGGCTTTGTGAGATTTTAAAATCACTTCATACTCTGACTCCACCGATCATTCATCGTGATCTGAAATTATCGAATATCATTTTGACCAGTGAAAATCTTGTCTATATCGTGGATTTCGATACTGCCAGATATTATGAATCTGGGCAGGAGCAGGACACGGAATTACTTGGGACCAAAGAATATGCCCCTCCAGAACAGTATGGATTTGGACAGTCTGATGCCCGCTCTGATATTTATGCCTTGGGGATTATTTTTAACCGCTTATTGACAGGAGAATATCCAAAACATCAATTGGCAGATGACAGATATCGTTCCGTCATTTCAAAATGTATTCGATGGAATCCTGAGGAACGTTTTCAGACGATCGAGGAACTTGAGGCAGCTTTACATGATAATATTTCCTCTGATATTGGAAAACCTGGATTTATGCTTTCTTCGATACATTCTAATATTCCAGGATTTCGTACTGGAAAGCTGTGGAAAATAATCTTGGCATTCTTCGGATATCTCTCTTTTCTTTACTGTAGTATGACTTCAGATTTCACAAATGCAAAAACCGGACTTCCTCTAACTGGACTACAACTATGGCATGAGCGTTTTTTTGTATTTCTGATGCTGCTCAGCCTTATTTTTTATAATTTTAACTACAAAAATATCCGAACCCGATCTTTTCTGGGGCGTTCTTTTCCTTTTTTACTGAGGATTGTTCTGCAGTGTCTGATTTCTTTTGGAATTGTGGTCATTCTTATGATCTTTATGCTGCTGATCGAAGAAATCATATGGTAGGTTCTTTATCGCTCGCAGTAAAAATTTACGCTGTCAGCGAAACATTTCTATATGAATATTTGCTACTCTTATTATTGTTCATATAGAAAGGAGGAATTGAATATGAAAACTTGGAAATTAGTTTCTGGAATCATCTCAATTGTACTTTTTGCTTTTGTTATGTTTCAGTCTTGTGCTGCTGGAATTTCAAATTCTTTAGCAGAAAATGGGGAAAGTGGCGGTTCTGCCGGATTGATCGTTGCAATCATTTTATTGGCTGGTGGAATTGTTTCTATTGCTACAAGAAATGGTTCAAAGGGCGGTAATATCGCACTGATCGTTTTATTTGCACTTGGTGCACTTTGCGGATTTACTATGGCAGGAAGTTATGCAGATTTAAATGTATGGGCTGCCTGGTGCCTGATCTGTGCTGTATTTGCAGCAGTTTCCTTAAAGAAGGGGCAATGATCGTTTATTATAAGAACAAAGAGAGAAAGGATATTTACATATGCAGGATCAATTAACTGATCATTTAGATCAACAATTAAAATCTACTTCTTTGGAGAATTTTTCGGATTATCTTAAGAATCTTCAGCAGTTACCAAGCCTGCAGGATTTTTTCTCTGTTTATATTGCAAAGCATGACCTGAAAATTTCGCAGATCATCAAAAACAGTGGGATATCACAAAGCTATGCCCATGAAATCTTAAATGGAACGAAACCTCATCCTTCCAGAGATTATCTGCTTGCTTTGTGTCTTGGGGCTCACATGGATCTGAAAACGACGCAGCATGCTCTTCGGACCGCTCAGTTAGGGGAACTTTATGCAAAGGTCCCAAGGGATGCAGCGATTATGATGCATATCAATAATGAAAAATGGAATCTCATTGATATTAATATCTTTCTGGAAGAACATGGTCTTAATGTGATTTCACTTTCAAAGAAAATTTCATAAATAATAGCAAAAAGATCAGCTGTAAAACTTTCTACAGCTGATCTTTTTTATATTTTCTTCGTTATATGATGTAAGTGTCAAAAGTATAAATTGCGTTTGTGCTTGCACAAATAAGCAATTTATACTTATTGACACTCTCATCATTATATGAAATTATCTTTTTTCAACACCTAAAGTAACTTTCTCACCATTGATGTTCCATTCTTTTTCATATCCAGCAACTTCTCCGGCTTTCACTTCATCTGCTAAAACGTCTCCAGCGATTGCTGCTTTGTTTCTTCCGATGATGTCTGCGGCTTTGTCTGATCCTTTGTAAGAGAATGTGATATGATCTGTTACTTCGAATCCTGCTTCTTTTCTCATAGACTGGATCTTGCTGACTACTTCACGGACGAATCCTTCTTCTAACAGTTCTTCGGATAAGTTTGTATCAAGTACAACTGTCACTCCGTTGTCTGCTTCTGTTACGAATCCTTCCTGTTTTACCATTTCGATCAACAGATCTTCTTCTGCTAATTCTACTGGTGTTCCATCAACTTCAAATGTTAATACTCCCTTAGAGTCTAACTGAGCTTTCGCTTCATTTCCATCAACTGCTGCTAAGTAGTTTCTGATTCCTCCAACTAATTTACCGTATTTTGGTCCTACAGTCTTTAACTGTGGTTTGAAGTTGTATGTTGTGAAGTTTGATACGTCATCTGTAAATGTGATGTTCTTCACATTTAACTCGTCTAGGATGATCGCTTCGTCATAATCTGGCAGAGATGCTTCTGCTTTTACATACATCTGTCCGATTGGCTGACGGTTCTTGATCGCTGCTCCATTACGGCATGCACGTCCTAATACGACGATCTTTAATACGAGATCCATATCTGCTTCTAATTTCTCATCTACCTGTTCTGCATTGTATACAGGGAAGTCGCATAAGTGGATACTTTCTTTTGCAGATGCATCAACACTTCTTACGATGTTCTGGTAAATCTCTTCTGTCATGAATGGGATCATTGGTGCTGCTGCTTTACATACAGTAACTAATGCTGTGTATAAAGTCATGTATGCATTTACCTTATCCTGTTCCATTCCTTTTGCCCAGAAACGGTCACGACAGCGTCTTACATACCAGTTACTCATATCGTCTACAAATTCCTGTAATGCTCTTGCAGCTTCTGGGATTCTGTAGTTTCCTAAGTTATCATCCACAGATTTGACCATTGTGTTCATCTTAGATAACAGCCATTTATCCATTACAGATAACTTATCATATTCTAACGCATGTTTTGTTGGGTCGAACTGGTCGATCTCGGCATATAATGTGTAGAATGCATAAGTATTCCATAATGTTCCCATGAATTTACGCTGTCCTTCTGTAACGGCTTTCGCATGGAAACGGTTTGGCAGCCATGGAGCACTGTTTGTATAGAAATACCAACGGATCGCATCTGCTCCATGCTCTTCTAATGCATCAAATGGATCAACTGCATTTCCTTTGGACTTACTCATCTTCTGTCCGTTTTCATCCTGAACGTGTCCTAATACGACAACGTTTTTATATGGTGCTTTATTAAATAATAAAGTTGAAATTGCCATTAAAGAGTAGAACCATCCACGAGTCTGGTCTACAGCTTCTGAGATAAAGTTTGCTGGGAAGTTATCTTCGAAGATTTCTTTATTCTCAAATGGGTAATGCCACTGTGCGAAAGGCATAGATCCTGAATCGAACCAGCAGTCGATTACTTCTTCTACACGATGCATTGGTTTTCCACAATGTGGACACTTAATTGTTACCTGGTCGATATATGGACGGTGAAGTTCAATATCGTCTGGACAGTTATCAGCCATACTCTTTAATTCTTCGATAGAACCGATTGAATGCTGATGTCCACATTCACATTCCCAGATATTTAATGGAGTTCCCCAATAACGGTTTCTTGAGATTCCCCAATCCTGTACGTTCTCTAACCAGTCTCCAAAACGTCCTTTACCGATGCTCTTTGGTACCCAGTTAACTGTATTATTGTTTGCGATCAGCTGATCTTTTACATCTGTCATCTTGATGAACCAAGATTCTCTTGCATAGTAGATCAATGGTGTGTCACAACGCCAGCAGTGTGGGTAGCTATGCTCGAATTTTGGAGCATCATATAATAATCCACGGCTCTCTAAATCTTTTAAGACTTCTGGATCTGCTTTCTTAACAAATAATCCGGCAAATGGTGTTTCTTCTGACATATTACCGCGTTCGTCTACTAACTGTACAAAAGGCATCTCATATTTGCGTCCGACTTTCGCATCGTCTTCACCAAATGCTGGTGCGATATGAACGATACCTGTACCATCTGTTAATGTTACATATCCATCACATGTTACATAGAATGCTTTCTTGTGCTGTTTCTCTGCAACTTTTGCTGCACATTCATATAATGGTTCGTATTCTTTGTATTCTAAGTCTTTTCCTTTGTATGTTTCTAAGACTTCATATGCAGGTGTTCCTGCTTCTTCATCTGCTAATCTTCCAAGAACTGTATCAAGCAGTGCTTCTGCCATATAGTATACATATCCATCTGCAGCTTTTACTTTTGCGTATGTTTCTTCTGGGTTTACGCAAAGACCGATATTAGATGGAAGTGTCCATGGTGTTGTTGTCCATGCAAGGAAATATGCATCTTCATCTACTAATTTAAAGCGAACGATCGCTGAACGTTCTTTGACATCTTTGTATCCCTGTGCCACTTCCTGTGCAGATAATGGTGTTCCACAACGTGGGCAGTAAGGTACGATCTTAAATCCTTTGTAAAGTAATCCTTTGTCCCAGATCTGTTTTAATGCCCACCATACAGATTCGATAAAATTATTATCGTATGTGATGTATGGGTTCTCCATATCAGCCCAGAAACCTACTGTATCTGAGAAATCTTCCCACATACCTTTGTATTTCCAAACGCTTTCTTTACATTTCTTGATGAATGGTTCCATACCGTATTCTTCGATCTGTTCTTTTCCATCAAGACCTAACATCTTCTCAACTTCAAGTTCGACTGGAAGTCCGTGTGTATCCCATCCAGCTTTACGAATGATCTTATGACCTTTCATTGTCTGGTAACGAGGGATCATATCTTTGATAACACGAGTTAAAACGTGTCCGATATGTGGTTTACCATTGGCTGTTGGTGGTCCGTCATAGAATGTATATGTCGGATCGTCTTTTCTTTCTTCGATACTCTTTTCAAAAATTTCGTTTTCTTTCCAGAACTTTACGGTCTCTTTCTCTCGATCGACAAAGTTCATGTCAGATGATACTTTCTTGTACATCTTCATCTCTCCTTTTACTTCTTAGAAAATCTAATGAAATAGGAAAAAATAAGAAAAAGCGCTGTCCAAAATAGGACAACGCTGTTGCTTCTAAACCACCTATTTCACATACTATCATATGTTATCCCGTTAACGGAGGATACCGGCACAGCTTACTTCATTCAGCCTGCAGCTTGGGAGTGATCTTCCTTCTTATCTTACTAACACCCGGCTTCCACCGCCCCGGACTCGCTCATGCGTTCATGATAGAAGTACTGTCTCCTTCTTCGCTTTTATCATACTAAGTTATCTTAACACTTAAATCGTCAGTTCGTCAATATAGAAATTGTATGTTTTTAGATTTCTTTTTCAATCAATTTCTTCTTATTTTTTATGGAATAATTCATCATTTTAATAAAAGCTCTGCGGTCGGCACATCTGTTACCAGTACATTTACCAGCCCGCCTGCAATGGCACCTTTGATTGCTTCAATTTTATCCTTTCCATAAGATATTCCAACTCTGACTGGAATTTTTGCGATCTTATCCAATGAAATACCGATCATTTTTCTTCTCAGGTCTTCATCAACCGTCTGACCATTCTTGTCGTAAATCCTTCCAACGATCTCTCCTACCGCACCTTTTTGTATCAATTCTTTATATTCTTCTTCCGTTCGTATTCCTGCCTTGATGATCGAAGAATCCTTCTGCATAGAACCAATTCCGATCAATGCTATATCCGCTGTCTCTGCCATATGAAGAACTTTGGAAATCTCATCAATTCCTTCAATCAGTTCCTTTTCTTTTTCCCCATCTACATACATTGGTGCAGATAAATTGTAGCTTGCACAATGTAATAAATTTCCCACTTTTGTTGCAAGTGTATTCGAATATGTTGTTGCATCCCACGAATCCAACTGTGTTACCCCTGGTGTTCCAAGAAAAGGAACGATTTTTACATTCCGAAAGGAAAGAGATCTGAGTCGTTCATCTTGCGCAAGCTGCTCCACAAATCCATGCATCGCTCTTCCCCATGTCATTCCAAGTACCATATTTTTCTTCAAGACTCGCAAAGTATAATCAACTGCCTGAAATGCCACTTCTTGATCAGACGACTGATCATATGCTGGCACAGCGACCAATGCCTCTGTCAATCCATATTTTTCTTCTAATTCCCGTTCCAATCCAAGATTGCTTTGTTCTGGATACTGAATTCTGATCTGAACATACCCTTCATTGCGTGCCTGGATCAATGCTCTGGAAATGCTGGTTCTTGATGTATGTAATTTTTGTGCGATCTCTTGTTGTGATAATCCATCACGGTAATAAAGTTCTGCTGCTTTTATTAAAAAACGATCACTTTTCATCTGTTCCCTCCGTTCTTAATATGCCACATTACATATGTGGCTTTCTATATTTATATTATCTGGTTTTTTATTTATTTTCAATGAACATTTTCTAACCTTATCAAAATCCCATTTTACATTTTTTTAACATTTTGTTTACTAGATTTTATGTTTTTTTGCATATAATTATATGATAAAATAATAGTTAGTTTATGTTAATTTATTTTTAAAAAACGATCCGGAGGTAAACAACCCATGTTAAGAATTGGAATTTTAACCAGTGGTGGCGACTGTCAGGCATTGAATGCTGCCATGCGTGGTGTAGTAAAAGGTTTAAGTGTAAAGAGAAATGATCTGGAGATCTATGGTTTCCGCGATGGATATAAAGGTCTGATCTACGATATCGCTGATCGTATGACACCAGATGATTTTTCTGGAATTTTAAACCGCGGAGGTACAATTCTTGGAACTTCCAGACAGCCATTCAAAAAGATGCGTATTCCTGATGAAAACGGTCTTGATAAAGTCGAGGCAATGAAAAGTAATTACCGCAAATATAAATTAGACTGTCTTGTAGTCCTTGGTGGAAACGGAACTCACAAAACTGCAAATATGCTTCGTGAAGAAGGTTTAAATGTTGTAACACTTCCAAAGACAATTGACAATGATCTTTGGGGAACTGAAATGACATTCGGATTCCAGAGTGCTGTTGATATTGCAACTGATACGATCGATCGAATCCATACAACAGCTTCTTCTCACAGCCGTGTATTTATCATCGAGGTTATGGGGCATAAAGTCGGACATGTTACCCTGCAATCAGGAATTGCTGGTGGAGCTGACGTAATCCTGCTGCCTGAAATCCCTTATGATATTGATAAAGTAGCCGAAGTTGTAGAAAACCGCTTTGCAGCTGGAAAGAAATTCTCAATTATCGCAGTTGCTGAAGGTGCAATTTCAAAAGAAGATGCGAAGTTAAAGAAGAAACAGTATAAAGCAAAACTTGCAGAAAGAAGATATCCTTCCGTTGCTTATGAGATTGCAGCTGCATTAGAAGAAAAAACAAATCGTGAGATCAGAGTTACCGTTCCTGGTCATACACAGCGTGGTGGTGCTCCTTGTGCTTACGACCGTGTACTTGCTACAAGAGTTGGAGCATATGCCGCTGAATTGATTCTTAATACAGAGTATGGCTATATGGTTGGTATCGTTGATGGAGATACAAAAAAGGTTCCATTATCTGAAGTTGCCGGAAAATTAAAATATGTTGATCCGAAGTGCCAGATGATTAAGGACGCTAAGACAATTGGAATAAGTTTTGGGGAGTAAATTGTAGTTTGATGACGGAAATTATTGGTGGAATATTATAAAAAGAGATCATGTGTCTGCAACCCACTTGCGTTCGGACTCCCACGTAGCTGTACTAAGCTCCTGAATGGTCATTCGACCATCCACTCGCTAAGTGCAGACGTGTCCGTACGGTTGCCAACACATGATCTCTTTTTATAATATTCAAATAATTTACGTGATTCAAACCACTATACAGTGTGTATGTTGTATGGTATTGGTTGATAAGTTTTGGATTCATTGACAGAAGATTGAATAAATTTCCTAAACACCGATATAGCGAGATGTTTATGACGCATAATAACATTACCTTCTGTTTAAAAATTCCCTATTTTACAATCAATACTGTTCTCCATACACACCCACTTAAATTTTCAATCTTGTGAATTGTCCACTCTATAGACTTTAGGTATATGATAAAAAATAAATAAACGATCGGAAGAGCAGCATTA
>UMHP01032438.1_pt1 | contig 11066 bp, 8 predicted proteins | sample 1965571 | NCBI WGS metagenome assembly UMHP01 (sample SAMEA4836103, study PRJEB28245) | human gut metagenome | biome: gut microbiome; material: fecal sample | place: Denmark | collected 2008
AGGGGATATGAGGGAGTGACACTTGAGAAAGTACATGCAGTCAGAGAGAAAGAAGAGGAAGTACGGCAAAAAAAAGAAAAAGGGATATTGCTCCGGGAGGAGGAGCTTCCATTAGAAGTAAAATGCCGTATTCCGGGAACGGTCTTTTACCAAACTCCTAAGGGGAAAAAGACCGCAGTTACATGCAGAATCGTGGATTTGGCAGAGAACCCCGGAAATATGCAAAAAAGTCACACGAACTGTTTTGATTATGATATAATTAAACATGATTTGTGTGTGAGAACAAGAAGACCAGGTGATTATATTGTCATTGACCGGGAGGGAAGGAAACAGAAATTGAAATCTTACCTGATCAATGAGAAGATTCCTGCAAGTGAGCGGGGAGAGATACTGCTGATTGCAGATGGAAGCCATATTTTATGGGTAGTTGGACATCGCCTGAGTCTTTGCGGGAGACCAGACGAACATACAAAAAGAATTTTACAAATACAAATAGATGGAGGAGAAAGCCATGGCAGAGACAATTAAGGTATTAGTTTCAGAAGAAGAAGTAGAAAAGAGAATCAGAGACTTAGGAGAGAAGATCAGCAAGGACTACGAAGGAAAGCAGGTACATCTGATCTGTGTACTGAAGGGCGGTGTGTTCTTTATGTGCGAGCTGGCGAAGAGAATTACCGTTCCGGTTTCTATGGACTTTATGAGCGTAAGCAGCTATGGAGATGGAACGACATCCAGCGGAGTTGTCAAGATCGCAAAAGATCTGGATGAAAGTCTGGAAGGAAAAGACGTACTTGTTGTAGAGGATATTATTGACTCTGGACGTACATTATCTTACCTTCTTGAGATTCTCAAGAAGAGAAATCCAAACAGCATGAAACTCTGTACACTGTTAGATAAACCAGAGAGAAGAGTGATGGATGTCAATGTAGATTATGTAGGATTTAATATCCCAGATGAATTTGTTGTGGGATATGGACTGGATTATGCGCAGAAATATAGAAATCTTCCATACATCGGAGTTGTGGAAGGCGTAGAATAGGAAGGGGACATAAATTGGATAGTAAGAAATATAGAGGAGCCAGCGGTGCTTCGCTTTTGATGCTGGTGATCGTTCTGTTTGCGGTATTCTGGTTTTCAGACCGGATGCAAAGTACAGAACAGCGGTATACAGAAGCGATGTTTCAGGAAGATTTAAAGGAAGACAATGTAGATTCTGTGGTGATCAATCCAAACAAAGAAACACCGACAGGAACACTGAAGATTTATCTGAAGGATGAAGATTATTCCAAGAGTATGAATGTGCTGAATACAGAAAAAGTGCAGGAGATTCTTGAGGAAAATGGGGTGGCATACAAAATTGCAGATATGCCAAAACCTTCCGTATTTACGACGGTAGTGCTTCCGCTTGTACTTACGGTAGGGGTTGTATTATTACTGTTTGTGCTGATGAACCGTCAGGCAGGTGGTGGAGCAAATGCAAAAGCAATGAGCTTTGGCAAGAGCAGGGCGCGATTGAGCACCGATCGGGATAAGAAAGTGACATTTGCCAATGTCGCAGGTCTGAAAGAAGAGAAAGAAGAGTTAGAGGAAATCGTAGATTTCTTAAAAGAACCTAAAAAATATATTCAGGTTGGAGCAAGAATCCCGAAAGGGGTACTTCTTGTAGGACCTCCGGGAACCGGTAAGACATTGCTTGCAAAGGCAGTGGCAGGGGAAGCAGGTGTACCGTTCTTTACTATTTCCGGTTCTGATTTCGTGGAGATGTTTGTCGGTGTCGGAGCCTCCCGTGTGAGGGATCTCTTTGAGGAGGCGAAGAAAAATGCGCCGTGTATTATCTTTATCGATGAGATCGATGCAGTTGCAAGAAGACGTGGAACAGGTATGGGCGGTGGACACGATGAGAGAGAGCAGACATTGAATCAGCTGCTCGTAGAGATGGATGGATTCGGAGTCAACGAAGGAATTATCGTGATGTCTGCCACGAACCGTGTAGATATTCTTGACCCGGCGATTCTGCGTCCGGGAAGATTTGACCGTAAGGTAATGGTCGGAAGACCTGACATTCAGGGAAGAGAAGAAATCTTAAAAGTCCATGCGAAGGGAAAACCACTCAGCGAGGACGTAGACTTAAAACAGGTAGCACAGACGACAGCGGGATTTACGGGGGCAGATCTTGAGAACTTGCTCAACGAGGCGGCAATCATGGCAGCCAAAGAAGGAAGGGTATATATCCAGCAGTCAGATATTCGGCATGCATTTGTCAAAGTCGGTATCGGAGCAGAGAAGAAGAGTCGAGTCATTTCGGATAAGGAGAAGAGGATTACAGCATTCCATGAGGCAGGACATGCAATCTTATTCCATGTGCTCCCGGATGTCGGACCGGTATACAGTGTTTCTATCATTCCAACCGGAGTTGGGGCAGCGGGATATACGATGCCGCTTCCGGAGAAAGATGATATGTTCAATACAAGAGGAAAAATGATCCAGGATATCACAGTCGCATTGGGGGGACGGATTGCCGAGGAGCTTGTATTTGATGATATTACGACAGGAGCCTCTCAGGATATTAAGCAGGCAACCGGCATTGCAAGGTCGATGGTGACGAAATTTGGTATGTCTGAGAAATTAGGTCTGATCAATTATGACAACGATGAGGATGAAGTATTTATCGGAAGAGACCTTGCACATGCATCACGCGGGTATGGTGAGGCAGTGGCAGGAACGATCGATGAAGAAGTAAAGCGGATCATTGACGAATGCTATGCCAATGCAAAATCAATCATTCAGAAATATGATCGTGTGCTTCATGCGTGTGCAGACCTTTTGCTGGAGAAAGAAAAAATCACAAGAGAAGAATTTGAAGCATTGTTCGATGGTGAATAAACAGAATGGAAAGTCTGGGAAATGAGGTTTTCTTTATGAATATAGACGCATTGTTCTGTGACGGTACAAGCAATTATGTGATACCGCCAGAACCAAAGAAAAATGAAAAGATTCGCCTTCGTTTCCGGACGGCAAAAGATGATGTTGATCAAGTATTTCTGCTTGTTGGTGAGCAGTCTTATGAGATGGAGAAAAAGGAAACGAGAGGGACATTTGACTATTACGAGATGGAATGGCAGCTGGGAGAGAAAGAATTCCACTATGGATTTCAGGTGTCCAAAGGGGGAGAAGTAAAGTACTTTAACCGCTGTGGGGTATCCGGTAACCGGGAAGAGTTCTATTCTTTTATGATCACACCGGGATTTTCCACACCCGATTGGGCAAAAGGGGCGGTCATGTATCAGATTTTCGTAGATCGCTTTTACAACGGAGACCGCACGAATGATGTGGAAACTGGTGAGTATGCTTACATCGGAGAGCACAGTGTCCGTGTGGAAGACTGGTCAAAATATCCTGCATTTATGGGTGTACGAGAATTTTACGGAGGAGATTTAAAGGGAGTTCTGGAAAAAATAGATTATCTTCAGGAACTTGGCGTGGAGGCGGTTTATTTTAATCCGCTCTTTGTATCTCCATCCAATCATAAATATGATATTCAGGACTATGATTTTATCGATCCACACTATGGAGTGATTGTGGAAGACGGCGGAGAGGTGTTGACGGATGGATGTCTGGATAACAGCCAGGCGACAAAATATCAGATTCGGACGACAAATCGAAAGAATCTTGAGGCGAGCAATGCATTTTTTGCAGAACTTGTGCAGGAATTCCATCGACGGGGGATCAAGGTCATTATCGACGGTGTGTTCAATCACTGTGGTTCCTTTAATAAATGGCTGGACAGAGAGCGGATCTACGAGAAGCAGGAGGGGTATGGGAAAGGTGCATACGTCTCAGCGGACAGTGATTACCACAGTTTCTTCCGGTTTTTTAAAGAAGAATGGCCGTACAATCATAATTACGATGGCTGGTGGGGGCACGATACCCTGCCAAAACTCAATTATGAAGGTTCCGAGGAATTACAGAAATATATTTTGAACATTGCGAAGAAATGGGTATCTCCACCGTATAATGTAGATGGATGGAGGCTTGATGTGGCGGCAGATCTGGGTTATTCCAATGAATTTAATCATGAGTTCTGGAAGAAATTTCGGACTGCTGTCAAAGAGGCAAATCCGGAAGCACTTATCCTTGCAGAGCACTATGGAGATCCGAGAGAATGGCTTCAAGGTGATGAATGGGATACTGTTATGAATTACGATGCGTTCATGGAGCCGCTCACATGGTTCTTTACCGGAATGGAGAAGCATAGTGATGAGAGACGGCAGGATCTCTGGGGAAATGCAGATCATTTTGTCAGTGTGATGAATCATCACATGGCAGCAATGCAGACACCATCTCTGCAGGTGGCGATGAATGAGTTATCAAATCATGATCATTCCCGATTTTTGACAAGAACCAATCACATTGTGGGGCGAGTGCAGAATCTTGGCTACAAGGCGGCCAGGGAGGGAATTAATTCGGCGGTCATGCGCAGCGCAGTCGTGATGCAGATGACATGGGTAGGAGCACCGACCATTTACTATGGGGATGAGGCTGGTGTATGTGGATTTACCGATCCGGATAATCGGAGAACATATCCATGGGGACAGGAAGACAAAGAACTGCTACAATTTCACAAAGATATGATCCGGATACACAAGGAGGAAAGTGTACTTCGGTGCGGGTCACTTAAGATGCTTTTCTGGGATGAGAATGTGTTGGCATACAGCCGCTTCACACAAGAACAGCAGATTGTTGTGATCATTAATAACAGTAAGAAACTAAAAGAAATTACTGTACCGGTCTGGATGGCAGAACTTCCGATGAAAGGGAAGATGGACAGATTGTTGTATACCTATGAGCAGGGGTATACGATGGAGCCGGACTATGTGTTGATCGATCAAGGAGAGGTTGTGCTGAATATGGGACGACATTCTGCGATCATCCTTTGCTCAAGATAAGCTTCAGAGAACATATAAGAAAAATCAAACAGAAAAAGTATCAAACAGGAAAGACTGTCTTTGTCTGCCGGGGAACCGGTGGGCGAGGGCGGTTTTTTCTTATATCGAATTCTGCAGAAATTTTCTATAGAATAAAAAACATGCTTCGCGAGAGACCACACAGTCTGCAGAAAGGGAAAAAAGAGGATGATGTGCGAAAATAAATAAAAAAATAATGTGGGAGAAGTAAAAATAATAACAAATAGACAATAAAAAACTTTAAAAATAAAGTATCTAGTAAAAAGACACTAAAATTAGTTGAATATAAATTGAAAAATATATATAATGACTAATAGGAAAGGCGGCACAGAGAGAGGAAAGCATGCCGCAGAAAGGAGAAAAGATGAAAAAGAAAATAGCACTGATTCTTACGGCCATGCTTACAGTAAGCCTGGCAGGCTGCGGAGGAGGAAATGATAAATCTTCCGAGAGCAAAAAAGACGATACGGGGAAGAAAGCGGTATCAAATGTAAAATCTCCAGATAATGATATGGTGATCGCGGTGCAGACGGATGCGACACATCTGGATCCGCATGTTTCTTCAAACGGAAATTCCAATCTTGTTACAAATTCTATGTACGAGACACTTCTTGCATTTGATGAAAATCTGGAAATCCAGCCATTATTAGCAGAAAGCTGGGAGATGTCTGAGGACGGATTAAGCTACACATTTAAGTTGAGAGAGGGAGTTAAATTCCACGATGGAGAGCCTTTCAATGCAGAGGCAGTTGTAGCAAACTGGCAGAGAGGAAAAGAGGACGAATCACTTCGTCTTGCAAGCTCTATTAAGAGCTGGGTAAATGTGACAGCAGACAGCGAGTATGAAGTTACGATCACACTGGACGAGCCGAACAACACATTTATCAACAAAGTGACACAGGTAAGAATGGTAAGCCCGAAAGCGATCAAAGAAAAAGGATCTGACGGACTTGCAAAAGAATCCGCAGGAACAGGACCGTTTAAACTGGCAGACCGTGTTGACGGCGGATATACAAAAGTAGTTCCGAACGAAGACTATTGGGGTGAAAAGTCTACACTGGATTCTCTGACATTCCAGGTTGTTCCGGAAGACGGTGCACGTATTGCGATGTTACAGACCGGAGAGGCAGATATCATTTATCCGGTACCTCCGATCCAGGTAGAAAAAGTTGAGAACGACAAATCTGTAGAAGTAGTGAATCTGAACGGATTGACATACCGCTATGTAACATTAAATCAGAACTACAAACTGGATGATGGAAGACAGCCGTTAAAAGATGTGAAAGTTCGTCAGGCAATGAACTATGCATTTGACAGTAAAGCATACTGTGAAGTCGTATTCCAGGGATATGCAAAAGAACCTACTTCTTTATTCTCAGAGGCAGTTCCTTACTATTCAGAGCAGACACCGTACTCACTTGATTTAGAGAAGGCAAAATCTCTGATGAAAGAAGCCGGATATGAAGATGGCTTCCCGATCGATCTCTGGGTGGACAATACAACACTTGAGATGCAGGGCGCAGAGTTCGTAAAACAGCAGCTTGCAGAGATCAATATTGAAGTCAACGTTCTTCCGATGGAATCTACAACCATCGCTGATATGACAAGCGCACCGGAGAATGAGACAGAGGTTGAGATGTGGTATGTAAACTGGAGTCCGGGATCTTATGATGCAGACGGATGTATGAGAAGTATTTTACATACAGAGAAATTCCCGCCAGCAGGATACAATACAGCATTTTACAGCAATGCAGAGTTTGATGCTGCATTAGATAAAGCTTTAGTGACAACAGATGAAAAAGAAATTACAGAAAGTTATGCAAAAGCACAGGAAATCGCATGGGAAGAGTGTCCTTGGATGTTCTTAGGATGTGACAATGCGATCATTGGTCAGAAAGCTTATGTAACAGGTGTGAAATACTTACCAGGTGGAAGTCTTATTGTAACAAATGCCGGACTGAATCACTAATCAATATGTGGTTGATACTAGGAAAAGGGCAGCGCCGTAAGCTGCCCTTTTTTCAAGATACATCTGTGATGTATGGATACAGAACTTGTCCTTTTCAGGATATGACAGCAGAGATACCCGATGAAACATCGGAGAAAATGAAGTTGGAGTGAGAAGATATGAGTCGATATTTTGTCAAGCGAATCCTGCAGACGATACCATTAATGCTGGTAATCTCGATTTTAGTATTTTTATTTATTCATATGATCCCGGGAGATCCGGCGAGAACAATGGCAGGACTGGATGCAGAACAATCAGAAGTAGAGGCGATTCGCGAAGAGTACGGATTAAACGATCCGCTGATCGTGCAGTATGTGAACTATATGAAAGGTTTGTTTACCGGAGACCTTGGAAGAAGTTTAAAATCTGATACTCCGGTAGCAGAACTGATCGTAGACAGAATGCAGAATACATTAAAGCTTGTATTCGCAGGAATTTTATGGGCGCCGGTATTAGGTATTTTTATCGGTGTGATCTCAGCGATCAAGAGAGGAAAAGCACTGGATCACGGCTGTATGCTGTTGGCGATCACCGGGCTTTCCGCACCGGGATTCTGGCTTGGTCTGATGGGAATCCAGATTTTTTCGGTACAGTTAGGATGGCTTCCGTCAGGAGGACTGGATTCCTGGACCGGATACATTTTACCATCGTTTACAATGGGATGTGGAATCATGGCGGTTCTGGCGAGATACTCCCGTTCTTCCATGTTAGAGACATTGAGAGAAGATTATGTCAGAACAGCAAGAGCAAAAGGACAGAAAGAATTTTTAGTTATGTTCCTGCATGCATTCCGTAACTCGCTGATTCAGGTTATTACGATTTTAGGTCTTCAGATTGGTGGATTACTGTCAGGATCTGTTCTGACAGAGACAGTATTTTCTATCCCGGGAATGGGACGTCTTCTGGTGGATTCCATTGCATTCCGTGACTACCCGGTGATCCAGGGGCTGCTGATGCTGTTTGCGTTCCAGTACGTTATCATCAACTTGATCGTTGACTTGCTGTATGGTGTGATCAATCCGAAGATTCGATATGATTAGTTGTGAGGGAGGAATGTATAATGGCTGAAGAACAAGTAAAAAAACAAGAAAATACAGAGTTTGAAAAAACATATATTGATGAAAATATACAGTCCGATAAAGACGGGCGGTTCAAGTCGTTTCTGAAAAAATTTTTAAAAAGAAAAACGGCTGTCGCAGGTCTGATCATTATTTTCCTTCTGGTGATCATTGCGATCATCGGACCTTATGTTACTCCGTATGATTATACAGAATATGATTATGCAAATACACTTGCAGGGCCTAGCGCGAAGCACTGGTTTGGAACAGATAACTATGGACGTGATATTTTGAGCCGTATGCTCGTAGGAACAAGACTGACACTTGGTGTGGCATTGTCTTCCGTAGTAGTCGGCGCTGCGCTCGGAAGTATTCTCGGACTTCTGGCAGGGTATTATGGCGGGATCATCGAGATGCTGGTTATGAGAAGTTCAGATGTGCTTTTCAGTTTCCCTGATATTCTCCTTGCGATTGCGATCGTGGCAATTTTAGGACCTGGTATTATCAACGTATTTATCGCGGTTATGGTATTTACGGTGCCGAGTTTTGCACGAATTATGCGAAGTTCGACGCTGGCGGTAAAGAATTCTCTCTATGTAGAAGTGGCACAGAGCCTTGGATGTAATGATTTCCGGTTATTGTTCGTACATATTTTCCCGGGAACGATCCAGTCACTGATCGTCAATTTTACAATGAGAATCGGAAGTGCGATCATGGCGGCAGCATCCTTGAGCTTTTTGGGATTTGGCGCAAATGTCTCAGAGCCGGAATGGGGAGCAATGCTCTCGCAGGGAAGAAGTTACCTGGGAATTGCATCACATATGGTATATTTTCCTGGTCTGATCATTTTTATAACGGTACTTGCATTTAATCTGTTTGGTGACGGTCTGAGAGATACACTTGATCCGAAGATTAAGTAGTGGGAGAGGCAGTGAAAGGAGTATACGATGAAACAAGAAAATTTGCTTGAAGTAAAGCAGTTAAGAACGGAATTCTTTTCCAGTAAGACTTCCAGTGTGACTGCGGTAAATGAGATTAGTTTTTCAATAGGAAAAGGAGAGATCCTCGGACTGGTAGGAGAATCAGGATGTGGGAAAAGTGTTACTTCTCTGTCGATTATGGGGCTTCTCACAGCTACCAGCGGAAAGGTTACAAAAGGTGAAGTGCTTTTTGAAGGGAAAGATTTGTTAAAGATCAGTGAGAAAGAGATGCGCGAGATCCGCGGCGGAGAGATGAGCATGATCTTTCAGGAGCCGATGAGCAGTCTGAACCCGGCAATGCGGATTGACAAGCAGATGATCGAGGGAATCCGTCTTCATACAGATCTCTCCAAAGAGGAGGCAAGAAAGCGGGCAGCGGAAATTCTGGCGCAGGTGGGGATCCCTGATCCGGAGCGTGTCCTGAAGAATTATCCGCACCAGCTGTCAGGAGGTATGAGCCAGCGTGTGATGATCGCGATGGCAATGAGCTGCCAGCCAAAGCTTTTGATCGCCGATGAGCCGACGACTGCGCTGGATGTTACGATCCAGGCACAGATTCTTGATCTGATGAAAAAGATCCAGGAAGAAAAGGGAATGAGTATCCTGATGATCACTCACGACCTTGGTGTTGTCGCAGAGATGTGTACAAGAGCAATCGTTATGTATGCAGGAGAGATTGTGGAGGAGGCGCCGATTGATGAATTATTCAATGCGCCGCAGCATCCATATACAAAAGGTCTGATCGCATCTGTACCGAAGCTTGGCTCAGGAGTCAAAGTGCTTCCGAGTATTCCGGGAAGTGTACCGGATCTGTCTTCTCTGCCGTCTGGCTGCAGATTTGCACCGCGCTGTAAATATGCGACAGAAAAATGCCGGGCAGGAAAGCCGGAGTTATTTGAAGTAGGTGAAAATCATTACAGCAGATGCTGGCTTGCCAGCGAAGACAGAAAGGGGGAAAAGTAGTATGGATACATTAGTTTCTGTAAAAAATGTGACAAAAACTTTCCCGGTCGGAAAGACACTGCTTGGGAAACCGGATAAATTTGTACATGCGGTAAATAATGTAAGTTTTGATATCTATAAAGGTGAGACGTTCTCTGTCGTAGGAGAATCCGGATGTGGAAAAAGTACGACAGGAAGGCTGATCAATCATCTGTTGATGCCGGACAGCGGAGAGATCTGGTTTGACGGACAGCGGATCGATCAGATGACACAGGCGCAGGTAAGACCTCTGCGAAAAGAGATGCAGATGATCTTCCAGGATCCGGCGGGAAGCTTAAATCCGCGTATGAGAGTGGAGGATCTTGTGGAAGAGCCGCTTTTGATCCATACAAAGATGACAAAGGCAGAGCGGATGAAAGAAGTACATAAGCTTTTGGAGATTGTAGGATTAAGCGCAAAGCATGCACAGCGTTTTCCGCACGAGTTCTCAGGTGGACAGAAGCAGAGGATCGGAATTGCGAGAGCACTGACAGTAAAACCAAAACTGATCATCGCCGATGAACCGATTTCAGCGCTGGATGTTTCCATTCAGGCGCAGGTACTGAATCTTCTTCATGATCTTCAGAAAAGCTTCGATCTGACTTATATGTTTATCTCTCACGACTTATCGGTTGTAGAGATGATCTCTGACCGGATTGCAGTAATGTATCTTGGATTTATTGTGGAGATGGCGCCAAAAGAGATGATCTACAACAATCCGTCACATCCGTACACACAGGCATTGTTATCGGCGGTGCCGATTCCGGATCCGGGACGGAAGAAAGAGCGGATCATTCTGGAAGGGGATATTCCAAGTACGGTAAATCTGCCGGAAGGATGTCCGTTTGCAACGAGATGTAAATACTGCAAGCCGGAATGTCTGAAGACGAAACCAGAAGCAAAAGAGATTGAGCCTGGACATGTAGTGGCATGTCATTTATATTAGAAGTATATCGTTTGCTTAGGAGGAATAGAAATGAAACGAGTATTAGTTGCATCGATGATGCATGAATCTAATTCATTCAATCCAATCATTGCCGGAGAAAATGACTTCGGCGTTGTACGGGGAGAGAAA
>UMHP01039243.1_pt1 | contig 11062 bp, 9 predicted proteins | sample 1965571 | NCBI WGS metagenome assembly UMHP01 (sample SAMEA4836103, study PRJEB28245) | human gut metagenome | biome: gut microbiome; material: fecal sample | place: Denmark | collected 2008
CGATGCTTCTTTTGAACTGAGAAAAGGAGAAGTGCTTGGTGTCGCAGGGCTTGTAGGTTTCAGAAGAACAGAGTTGCTTGAGACGATTTTCGGAATTGCACACAGAGAAAGCGGAAAGATCGAACTGCATGGAAAGGAAATCTACAATAAGGATTCCCGTCAGGCGATTAAAAATGGATTTGCACTTCTGACAGAAGAACGGCGTGCAACTGGTATCATTCCGCTTCAGAGTATTACGTTTAATGCAGTACTTGCAAACATGAAGTCTTATCTGAAATGTGGTCTTCTCTCTACAAAGAAGATGGAGAAAGATGCCAAATGGGTGATTGACAGTATGCATGTGAAGACACCTTCGTCTAAGACACATATCAAATCTCTCTCAGGAGGAAATCAGCAGAAAGTCATTATTGGACGCTGGCTTCTGACAGAGCCGGAAGTGCTGCTTCTGGATGAACCGACAAGAGGTATCGATGTCGGTGCAAAATTTGAGATTTATCAGCTGATCAATGATCTTGCCGCAAAAGGCAAAGGAGTCATGGTAGTTTCTTCAGAAATGCCGGAGCTGATCGGTATCTGTGACCGTATCCTTGTTATGAGCAATGGTCGTGTGGCAGGTATCTTAGATATGAAGAAGGATTATCACGGACAGGAGCAGGAAGAAATCATGCGACTGGCTGCAAAATACATTTAACACAGGGGGTGTCGACGTGGAAAAGAAAAAATTTAATCTCAACGAATTTTTATTAAACTATGCGTTATACATAATTTTAGGATTGATGATCATCGTAGTCATCATCATTGAACCGGGATTTTTACATCCGTCAAACTTTATTAAGATTTTAACCCAGGCGTCTACAAGAGGTATTCTTGCACTCGGTGTTGCAGGTATGATCGTACTTGCCGGAACCGACCTCTCTGCAGGACGTATCCTTGGATGTTGTGCTGCTGTATCAGCTTCTCTTGTACAGGCAACAACATATGCTTCCAGAATGTATCCGGAGATTACAAAAGATCTTCCGTTAATCTTACCACTGGCAGCAAGTATTCTGATCGGTGTTGCGTTCTGTGCGCTCAACGGATTTGGTGTTGCAAAATTAAACTTGCATGCATTTATCGTCAGCTTAGGTACACAGACAATCGCATTTGGTGCAACATGTATTTATATTGACAGCCAGGAAGGCGGAGCACAGGCATTGTCTTCTTTCAATGAAAAATTCTTGAACTTTGTCAACGGATCTTTCAAGATCGGAAGCTTCGAACTTCCATACCTGATCATTTATTTTGCACTTTCTGCAACAGTTATGTGGGTGATCTGGAATAAGACAACACTTGGAAAAAATATGTTTGCAATCGGTGGAAATAAAGAAGCTGCCGCAGTATCCGGTGTAAATATTACAAAAAACATTATGGGTGTGTATCTTGTAGCCGGTGTGCTTTACGGACTTGCAGCTTTCTTAGAGGCAGGACGTATCCAGTCTGTCAATACAGGTACAGGTTTAAACTATGACCTGGATGCGATTTCAGGTTGTGTAATCGGTGGTGTATCATTCAACGGTGGTGTTGGTACAATCCCGGGAGTTGTTCTTGGTGTAGTTCTCCTCCAGGTAATCAACTACAGCTTTAATTTCCTTGGAATCAACCCATACTTGCAATATATCATCAAAGGTATTATCATTATCCTTGCAGTATCCATCGACGTAAGAAAGTATCTTGCAAAGAAATAAAAGATAGAAGGACAATAGCAATTCCTCATGTAAATCTCGTGATCTGCATGAGGAATTTTTTAGAAAGGGGCAGGCTATGAGCGAAGCACAGATGAGAAGCGCAGAAGAGGAAATAGAAGAAAAGGAAATCACAGAGAGCAAAACAGAGGAAATAGCGGAACAAGATGGGGAGAATATGCAGGAAGAAAAGCCGGAAGAAGAGAAGAAGACCGGATTTTTAAGCAGAGAAACACTTTATTCCAAAATCAATATTTCACTGAAATCTATGGACCGTTTCATTGCGATACTCATTATTCTTCTGATCGTACTGCTCGGTGTGGGGATTTTCAGTTAAAAGTTTTGGGGACGATCTAAGAAAGCTACAACAAGAAATACAGAACAAGCAAAAAAGGAAAGGCAGGGTCTTCATAGGAGGAAAGCCTTTCCTTTTCTGATAGGAATTTGATTTTGCGTTTGAACCGGGAATAAGCTATAATAAAGCGTAACAGTATAAAAAGCAGAGAGGAAAGAACAGTATGGATATGATTCAGAAACTCACAGAAGAGCTGGAAGTAAAGAAATGGCAGGTAGAGGCAGCAGTCAGACTGATCGATGAGGGAAATACGATTCCGTTTATTGCGCGGTACCGGAAAGAGGCAACCGGCTCTCTGAATGATGAGCAGCTTAGAAGTTTACATGAGCGGCTGATATATTTACGCAATCTTGAGGAGAAGAAGGAGCAGGTACTCGCTTCAATCGAGGAGCAGGGGAAATTGACAGAAGAACTGAGAGTGCAGATTATAAATGCCCAGACGCTTGTTGCTGTGGAAGATCTGTACCGACCATATCGGCCAAAAAGGCGGACAAGGGCGACCATTGCAAAGGAGAAAGGACTGGAATCGCTGGCGACACTTCTGATGCTGCAAAAGATACAAAAGCCTTTGGAAGAAGAGGCGCAAAAATATATTTCTGCAGAAAAAGAAGTACATACAGTGGAAGAGGCCATTGCAGGTGCAAAAGACATCCTTGCGGAGACAGTTTCTGACGAGGCAGATTACCGGAGTTTTATTCGGAATCTTACGGTGAAAGAAGGAAAGATGATTTCTTCGGCAAAAGATGATAGTGTGCAGTCTGTCTACGAAATGTACTATTCTTTTGAAGAACCAGTCAGCAGGCTGGCAGGACACCGGATCCTTGCACTGAATCGTGGAGAGAAGGAAAAGATTCTGAACGTGAAGATTGAAGCGCCGGAGGAGAAGATTCTGCGGTATCTTGAGAAGAAAATCATTGTTTCCGAAAATCCATATACGTCAGAATATTTAAAAGAAGTGGCAGAAGACAGCTACAAACGACTGATTGCTCCGGCAATTGAGCGGGAGATCCGGAGCAGCCTGACAGAAAAGGCAGAGGATAGTGCCATCACAGTATTTGGAAAAAATCTGGAACAACTTCTAATGCAGCCGCCGATCGTTGGACAGGTTGTGCTTGGATGGGATCCGGCATTTCGGACCGGATGTAAGTTGGCTGTTGTAGATGAGACTGGAAAGGTACTCGATACGACGGTAATCTATCCGACTGCCCCGACGACACCACAGAAGATCCAGGCGGCGAAGGATACGTTAAAGAAGCTGATCCGCAAGTACCATATTACGCTGATCTCTGTCGGAAATGGTACGGCATCGCGGGAATCGGAGATGATCCTTGTCGAACTGTTAAAGGAGATCCCGGAGAAAGTACAGTATGTGATCGTCAATGAGGCGGGCGCTTCTGTCTATTCTGCAAGCAAGCTGGCGACAGAGGAATTTCCGAATTTTGATGTGGGACAGAGAAGTGCGGCATCCATCGCTAGAAGGCTGCAGGATCCGCTTGCAGAACTTGTGAAGATTGATCCAAAGTCAATCGGTGTCGGACAATATCAGCATGATATGAACCAGAAGAAATTGAGCGAGGCGCTTTCCGGAGTGGTAGAATCCTGTGTCAACCGGGTAGGAGTAGATTTAAATACTGCATCGGCACCGCTTCTCTCTTATATTTCCGGAATCAGCAGTGCGATCGCAAAAAACATTGTGGCGTACAGAGAGGAACATGGGAAATTCCAGTCAAGAAAGGAACTGCTAAAAGTTGCAAAGCTTGGACCGAAAGCATTCGAACAGTGTGCCGGATTTCTCAAGATTACAGATGGGAAAAATCCGCTGGATGCGACAAGCGTTCACCCGGAGTCTTATGAGGCGGTGGAAAAACTTTTAAAACAGCAGGGATTTTCAACGGAAGAGATCCGCAGAGGAGGACTTCAGGGACTTTCTAAAACAATCAGAAATGAAAAGAAGCTGGCAGAAGAGCTTGGAATCGGAGAGATCACCCTTCAGGATATTGTAAAAGAACTGGAGAAACCGGGCAGAGATCCTCGTGAGGAGATGCCAAAACCAATTCTTAGAACGGATGTGCTGGAAATGAAAGATCTGACGGAGGGGATGGTCTTAAAAGGAACCGTACGAAATGTGATTGATTTCGGCGTGTTTGTGGATATCGGAGTACATCAGGATGGACTTGTGCATATTTCGCAGATTACCGATAAGAAATTTATCAAACATCCACTGGAGGCAGTGAGTGTCGGTGACATTGTCGATGTCAAAGTCATGAGTGTCGATGTACAGAAAAAGCGGATCCAGTTAACGATGAAAGGGATTTAGAAGAAAAAGGAACAAGGAGGAAGCGGCATGGCGAAATATGTAATGGCGCTGGATGCTGGGACAACAAGCAATCGCTGTATTCTTTTTAACGAAAAAGGACAGATATGCAGTATGGCACAGAAGGAGTTTACACAGTATTTTCCGAAGCCGGGATGGGTGGAGCATGATGCCAATGAGATCTGGTCCTCCCAATTGGGAGTGGCAGTGGAAGCAATGACAAAGATTGGAGCAACTGCGGAAGATATTGCAGCGATTGGAATTACCAATCAAAGGGAAACTGCGATTGTGTGGGACAAAAAGACTGGGGAACCGATCGGACATGCAATCGTCTGGCAGTGCAGAAGAACATCCAGGTACTGTGATAAGTTGAAAGAAAAGGGACTTACAGAATCATTCCGGGAGAAGACGGGACTGATGATCGATGCTTATTTTTCGGGGACAAAGGTAAAGTGGATGTTGGATCACATCGAAGGGGCGCGAGAGCGGGCAGAGCAAGGAGAATTGCTGTTTGGGACAGTGGAGACATGGCTGATTTGGAAACTTACGAAAGGGCGTGTGCATGTCAGCGATTATTCGAATGCTTCCCGTACTATGCTGTTTAACATCAAAGAGCTGAAATGGGATGATGATATATTAGAAGAGCTTCAGATTCCAAAAAGTATGCTTCCAAAGGTGTGTCCATCCAGTGAAATCTACGGCTATGCAGATGCAAGCTATTTTGGAGGGAAAATCCCAATCAGCGGAGCGGCAGGCGATCAACAGGCAGCTCTTTTTGGGCAGACCTGTTTCCATGCAGGGGAAGCAAAAAATACATATGGAACCGGGTGTTTCCTTCTGATGAATACAGGGACAGAACCGGTGTATTCTGACCACGGTCTTGTGACGACGATCGCATGGGGACTGGATGGTAAGGTGACGTATGCACTGGAAGGCTCTATCTTTGTAGCAGGAGCTGCGATCCAGTGGCTGCGGGATGAGATGAAGCTGATAGATTCTGCGAAAGATTCGGAATATCTTGCTCAGAGAGTGGAAGACACGAACGGCTGTTACGTCGTGCCGGCATTTACCGGGCTGGGAGCTCCACACTGGGATCAGTATGCCAGAGGTGCGATCGTAGGATTGACAAGAGGTGTGAATCGATATCATATTATCCGGGCGACATTAGAGTCTATTGCGTATCAGGTAAATGACGTTGTGCATGCAATGCAGGCAGATTCGGGAATTTCGCTGAGTACACTCAATGTTGACGGAGGTGCCAGTGCAAATGATTTTCTGATGCAGGTACAGGCGGATATCTGCAATGCCCCGGTCAATCGACCGGAATGCGTAGAGACAACGGCAATGGGAGCGGCATATCTTGCCGGGCTGGCCGTTGGATACTGGAAGGACAAAGAAGACGTCGGAAAGAACTGGGCGATTGATAAGGTGTTCTATCCAAAATTAAAGGAAAATGAACGGGAAGAAAAAATTCATGGTTGGGAGAAGGCTGTAAAACGCTCTTTTGGATGGGAAGAAGAGGAGTAAAACAGTAAAGATACACGCAGATGTGGGACTGAGAAAAGAGAGGGAAGAACAGATGAAAAAAAGGAGTTGGGTAATCGCGCTGTGTATAGCGCTTTTGACAGTGCTGCTTCCTGCGGGGCAGGTGGAAGCGCAGCAGGTGGAGGAAGAAGAAAAGAAAAAATCCGGAAAACGTGCGATCGATGTAGCGAGGGAAAGTGGCTATCAGTTGGACGATCGTTATCAGCCGGCAGGTTCTATCATTACAGAGATCCATACCGGGCAGATTTTATGGGAGGAGAATAAAGATGTTTCCTGGGCTCCGGCCAGTATGACAAAATTGATGACAATTTTGCTCGCATATGATGCGATGGAGGAAGGAAAATTTGAAAAGGACATGCAGGTAGCAGTGAATGAAAAGTATACAGATATTGCCGGAAGATATGCGCTCAGCAACAATGTGATGCAGATGGGAGCAACCTATACGGTGGGAGAATTGATCGATCTGATCATTGTCCCATCTTCGGCGGCAGCCACATATATGCTTGCAGATTTAGTGGAGCCGGATCCGGATAAATTTGTAGCGCTGATGAATCAGAAAGCAAAAGAGATTGGGATGACGCATACTACTTATTACAATTGTGTTGGTGTCACAAATGACCTGCTGTATCCGTATGCTCCGAAAAATCTACCGGCAGATGCAGATAATGTGACTTCCCCACAAGATTACGCACTGCTGTGCAGTTATTTTGTAAAGACTTACCCGGATATATTGACACATACGAGTTCTCCAGAAATTGTAGTGAAAGAAGGTACCCCGTATGAAGAACATTTTAAGTCGTATCAGATTTCTCTGGAAGGGGCAAAGTATGGTCTGAAAGGGACAGATGGGTTAAAAACTGGTTCCAGCGGAAGAGCAGGGTTTAATTATTCCTCTACTGCAAAACGTCAGGATACGAGGCTTGTGGAAATTGTGATGGGGGTTTCGGACTGGACAGACCAGACCGGAGAAGAACTTCGTCATCTTGTTGGGAATGCAATTATGGAACAGGCATTTGAGAAATACGAGTATCGAAAGGTTCTGCCAAAAGGAACACATCAGATTGGAAAAGAGAAAATTGTAACAAAGAAAGACCTGTGGGACTGCGTGCCAAAAGAAGAAAAAATAAAGTTTAAGATGGAAGATGGCAAAGTATTTGTTGATCTTGAACGGCAGTATCTTCCGGGATACGCAGCGCCTTCAGTTACCTATCAGCAGAAACAGATAGTTTCGGAAGCAAAAAGCGGACTGGGCGCGATAGGAAAAGGAATACTCGCAGTATTGCTTGCCGGAGGTGCTGCACTTGTAGGAAGAATCGCATATGTGGATGCGGTCAGAAAGAAGAGACGAAGACGGAGAAGAAAATAGATGAATACTAGAAAAGAAAGATTATTCTACTTGGATTTTATTCGAGCAATCGCGGCAGTTTCAATTGTGATCACTCATTTTAATGCTAGATATTCCGCACATATCCCAGAAATTAAGGGGAGAATGATAGGGCTGGAAAAAATAGGGAATATAGGAAGTGGAGAATGGGGAGTCTCATTATTTTTTATAATTTCAGGGGCAGCATTGATGTATGTCTATGAAAAGGAGAATGATTGGAAAAGGTTTTATCAAAAGCGATTTATGTCCATTTATCCTATGTTTTGGATGGCATACAGTGCTGTTTTAGCAGTGTATGTGTTGAAGAACCGCACGATGATTGGAGATGGAATTCCAAAATGGAGATTTCTTTTTACTATATTAGGATTTGATGGGTTACTCAGTGTAAATGGATATGCGACATTTTATTTACTTGGAGAGTGGTTTTTAGGAGCGATTATTTTATTGTATATTATTTTTCCGGTTTTAAAGAAAGCAATAAATACAAATTTATGGGGAGCAGTTGCTTTGGCCGTGGCTGGATATATAATCGGACTTGTTATTTGCAGTAAGATAGCGCTTGTACCGGCAACTATTTTGCTTGTTCGATTGCCGGAATTTGCATTTGGTATGATTTTTGTAAAGTTAAACTGGAGGGCAGACTGGAAAATATCAATATTAGCATTGATGCTTATTATTGCCAATATGATTTTCAAGCCGGAAATCCCAGCAAGTATACAGACAACATATATTGGAATTTCCTCTTTTCTTGTATTAGTTTTTGTGTCTGCTTTGGTGAAAAATAAAGGAATTAAAAAAATTTGTGAAGGAATCAGCAAATATTCTTATGCAGTTTTTTTAGTACATCATATCATTATTATTAATGTTATGAATTTTGTAGATCTTACCAAAGTAACTTTGTTGCAAAGTTATCTTTTATTTGTAGTCATCGGTTGTATGATAGCAGTTGTTGCAGGGGGATTGTATAAGATTAATAGAATCCTTGTGAGAAAGGCTTGCACAATTTTTAAAACCGTCGTATAATAGGCGATATGAAAAAGAATAGGAAAATTCTTCGGGGTAGGGTGCAAGTCCCAACCGGCGGTAAAGTCCGCGACCTGCCTGGGAACAGGTGGCTGAACTGGTGAGATTCCAGTACCGACAGTATAGTCTGGATGAGAGAAGAATCATTTGATCGCAAATCAGATCGTGTGATAGCGGATAGATTTTTGCGCGAGAATCAAAGTTCCCCCGGAAGTTATTTCGGGGGAATTTTTACTTTGCAGGAAATGTAGGTGCAATTCTTTCACCTTTTGGGGTATGGAGGAAAGCTGATCAAAGATTTCCGGAAGATTTTCTTTCTTTTAAATTTTAGAAAAAGAAGGAGAGAAGAAAAATGAGTACAAATGTAGCAGAGAAGACAAAGGTGAACACAAGGACGCTTGTTCAGATTGGGATGTTATCGGCACTTGCAATTATTTTGATGCAGTTTGAGATTCCGCTCCCATTCGCACCGGCGTTCTATAAGATTGATTTCAGTGAGGTTCCAGTGTTGATCGGATGTTTTTCGATGGGACCGTTTGCGGGGGTTTTAATCGAATTGATCAAGGTGATCCTAAATGTTGCAATCAAAGGAACGATGACGATGGGGATCGGAGATGCAGCAAATTTCCTGATTGGATGTGCATTCTGCGTTCCAGCGGCGCTGATCTATCAGAAAAAGCGTACGAAGAGTGGAGCGGTGACGGGGATGGTAGTTGGAACTGTGATCATGACTATTCTCGGATGTGTTCTGAATGCTTATATTTTGCTTCCGGTGTATGCAAAAGCATTTGAGATGCCCTTGGATGCTCTGGTATCGATGGGCACAGAGGTAAATGGTGCGATCACTGGTCTGATGACCTTTGTCCTTTTTGCAGTGGCACCGTTTAATTTGCTGAAAGGGATTTTGGTATCTTTGATCGTATTTTTTGTCTATAAGAAAATCCGGCAAGTATTATTGTAAGGAAAAGGGTGGTATGTTATAATTTTATAACATACCATTTTGCGTATGAGACAGAAAAAGTAATGGAGGGATTAAGCAATGTCAGTGAAAATGGATGTTCAGATGACACCGAGAGCAATGTATGACTTTTTGCTGTATCACACATACAGCCATCTCAGTGGGCTGATCGGAGCGATTTTTGGAGTTGTTGTACTTGGACTTGGAATCCGGGCGATGGCACAGGGAGATTATACCGCAGGTATGATGTTTTTCTTTTTTGCCGCAGTTTTTCTTGTTATGACACCTCTCACACTGAAGTCAAAGGCGAAGGCGCAGGTAAAGACAACGCCGATGTTCCAAAAGCCAATCACATATGAGTTGACCGAAGAAGGAATCACTATTTCCCAGGAAGATCAGCAGACAGAGGTGAAATGGGAAGAATTTCAGAAGGCAGTTTCTACGAACCGGACATTGATTCTTTATATCACGCGGGTACGTGCGCTTGTTTTTCCGAAGGAAGCGTTAGGAGAGCAGTATACAGCAGCTGTGCAGATGATCTCAACACATATGGCGCCGGCGAAAGTGAAGATCCGTCAGGTACGGTAAGAGGGAAAAGGAAGGAAAACTATGGTAATAGAGACAAGAAGTCCGAAGGAGACGTTTGAGTTTGGGAAAAAAATCGGAGAACTGGCAAAAGCAGGAGAGATCTATACACTGATTGGCGATCTGGGCGTGGGGAAGACTGTATTTACGCAGGGATTGGCAAGAGGGCTTCAGATTGAAGAGGCGATTAGCAGCCCGACATTCACAATCGTACAGGTATATGAGGAGGGAAGGCTTCCGTTTTATCATTTTGACGTATATCGGATTGGGGATGTTGAGGAAATGGAAGAGATCGGATATGAAGATTACTTCTATGGTCAAGGAGTATCTCTGATTGAGTGGTCAAATCTGATTGAAGAGATCTTGCCACAGAGACGGACAGAGATTACTATTGAGAAAGATCTGGATCAAGGGTTTGATTTCCGACGGATTACGGTAAGAGAACTTGGAGTATAGGAACGAGAGAAAAAAGAAGTTGGAAAAGAGGTTGCGTTAGAAATAGTGACCTTTCTAAAACAGATGATAGACAATGAAAAAGAAAGAAGTGAAACTATGCGGATATTGGCATTAGACAGTTCTGGTTTGGTGGCGTCAGTGGCAGTTGTAGAGGAAGAACAGACAATTGCGGAATACACAGTGAATTATAAGAAGACTCATTCACAGACGCTGCTTCCAATGCTGGATGAAATCGTAAAAATGACAGAGATGAACCTTGGTGAGATTGATGCAATCGCAGTGGCGGGAGGACCTGGGTCCTTTACCGGGCTGCGAATTGGATCGGCGACGGCGAAAGGACTTGGACTCGCGTTAAAAAAGCCGTTGATCCATATTCCTACGGTGGATGGACTTGCTTATAACTTATATGGAAATGAAGGGGTGATCTGCCCAATCATGGATGCAAGGAGAAATCAGGTTTATACCGGAATTTATCGTTTCCGGGAGGAGTTTGTAGTAGAAGAGCCGCAGATGGCGATAGAAATATCAGCTCTTGCAGAGAAATTGAATGAACGAGGAGAGCAGGTGACATTTTTAGGGGACGGTGTTCCGGTATACAAAGAACAGTTAGAGCAGCTTTTGCATGTTCCGGTAAGAATTGCCCCATCTCATATGAATCGGCAGCGGGCAGCAGCTGTTGGGACACTTGCAGTTCAGTATTGGAAAGAAGGAAAGATAGAAC
>UMHP01030820.1_pt1 | contig 11003 bp, 9 predicted proteins | sample 1965571 | NCBI WGS metagenome assembly UMHP01 (sample SAMEA4836103, study PRJEB28245) | human gut metagenome | biome: gut microbiome; material: fecal sample | place: Denmark | collected 2008
TGTGTGTCTCCCGCCCACCCCTCCGCCCCGCGGGCACCTCCCCTCAAAGGGGAGGCTTTTTAGCTTGCACTTATTTATAAAAAGTATAAAAATATGACAAAATCAACGCTGCAACAACAACTGGAAACCCTATCCGCGGCGCGTTACCCGCTGCACATGCCCGGGCATAAGCGGCGGGTGCCGCCCGCACCGGGGCTGGGCTGCTATGCCTGGGACCTGACCGAGATCGACGGCGCGGACGACCTGCACGACGCGGACGGCATTCTGGCCGACGCCATGGCCCGCACGGCGGCGCTGTACGGTGCGCGGCGGTGCTGGTACCTCGTCGGCGGGTCCACCGTCGGCCTGCTGGCGGGCATCCGCGCACTGGCACCGTTCGGCAGCACGGTCATTGCGGCGCGCAACTGCCACAAGGCCGTCTACCACGCGATGGAACTGGGGCAGCTGAAGGCCCGCTGGCTCACGCCGCCCGTGGACCCGCAGTTTGGCATCTACGGCAGTGTGCGCCCCGCCGATGTGGCCGCCGCGCTGGACGCTGCGCCCGACGCCCGCTGCGTGATCCTGACCAGCCCGACTTATGAGGGCGTTTTGAGCGATATACGTACTATCGCGGAAATCTGCCACGCCCGCGGCGTGCCGCTGCTGGTGGACGAGGCCCACGGTGCGCACTACCTGCCCTTTGCCGCCCGGTACGGCTGGCGCGGCGGGGCCGTAGCCGCAGGGGCCGATCTGGTCGTGCAGAGCGCCCACAAGACGCTGCCCAGCCTGACCCAGACCGCGTTTTTGCAGCTGAACGGCGATCTGGCAGACCCTGCCGAGGTCGAGCGCCAGCTGGACGTGTTCGAGACGAGCTCGCCGAGCTACCCGCTCATGGTCAGTCTGGACGGCTGCACCCGCTGGCTGGCCGACGAGGGAGAGGCCGCCTTTGCCGCGTGGCGCGCCCGGCTGGATGCCTTTGACGCGGCGGTGCGGGATCTGAAAAATACAAAAATACTGTGCTGCGGCGCGGACGCACTGGCGGCGCATCCTGACTTTTTTGCGCATGACAGCGGCAAAATTTTGCTGCAAATCGGCGCGGCGGGGGCAGCTTGCCTGCGGGCCGACGGCTTTGAGCCCGAGATGGTCTGCGGCCCGAACGTGCTGGCCATGACCAGCCCCTGCGACGACGCCGACGCACTGGAACGGCTGGCCGATGTGCTGCACGCCTGGGACAAAACGGCGGCCCCGCCCGCGGCCCCGCGGCATATTCTGCCCGCCCCCGGCGCGGCCCGCTGCACGATTGCCGAGGCGCTGCTGCGCCCCGCGCGGGCCGTAAGGATGCGGGATGCGGTGGGGGAGACCGCCGCGGAGTATCTCTGGGCCTATCCCCCCGGCGTGCCGCTGGTGGCACCGGGCGAGGAAGTGACGGCAGAGCTGGTGACGGCCTGCCGTGCATTGGAGCAGGCCGGAACCGCGCTGAAGCATACAGGCGGCAGCGGGGCGGAGGAGATTGCGGTTTTGTTGTAAAGGGGTTCCGACGGGCCTCGCGCAGACTATCGTTTTTCCTCCACCCCTATTGACAAACCCCGGATTTCCGTGTACAATAATAATAATTCTAAAATGTATAAAGGGGTGACTGTTTTATGAAGCACATCCAGACTCTCGAGACCCGCGACATGGCTAAGAGCCTGCTGAACGGCGGCTGCGGCGAGTGCCAGACTTCCTGCCAGAGCGCCTGCAAGACCAGCTGCGGCATTGCCAACCAGCCTTGCGAGAAGACCGACAAGTAATTTTTGCTGGCTTTGATGCCGGGATGCCGTGTGGCAGCCCGGCATTTTCTATGATACAAAGGGTGCGGCGGGCGCATATAGAATGCGCCCCTACAAGGGGAATGCCGTAGGGGCGGATTCCATATCCGCCCGTGGCTGTCCGCCGCATTGCACCATAACAAAACGGAGAAAACCATGATCCATCAATACAAATTAAGCGGTTACAACATTGTGCTGGATGTCTACAGCGGCAGCGTGCATGCGGTGGATGACGTCGCCTATGACGCCATCGCCCTGATCGACCAAGGCAGCAGCCGGGAGCAGGCTGCTGCAGCCCTCGCCAAAAAGTACGCGGACCGCGCCGATGTGACCGCCGCCGACATCAGCGACGTGCTCGACGACATCGACGAGCTGACCGCCGCGGGCCAGCTGTTTGCGCCCGACGCCTACGCCGACCACGCCTTTGACTTCAAAAACCGCTCCAACGTTGTCAAGGCGCTCTGTCTGCACGTCGCCCATACCTGCAACCTGAATTGCAGCTACTGCTTCGCCGCGCAGGGCAAGTTCCACGGCGAGGCCGGTCTCATGAGCTTCGAGACCGGCAAGCGCGCGCTGGATTTCCTCATCGAAAACTCCGGCACCCGCCGCAACCTCGAGGTCGATTTCTTCGGCGGCGAACCGCTGATGAACTTTGAGGTCTGCAAGCAGCTGGTTGCCTATGCACGCAGCATCGAGAAAAAGTACAACAAAAACTTCCGCTTCACGATGACGACCAACGGCATCGGCATCACGGACGAGGTCATCGACTGGTGCAATAAAGAATGCCACAACGTTGTTTTGTCGCTGGATGGCCGCAAGGAGGTCAATGACCGCTTCCGCGTTGACCTCGCGGGCAACGGCAGCTATGACCGCATCGTGCCCAAGTTCCAGAAGCTCGTCAAGGCGCGCGGCGGCCAGGGCTACTATATGCGCGGCACGTTTACGCATCACAACGTTGATTTTACGAAGGACCTGTTCCACATGGCCGACGACCTCGGCTTTACCGAGCTGTCCATGGAGCCGGTTGTCGCCCCGCCGGACTCCCCCGAGGCCCTGACCGAGGAGGACCTGCCCAAGCTGTTCGACCAGTATGAGCTGCTGGCCAACGACATGCTGCGCCGCCAGAAGGCCGGCAAGCCGATCACGTTCTATCATTATATTTTGGACCTCAAGCACGGCCCCTGCATCTACAAGCGCATTTCGGGCTGCGGCTCCGGCACCGAGTACATGGCCGTGACCCCCTGGGGCGACCTGTACCCCTGCCACCAGTTTGTCGGCGACCCGGCGTACAAGCTGGGCAACGTCTGGGACGGCGTGACCAACACCGCCCTGCGCGACGAGTTCAAGCTGTGCAACGTCTATGCCCGCCCCGACTGCAAGGACTGCTGGGCACGCCTGTACTGCGCGGGCGGCTGCGCGGCCAACGCCCTGCACGCTACCGGCGACATCCACGGCACTTATGAGTACGGCTGCAAGGTGTTCCGCAAGCGGATGGAGTGCGCCCTGATGATGCAGGTCGCCCAGCGCCTTGACCCCGAGCTGGCGAAGAACGCCGTCCGGTTTGAGAGTGACTGCGACGGGTGTGGTGAGGGCAACGACGGCGCGTGCGAGAAATAAATAGCCATTGAGTATGCCGCTCTGTAGGGGCCGGGCATGCCCGGCCCGCAGCTTACCGGCAAGCACTTGCTTGCGGTTTATGTTGCGGGCCGGACATGTCCGGCCCCTACCGCGTCACAATGGCAAACGGCAGCTGCGGAGGGGTCAAGACCCCTCCCTACAGATCGGGGTCCACGGGTGCTTTGTAGGGAACGGTCTTGACCGTACCGGGGACGTGTGCCGTTATTGCATGGTAAAACATTGTTGAGGCGTAGGGGCCGGGCATGCCCGGCCCGCAGCTTACCGGCAAGCACCTGCTTTCCGGTTTATGTTGCGGGCCGGACATGTCCGGCCCCTACCGCGTCACAATGGCAAACGGCAGCTGCGGAGGGGTCAAGACCCCTCCCTACAAATCGGGGTCCACGGGTGCTTTGTAGGAAACGGTCTTGACCGTTCCGGGGACGTGTGCCGTTATTGCATGGTAAAACATTGTTGATGCGTAGGGGCCGGGCATGCCCGGCCCGCAGCTTACCGGCAAGCACCTACTTGCGGTTTATGTTGCGGGCCGGACATGTCCGGCCCCTACAGGAATATAAAAGATAAACACCTGTCAGCTGTTTATCTGCCAATCGCCGCGCACTTCTCCTTCAGCCAGACCTTCTCGTCCTCGTTCAGGCGGGGGCTGAGCATTTCGTAGACGTGGGCGTGGTAGTCGTTCAGCCAGTTGATCTGGTCGCGGCTCAGCTCGTCCACAAGGACCGGCTCGGTGGAGATGGGCACCAGCGTCAAAGGCGTAAAGCCCAGCCAGTGGCCGTACTGGTTCTCGCCCAGGTCGATGCACTCCAGCTCGTTCTCAATGCGGATGCCGACCTCGTCGGTCTCGTAGATGCCCGGCTCGTCGGTGATGGTCATGCCGGGCTTAAAAATCACGGGGTTGTTCGGGCGCAGGCTCTGCGGGCCCTCGTGCACGCCGGAGATAAAGCCGACGCCGTGGCCGGTGCCGCAGCGGTAGTTGACCTTGTGCGCCCAGACCGGGCCGCGGGCAAAGGTATCCAGTGCAAAGCCGGTGCAGTAGTCCAGGAACACCGCGCGGGCCATGTCGATGTGGCTTTGCAGCACCCAGGTGTAATAGCGGCGCTCGTTGTCGGTCAGCGGGCCGACGGGGTAGGTGCGGGTGATGTCGGTGGTGCCGCAGTCGTACTGGCCGCCGTTGTCCACCAGCAGGAAGCCGTGCGGCTCGATGACGCTGTTCACGTCGCCCTCGGCGTGGTAGTGCATCATGGCGGCGTTGGTGCCGTAGGCCGCAATCGTGGAGAAGCTGTCCTCAAAGTAGCCGGGCATCTCGGCGCGGCGCTTCTGCAGCATCGTGTCGATGCCGATCTCGGTCAGCTGCTTACCCTCGGCCAGCGCCTTTTCCAGATCCATCTGGAACCGCACCACGGCGACGCCGTCGCGGATATGGCACTCGCGGATGTTCTTCAGCTCGGTCTCGTTCTTGATGCCCTTCAGGGCAAAAATCGGGTCGGCACCGGCCACGGTCTTGTGGGCGGTCAGGGCCTCGTACAGGGCGTAGTTGGTGGCCTTCTCGTCCACCAGGAACACCTCGTCGGCGGGCAGGGCGCGGACGGCGTCGATAATTTCCTCGTAGCCGCGCAGCGTCACGCCGCTCTCGGCCAGCGTGGAGGTGTCGGCGTCGGACAGGCGGCCCGGCGCGATAAACAGCGTGCAGGCGTCCATCGTGACCAGCGCGTAGGCGACGGCCAGCGGGGTGCAGGGCAGGTCGCGGGCGCGCAGGTTCAGCAGCCAGCCCACGCAGTCCAGACCGGTCACGGCCAGTGCGGTGGCACCGGCCTTCTGCAGCTCGGCACGCACCATGGCGATGCGGTCCGCGGCAGTCGCGCCGGTCTGGGCCGGGGTCAGCAGCTCACAGGGGGTGTCGGGCAGGGCCGGGCGCTCGCCGGTGGCGTCCCAGATCGGGCTGGCCACGTCCTGACTCTTGAGGGAGGCGCCCTTCTTGGCCAATGCGTCGATGTACTCCTTGGCAATCGTGGCGGGCACGCAGCTGCCGTCCAGCAGCAGGGTCTGGCCGTCCGCAAAGTGGCTCTCAAGGTACTCGGCCACGGTGGGCACGCCCGCGGAGCCCGCGTGCATGCACTCGATCTCGCTGCCGGCCAGCTGCTTGTCGGCCTGCACGTAGAAGCGGCCATCGCACCACAGGGCGCTGCGGTCTTGAGTCACAACGAGGGTCGAGTTCTCGCCGATGAAGCCGGAGAACCACGGCAGAGCGTTATAATAGCCGGGCAGGTACTCGCTGCAATGGGGGTCGCTGGTCATGATGAGCACGCCGTCCGCGCCCGCCGCTTTGGCAGCGGCACGCAGCGCGGCGATTTTTTCATTGGTAGTCAAAATGGATCGCTCCTTTTTGTAAGAAAATTCTGGGTTAAATATATCATACCACCTTTGGGGAAAATATTAAATAGCAAATTTGGCAGAGCTGTAGGGGCCGGGCATGCCCGGCCCTCAGCCTTCCCATAAGCGCGCAGTTTCCGGTGTGCCGCGGGCCGGACATGTCCGGCCCCTACGGGGAGGCGGTAATCCAATAAATTTTGCAAAAAATTCAAAATTTCCCGCGCAAAATGGCGCAAAACCCCTTGACGTGTTTGTTATAATAGTATTAGCAGTTAGTGTAATAGATTGCCAACCAACTGAACATCTGAACACATCTTGAATAGAGGTACCCAACTATGGCTGAAAAGAAAACCAAAATCGACATTTTCTCCGGCTTCCTCGGCGCCGGCAAGACCACCCTTATCAAAAAGCTCATCAAGGAGGCCTTCGCCGGTGAGCAGATCGTCCTGATCGAGAACGAATTCGGCGAGATCGGCATCGACGGCGGCTTCATGCGCGAGGCCGGCATTCAGGTCAATGAGCTGAACTCCGGCTGCATCTGCTGCAGCCTGGTCGGCGACTTCCGCGAGGCACTGAAGAAGGTTGTCGAGACCTACCACCCGGACCGCATCCTCATTGAGCCGTCGGGCGTCGGCAAGCTGTCCGACGTGACCCGCGCCGTCGAGGGCGTCGCCGAGGATCTGCCCGTCATCCTGAATAGCTTTGTCACCGTCGCCGACGTGAACAAGGTCAAGATGTATATGAAGAACTTCGGTGAGTTCTATGACGACCAGGTCAGCCATGCGTCCTGCATCATCCTGAGCCGCACCGGCAACGCCAGTGAGGAGAAGGTCGCTGCCGCCGTTGCCCTGCTGGCCGAGAAGAACCCCACCGCCACCATCGTCACCACCGACTGGACCGTCCTGACCGGCGCACAGATCGTCTCCGTCATGGACGGCAAGCGCGACCTCGTCGCCGAGCTGCTGACCGAGGCCCGCGCCGCCAACGTGGCCCATGCCGACGAGGATGAGCACGAGCACCACCATCATCACCATCACGACCACGATGAGGACGACCACGACTGCTGCTGCCATCATCATCACGACGAGGATGACGATGAGGACGAGCACGAGCATCACCATCACGACCATGATGACGATGACGATGACCACGACCACGACTGCTGCCATCACCACGACGACGAGGACGAGCACGAGCATCACCATGAGCACCACTACGACGAGCACGGCGTCTGCTCCTGCGGGCATCATCACCACCACGACCACGACGCCGACGAGGTGTTCACGAGCTGGGGCAAGGAGACGGCCCACAAATACAGCCGTGAGGATCTGGACAAGGCCCTGCACGCGCTGGACGAGGGCGCTTACGGCATGATCCTGCGCGCCAAGGGCATTGTGGACGGCGGCGACACCTGGTACGAGTTCGACATGGTCCCCGGCGAGCATGAGATCCGCCCCTGCGGCCCCGACGTCACCGGCAAGCTCTGCGTCATCGGCTCCCAGCTGAAGGAGCATGAGATCGCGGAATTGTTCCACGTTTGATAAGAATGCCTTCCCCCTTGGGGGAAGGTGCCCGAGGCCCCGACCGAGGGCGGATGAGGGGCGAGCCTGCCGCAGCAGCCCACGAATGACAGGCCGCGATCAGCTCTCCCCTCATCAGTCCGTTTCGCGGACAGCTTCTCCCCCGGGGGAGAAGCCTTTGACTGCTACTAACCGAAAGGACGTCCCCTATGCCTAAACAAATCCCCGTATATCTCTTCGTCGGCCAGCTGGAGAGCGGCAAGACGAAATTCATTCAGGAAACGATGGAGGACCCCAACTTCGACTCCGGCGACAAGACCCTGCTGCTGGTCTGCGAGGAGGGCGAGATCGAGTATGACCCGTCCAAGTTCGCCTTCGGCGGCGTGCACGTTGCCCAGATCGAGGATAAGAGCGAGCTGACCGCCGAGAACCTGACCGCGCTCGAAAAGAAGTCCGGCTGCGGCCGCGTCATCATCGAGTACAACGGTATGTGGCTCATTCAGGACCTGTACGACGCCCTGCCCGACAACTGGCTCGTATACCAGTGCCTGGCCACCGCCGACGGTACGACCATCAAGACCTACGCGGGCGACAGCGCCATGCGCAGCCTGCTGCTGGACAAGCTGCGCGGCAGTGAGCTGCTGGTCGTCAACCGCGCCGAGGCTGTCAACGACGACGAGAGCCGCCAGCTCATCCACAAGTTGGTGCGCCAGGCCAGCCGCCGCTGCGACATCGCCTACGAGTTCAAGGACGGCAGCGTCGCCTATGACGACATCCCCGACCCTCTGCCCTTCGACGTGGACGCGCCGGTCATTGAGATCCCCGAGGAGTTCTTCGGTATATGGTACATGGACTGCATGGACGACCCGAAGAAATATGACGGCAAGACGGTCAAATATCTGGCTCAGGTCTGCCAGACCCCCCAGGCCGGCAAGGGCGCGTTTGTGCCCGGACGCTTTGCCATGACCTGCTGCGTGCAGGACATCCAGTTTGTGGGTATGCCCTGCAAGTACGACGATTACAAGTCGCTGGAGCAGCGCAGCTGGATCAACATTACGGCCAAGGTCAACGTCAAGTACCACCCCATCTACAAGGGCCAGACCCCCGATTCCACCGGCCCTGTCCTGACCGCCATCTCCGTCGAGCCGGGCGAAAAGCCCGCGCAGGACGTGGTGATGTTCAGCTGATATTGCAATAGAAAAGCACCTGCCTTCGATAAAAAGGCAGGTGCTTTTTGATTGACAGGCATTTTCCGAAACGTGCCGCGGAGCGGTCAAGACCGCTCCCTACGGGCTGACGTTCACGTGTACTTTGTAGGGAGGGGTCTTGACCCCTCCGTCGGGTAGACAGGGCGCTGATGTGGCGTCTGCTAACGGAAAACCTCCGGGCCGGGCATGCCCGGCCCCTACGGCGCAAAAATCAACCGCGCGTCCCCGCAATCTTGGAATCGGTGCTCCACCCCTGCAAATCGGTGGGCGTCAGGCTGCTCATCCAATTTTCGCGCTCGGTCTCCCACTGGTCCCAGGCTGCTTGGCTGCGGATGGCGGTGCCGCTCTCAAAGGCATCGTCCCACGGGTTGGCCGGGTCGGGGTCGGTGGGGTCCCAGCCGCGCTTCTCGGTGTCGGCGGGGTCGGTGTAGATCGTGCCGGGCTTTCCCATCGGGCCGGGGTCGTCGGCGTCGTTGTAGATGATGACCGGCGTGCCCAGCGGGCAGTTGTCGTAGATCCACTTCACGTCCACCACGGCCAGCCGGATGCAGCCCAGACTGGCGCGGGTGCCCAGCAGGTTGAACTCGTCGTACTCCACATCGTCCTTGTGCTGGCTGTAGTAGGGCACGCTGTGGAACAGGTAGCTGTCATAGATGCGGGTCGCGTACTGGCCGTAGCTCGGGCCCATCAGCAGCCGCCAGCTGTAGTCCACCGGGGTCGAAAAATACCCGGTGGGGGTGTCCATGCCGCCGCTGCACACCATCGCCATGAACGGTACAGCGTACTTTTTTGTGGCGGAATCCACGGCGTAGACCGTGACCACGCCGCCTGCGTTGTTGACCGCCAGCAGGTAGGGGCAGCCCTCCTTCGCGTCCAGCGTCAGGCCGTAGGCAGCAAACTGCGTTTTCAGCCCGGCCAGCGTCTTGGCGGCGTTGTCGTCCCAGGTCGTCGGGTCCTTGATCTGCGGCGCGTCCTTGGTGGCGTTGCTCGTGGCCGTCGCCATCGCGGGGGCCACTGTCGGCTCGGGCGTCGGCGTGGGGCTTGTCTCCGGCGTGGCGGCGGGGGCCGCCGTGGTCTGCGGCGTCGGGGCGGGCAGCACGTCCTGTGGGGTGTTGGGCATCTGCACGCAGGCACACAGCAGCGCAGATGTCAGCAGAAGCGGAAAAATGCGGCGTAGAATCGACATAAAATCTCCTTAGTGTTTGGTGACGCCGTACTCCTCGGCCACGAATTTCTCCAGCGCGGCAAAGCTGCGGCGGACTTTTTCGGTCTCGATGCAGTACGCCATGCGGAAGTAGCCGGGGCAGCCGAAGCTGTCACCGGGAACCAGCGCCAGGTCATATTTCAGCGCCTTTTGGCAGAACGCCTTTGCGTCGTCCTCCAGCGCCTTCGGGAAGATGTAGAACGTGCCGTCCGGCTTGACGACGGTGAAGCCCAGCGCGATCAGCTCGTCGTAGATCAGGTTCATGTTCGTCTCGTAGACGGACAGGTCGCTGGTCACGTCAAGGCAGCGCTCGACGGCCATCTGGATGAGGGACGACGGGCAGTTGTGGCCGGTCCCGCGGGAGATCTGGCCGCACATCGGCACGATGTACGCGGCGTCCTCGCACCGCGGGTTGGCGGCCACATAGCCGATACGCTCGCCCGGCACGCTCAGACTCTTGGAGAAGGAGTAGCAGGTGAGCGTATCATCGTAGAATTTGGCGGGGTAGGGCGTGACCCTGCCGCCGAACGAAATCTCGCGGTACGGCTCGTCGGAAATCAGGAAGATGTGGTGACCGTATTTGGCGCTTGTCGCGGTCAAAAAGGCGGCCAGCTCTTGCAGGGTTTCCTCGCTGTAGGCGGTGCCGCTGGGGTTGTTGGGGCTGTTGATGAGCACGGCGGCGGTGTTCTCGTCCACGAGCTGTGCGAACGCCTCAAAGTCGATCTGAAAGTCCGCGCACCGCGGCGGCGTCACGCGCAGGGTAAGCCCCGCGCCCTCGATGTACGGCTTGTACTCGGGGAAGAACGGCGCAAACGTTACGATGTTCTGCCCGGGCACGCCGACGCAGCGCACAGCATGGGCCAGCGCACCCGCTGCGCCCGTCGTCATAAAGATATGGTCGGCGGTGTAGTCCATGCCGAACCGGCGGTTCAGGCTTTCGGCCACGGCCTTGCGGGCGGACGGCAGCGTCAGCGTCGGCGTATAGCCATGCAGCCTGACGGGGTCGGTGTGGGCCAGCAGGTCCTCGCAAGCCGCGGTGAACTGCGGCGGGCAGGGGACAGACGGGTTGCCCAGCGAGTAATCGAACACGTTCTCATAGCCGATCTCCGCGCCGCGGGCGGTGCTCCATTCAGAAATCTGACGGATAACCGACTTGGAGCCCAGCATATCTTTATAGTGCTGTGCAATCATAATAACAGCTCCTTTTTGTGAAAAATGTTGTAATTTGACCCGGGAACGGCAGCCTCCCGGGAACTCGCTTTCTTTTGGCAGCAAAAGA
>UMHP01014620.1_pt1 | contig 10937 bp, 8 predicted proteins | sample 1965571 | NCBI WGS metagenome assembly UMHP01 (sample SAMEA4836103, study PRJEB28245) | human gut metagenome | biome: gut microbiome; material: fecal sample | place: Denmark | collected 2008
CACACAAGGTCAAAGGCGGCACCATGATCCTCCTGGTCGACAAGATCGAAAAAAGCTTCGGCGCGCGCGTCCTCTTTAGCGGCGCGTCCTTCCAAATCAACCCCGGCGAGCGCTTCGCGCTCGTGGGCCCCAACGGCGCCGGCAAAACCACCATGCTCAAGATCATCATGGGCATCGACAGTCCCGATGCCGGCCAGGTCCAGTACGCAAAGGACTGCCAGGTAGGCTACCTAGAGCAGGAAACCAACCTGGAGCACAAGGACACCACCATCCTTGCCGAGGTCATGGCGGCCGCCAAGGAAATTCGCCGCATGGGCGAGCGCGCCAACGAGCTGCAGGCCCAGATTACCGAGCTCTCCGAACAGGGGAAGGATGTCGACGCGCTCCTCAACGAGTACGGACAGGTCCAGGACCGCTTTGAGCACCTGGGCGGCTACGAGCTCGAGAGCAACGCCCGCAAGATCCTATCTGGCCTGGGCTTTAAGGTCACCGACTTTGAGCGCCCGTGCTCCGAGTTCTCGGGCGGCTGGCAGATGCGCATCGCGCTCGCCAAGCTCTTCCTGCGCCACCCCGACCTGCTGCTGCTGGACGAGCCCACTAACCACCTGGACCTCGAGAGCGTCCAGTGGCTACGCGGCTTTATCGCCAACTACGACGGCGCCGTACTCATCGTCAGCCACGACCGCGCCTTCATGGACGCCTGCGTCGACCACGTCGCCGCCCTCGAGAACCGCCGCGTGACCACCTACACCGGCAACTACAGTAGCTACCTCAAGCAGCGCGAGGACAACCTGGAGCAGATGTGTGCCAAGCGCGCCGCCCAGGAGCGCGACATCGCCCACATGCAGGTCTTCGTTGACAAGTTCCGCTACAAGCCCACCAAGGCCGCTCAGGCGCAGGAGCGCATCCGTAAGATCGAGCAGATCAAAAAGGAGCTTGTCATCCTGCCCGAGGGCCACAAGCACATCGACTTTAAGTTCCCCGATCCGCCGCGCTCCGGCGACATGGTCGTGGGGCTCGAGGGCGTCTCCAAGTCCTACGGCAAAAAGCACATCTACAGCGATATCGACCTCAAGCTCTACCGCGGCGAGCATGTGGCGCTCGTCGGCCCCAACGGCGCCGGCAAGTCTACCCTCATGAAGATCCTCGCCGGTCTGGAGCCGCCAACTACCGGCACGCGTGATCTGGGCACCAACGTGGGCGTGGCCTACTACGCCCAGCACGCACTCGAGGGCATGACCGAGTCCAATACCGTCCTGCAAGAGATCGACACCGTCACGCCCAAATGGACCGTGCCGCAGCAGCGCAGCCTGCTGGGCGCCTTCCTGTTTAGCGACAACGATTCCATCGAGAAGCAGGTCCGCGTCCTCTCCGGCGGCGAAAAGGCGCGTCTGGCACTGGCCAAGATGCTTGTGGCCCCCGAGGCGCTCCTGTGCCTGGACGAGCCCACCAACCACCTGGACATCGACTCGGTGGACATGCTCGAGAACGCCCTGCAAAACTTCCCCGGCACCATCGTGCTGATCAGCCACGACGAGCACCTGGTACGCGCCGTGGCCAATCGTGTGATCGACATCCGCGACGGCAAGGTCACGGTCTACGACGGCGACTACGACTACTACCTCTACAAGCGCGAGGACCTCGCGGCCCGCGCCGCCGCCGAGACAGCAGGGGAGAGCGTGCCTGTCGCGGCCAAGTCCGCCAAGGTCACCGCGGCCCAGCCCGATGCGCCCGCCGCCGCTTCCAAACCTGCCGAGGGCAAAAAGACCAAGGAGCAAAAGCGTGCCGAGGCCCAGGCCCGCGCTGCGCTCAACAAAAAACTCAAGGGCGTGCGCAACCAGCTCAAGAAGATCGAGGCAGAGCTCGACAAAAAGCGTGCCCGCTATGACGAGCTTATGGAATTGATGGCAAGTGAAGAGCTTTATGCCGATCAGGACAAGTTCAACGCCGCGCTGGGGGAATATAACGGCCTTAAGCAGGAGCTGCCCAAGCTCGAGGACGAATGGCTGGAGCTTTCCACCCAGATCGAAGAGGAGACCGCGCGTGAACTCTCGTAAGGCCGCCGCCGTTGCGATGATCATCATCGCCATCGCCTGTCGCATCTGCGGCATCTTTATGAGCGCAATGACCGTTCTGCTGTGCTTTAGCGGCCTCACCGCCAAGCTGCAGATCGTTGGCTTTGTCGTTGAGCTTTCGCGTGCACTGCCGAGCGCCATCGCCGGCTACGGCGTCATCACGTCGCCTTTTGGCGGTGTGTTCCGCCTGGATTATGCTATCGTCGCTGTGATCCTGTTTGTAATTGACTACCTGCTCACGCGCGCCTCGCGCCGCGTCCGCTAGGGGAGCGTTATGTCCAGCAGCTACATCATGAACCTGCTCGCCAGTGCCGTCGCCGTCATTGTGGGCATCGTCATCCACGAGAGTGCGCACGCCGCCGCGGCCTGGGCACTCGGCGATAAGACGGCCCGATCGCGCGGTCGTGTCTCGCTCAACCCGCTCAACCATATCGACCCGTTTGGCACCATCATCCTGCCGCTGCTGATGCTCGCCGCCGGTGGCCCGGTGTTCGCCTTCGCCAAGCCCGTGCCCGTCTATCTCAACAACCTCAAGCACCCCAAGCGCGACGAGGTCCTGGTGAGCGTAGCCGGCCCTGCATCGAACATCGCGTTGGCATGCCTTACGGCCGCCCTCATGCACCTGACCTACGGCAACCTCTACGCCAGCATGTCCTTTGCCGTGATATCACAAATCATGAATTTCGGCGCCACGTTTATCGTGGTCAACCTGTCACTCGCGTTCTTTAACCTCATCCCGATCCCGCCGCTCGATGGCTCATCGATCATCGTGCCCTTCCTCAAGGGCAAGGCGCTCGCCAACTACTACCGTCTGCAGCAATACGCCATGCCCATCCTCATCTTGGTGCTGTATCTGCTGCCCATGTGGACCGGCATCGATGTGATCGGCCGCTATTTCGACGTTACCGTGTATCCGCTTGCTGAACAGCTGCTCAACTTCGCAATCGCCGGCATCTAAGGTAAACTTACAGGTCGACCGTGCAAAACGGTCGCAACATGCACCCAAACCGCGCCGCGAAGGCGCCGTCAAAGGAGGTCGAAGATGTCGTATCGCGTGTCGACGCAGGTCTACAGCGGACCGTTCGACCTGCTGCTGCAGCTGGTAACCCGCCAAAAAGTAGATATCGGCGCCATCTCTATCAGCGAGGTGGCCGAACAGTACCTTGCCGAGGCCGAGCGCATCGAGGCACTGGACCTGGACGTGGCGAGCGACTTTTTGCTGGTCGCGGCAACCCTTTTGGACATTAAGGCCGCCTCGCTGGTGCCGCAGGAGGCCCCGCGCAAAGCCGACGACGATGACGAGTTCGACGAAGACCTCGAGGAGCTCAGCACGCTTGACGGCGACGCGCTGCGTGAGGTCCTGATCCAGCGCCTGATCGCCTACAAGCAGTTTAAAGGCGCGGCTGCGGCCCTCGGTGCCCGCATGCAGGCCGAAAGCCGCATGCACCCGCGTGTGGCCGGCCCCGATCCTGAGTTCCTTGGCCTTATGCCCGACTACCTGGCCGGCATTACTCTGCGCGGTCTAGCCGTCATCTGCGCCGACCTGGATGGCAAGCGACAGACCTTCCTGCTCGAGGCCGAGCACGTGGCGCCGCATCGCGTAGCGCTCGACTTGACCGTGGCCTCAGTCGACCGCTTTACCATGACGCACCAAACCTGCACCTTCCGCGAGCTACTGGACGGCGATGCCACCACCGAGCAGCTCGTCGTCACCTTCCTAGCTATGCTTGAGCTCGCCAAGCGCGGCTCGCTCACGCTGAGCCAGGACGAGATCTTTGGAACCATCCGCATCAACCGCGTCGAGGGCGCCGAGGCCTATGTGCCCGGCGAGGGCCCCGAGCTCACCGAATAGGAGCCGCAACCATGTCAACCCTTTCCACGCTGGAGGCAAACAGCCTCAAAGGCGCCCTCGAGGCGCTGCTGCTGGTGTCGAGCGACCCCGTGAGCGCACCCGCGCTGGCAGGTGCGTTGGATATCGCCCCGGGCGAATGCGCGTCGCTGCTCGCCGAGCTCAAGGTTGAGTATGAGGAGGCCAACCGCGGCTTTCAGCTGCGCGAGGTCGCCGGCGGCTGGCGCCTGTTTACTCACCCCGCCTACCACGACGTGGTCGAGGCCTATGTGTTGAGCTGGGACACACAAAAGCTGTCCCAGGCGGCGCTCGAAACCCTGGCCGTTATCGCATACCACCAGCCCGTAACGCGCGAGGTGGTCAAGGGCATCCGCGGCGTCAACTCCGACGGCGTCATCGCGTCGCTCGTGGACAAGGGTCTGGTGCGCGAGCTCGGCCGTGACCCCCAGCGCGGTCAGGCCATCATTTACGGCACGACCAACGCCTTCTTGGAAAAGTTCGGCCTGCGCTCCACCCGCGACCTGCCCGACCTGGAGCAGTTTGCCCCCGACGAGCAGTCGCGTCAGTTTATCCGCGAGCGCCTGAGCGGCCGCAGTATTCAGTCCACGCTCGAGGAGCAGGCCGAGGACCTGGACGAAGAGCGCGAACTACTCGATAACGATGTTGAAGATGTTGAGGCAGTCGAGGACTTGGAGACCCTGGTCGTCGACGAGACCTCGGAGGATTTGCATGACGAGGACTAACGAAGTGGGGGAGACGCGCGCCATGGGCAACGCAGTACCCGCAGCCGACGCCCGGCCCGTCTATCCGCACACCATGCGCCTGCAGCGCTTTTTGGCACGCGCGGGCGTGGCAAGCCGCCGCGGCTCAGAGGACCTGATGACCGCCGGCCGCGTGACCGTCAACGGCCAGGTCGCGACCGAGCTGGGCACCAAGGTCGATGTTGACCGCGACCATATCGAGGTCGACGGCATGCCCGTCAAGCTCAACCAGGGCGCCGTGTACCTGATGCTCTACAAGCCGACCGGCTACCTCACCACCATGAGCGATCCACAGGAGCGCCCTTGCGTGGCCGACCTGGTCCCGCGCGACCGCTTTCCGGGGCTCTTCCCGGTGGGTCGTCTGGACCGCGACACCACGGGCCTTTTGCTCTTTACCACCGACGGCGACCTGTCGCAGGACCTGCTGCACCCCAGCAAGCATGTCTATAAGACCTACCAGGCACTCGTGGACGGGCAGCTGACCGACCGCGACCTCACGCCGCTCCGTCGCGGCATCGAGCTCGACGACGGCCTGTGCCAGCCGGCGATCTGCCGCGTCATAAACGCGCGCGAGGCCGAGGCCGTGGCTCCGCAAGGCATCAAGCCCGGCACCACCGCCGTGGAGGTCATCATCCGCGAGGGACGCAAGAACCAGGTCAAGCGCATGCTGAGCAAGATTCACCATCCGGTAATCCGTCTGCACCGCTGCAACTTTGCCGGCCTGGAGCTCAAGGACGTGGCCAAGGGCTCGTGGCGCGAGCTCACCGACCGCGAGGTGCAGATCCTCAAAAGCGGTGGCATCCCGCCCAAGCAGGCGAGCGCCAAGCGCAACGGCAGCAAGCCCCAAGACACGCCCGCCAGCCGCACGCGTCACCACGGCAGCCACGGCTCCGCACCCAAGCGCAACACCTATCGCGAGCGCTACACGGGCTAGGCAACAAGCCGCGCCCCAACGCCCGCGAACCATACCAGCACGTCAACCATCGAAAGGAAGCATTGCATGATCGTCGCCATCGACGGCCCCGCCGGTTCCGGCAAGTCCACCATCGCCAAGGAGATCGCCCGCCAGCTGGGCTTTAACAAGCTCGACACGGGCGCCATGTATCGCGCCGTCACCTTCGCCGCGCTCGACCGCGGCATCGATCTAGACGACGAGGCGGCAATCGACGCCCTCGCCAAGCAGATCGAGATCCGCTTTACCAACGGCACCGGCGAGGACACGCGCCTGACCATCGACGACCAGGACGCTTCGGCCGCCATCCGCACCCCGCAGGTCGACGCCAACGTGTCCAAGGTCTCTGCCTATCCGGGCGTGCGCGCCGCCATGCTCATCCATCAGCGCCGTGCCGCCGAAGACCGCGATATCGTGGCCGAGGGTCGCGACATCGGAACCGTCGTGTTCCCTAACGCGCAGGTCAAGGTCTTCCTGACCGCCGACCCGCGCGAGCGCGCCCGCCGCCGCGTGCTGCAGCGTCACCAAAACGACGCCCAGCCGCTCACGTCCGAGCAGCTCGAAGCCGAGGTCAATGAGACGCTCGACGCCCTTAAGCAGCGCGACAAGCTCGACAGTAGCCGCGAGGTCGCCCCGCTCGTGCCCGCCGAGGACGCCGTGCACGTCGACTCCACCGCCCACACCATCGACGAGGTCGTCTCGATAATCGAGGACCTCATCAACCAAAGGAGGTAGCCCATGCGCCTGTTTAAGCAGACGCCAGAGGACTATTACAACGCCCCCTACGCCGAGTTCCCGGCGCTCATCCGCGGCACCGTCGTCGTGGTTATGGCCATCCTTTGGGCCTTCTCCAAGCTCATGTGGCGCTGGAAGGTCGAGGATGCCGATCTGCTGTTTGAGCGCCAGGACGGCCGCGGCAGCGTGGTCATCTGCAACCACACCTCGATGGCCGAGCTCCTGGCTGTAGAGACGGCACTGTTCTTTGGCGGTCGCCGCATTCGTCCCATCTTTAAGTCAGAGTTCGCCAAGAGCAAGATTGTGCGCTGGGCCTTTAGCCGCGTTGGCGGCATCCCCGTGGAGCGTGGTACTGCCGATATGAAGTGCTTGCGCGCAGCTCAGCATGCGCTGCAGCGCGGCGAGGACGTCCTGATCTTCCCCGAGGGCACGCGCATCCGCTCGCGCGAGATCAAGCCCGAGGTCCACGGCGGTTTTGCGCTCATCGCCCAGATGGGAAAGGCACCTGTGAACCCGCTCGCCATCTGCGGCTGGTCCGACATCACGCCCGCGGGCAAAAAGCTCATGCGTCCCAAGAAGTGCTGGATCCGCGCCGGCAAGGCCGTCTCGCTTTCTGACGCACCGGCCGGGCTTAAGCGCACGGAGCGCCTGGAATGGTTTGAGTCCGAGGCCATGAGCCGCGTCTACGCCATGCGAGACGATCTGTGCGCCGAGCATCCGGGCAGGTTCTAGCCATGAGCGAGAACGTGACGAACACCTCCGCGACTGCGTCCAACCAGGCAATCGCGCCTACCATCGAGATCGCCGCCCACGCCGGCACTTGCTATGGCGTACAGCGTGCGCTCGATATGGCGCTGGCCGCCGCGCCGCAGGCAGGGGAGTGCACTCAGGTCCATACCTTGGGTCCGCTCATCCATAACCCCATCGTGGTGCGCGAGCTTGATGAGGCAGGCGTCGGTCTGGCCGACACCTTGGACGACGCCACATCCGGCACCGTGATTATCCGCGCCCACGGCGTGGTGCCGCAGGTCATTGACGCCGCTCGCGAGCGCGGCCTTACCGTGGTCGACGCCACCTGCCCCTACGTGAAGAAGGTTCATGTGGCGGCCGAGCGCCTGGTGCGCGAAGGCTACCACGTGGTGGTCGTAGGCGAGCCGGGGCATCCCGAGGTCGAGGGCATCCTAGGCCACGCCGGCAATGATGCGCAGGTCGTGAGCTGTGCCGCCGACGCCGACGCGCTGCCGGTCAAGGGCAAGGTGGGCCTCGTCGTGCAGACCACCCAGACCGCGCAGAACCTCGCCGAGGTCGTGGCTGCCATCACCCCGCGCGTGCAGGAGCTGCGTGTGATCAACACCATCTGCGCCGCCACGAGTGAGCGTCAACAGGCAGCAGCCACACTTGCCAACCGCTGCGACTGCATGGTCGTGGTGGGCGGCAAGAACTCGGGCAACACCCGCCGCCTGGCGCAGATTTGCGCAGACGCCTGCGAGCGCACGTATCACATCGAGGAAGCTTCCGAGCTCCAGGCCGCTTGGTTTGCCGAGGCGCGCCACATCGGCATCACCGCCGGAGCCTCCACCCCGCAAGAACACATCGAGCGCGCCGTCGAGCGCATCAAGGAGCTTTGCCGCTAACCATGGACCAGACCGTACCCGCATACGCCGCCGAGGTGGCCGATTACGGGCGCAGCCGCGACCCCGAGCCGGGTGTGGGCGCGCTCGTTAAAAACGTGCGTCCCGAATCGCCCGCATGGGATGTGGGTATCGAGCCGGGCATGCGCGTGCTCACGGTCAACGGCGAGCAGCTCACCGACATGATCGTGTGGCTCTGGGAGGCCGACGACGACAGCGTCGAACTCGAGGTTTTCGACCCGCGCGACAACAGCGTCACCCCCGTCGAGCTCGACCGCTTCCCGGGAGAGGACTGGGGCCTTGAATTCGATGGTCCCATCTTCGACGGCATGCGTACCTGTGTGAATGCCTGCGTGTTCTGCTTTATGACTATGCTGCCCAAGGGCGGCCGCTCCACGCTCTATATTCGCGACGACGACTATCGCCTAAGCTTTTTGCAGGGCAACTTCGTCACGCTTACGAACCTCACCGACGAGGACGTGCAAAACGTCATCCAACGCAACATGAGCCCCATGAACGTGTCGGTCCACGCCGTGAGCCCCGATGTCCGCCGACGCATGATGGGCCGCAACGCCCAGCGCGGCATGGATGTGCTCGAGGCCATCATGGCCGCCGGCATCGAGATTCACGCGCAGATCGTGTTGTGCCCCGGCATGAACGACGGCGAGGAGCTGGAAAAGACCCTGCGCTTTTGCGAGGAGCACGAGCAAATCACAAGCCTGGGCATTGTGCCGCTTGGTTTTACCAAGCATCAGAACCGTTTTAGCTGGTCCTACAGCGACAAGCCCGAGCTAGCGCGCGAGACCATTGCCATGATCCGACCGTTCCAGGACCGCGCCTATGAGCGCTTTGGCCGCCACACCTTTCAGATGAGCGACGAGTTCTATCTGGACGCCGGCATCGATCCTCCCGAGGCAGACTTTTACGACGGTTACCCGCAGTACTACGACGGCATCGGCATGATCCGCTCATATCTGGACGAGACCGACGACGTGCTGGCTACCGACGCCGAGCGTCTGGCCCGCGTCCGCGCTGGCATTGCCGAGCGCAACCAGAACCTGCTGTGCCTCTCGGGCGCCAGCGCACGCGACACGGTGGCCCGCTTTGTGGAGTCGCCGCATGGTCTCGCCGGCACTGTCACGGCCATCAAGAACCGCTACTTTGGCGGCAACGTGGACGTGACCGGCCTCATCGTCGCGTGTGACATTCTGGAGCAGCTGCCGCAGGACCTCTCTGGGGTTATGCTCTTTGTGCCTAAGCTCATGTTCAACGCTGACGGCATGACGCTTGACGAGTATCATCGTGACGATTTACTCGCAAGCCTTACCAGTCGCGGCGCCGAGGTTCATGTGGTGTCGACCATGCCGCATGAGCTGCTCGATACCCTGGAGCATATCCTTGGCATTATGCCCGCGGACTCTAACACTTCCACTGACCCCACCCATTAAAGGAGAGCAGATGAAACCTATCGTCGCCGTCGTCGGACGCCCCAACGTGGGCAAGTCCACGCTCGTTAACCGCCTGGCCCAGACCTCGGACGCCATCGTCCACGAGTCCCGCGGCGTCACGCGCGACCGCTCGTATCACACGGCCGATTGGAACGGCCGCGAGTTCACCATCGTCGACACGGGCGGCATCGAACCGCTCAAGAGCGATGACGTCTTCGCCACGTCCATTCGCGACCAGGCCCTCGCCGCCGCCGAGGAAGCCGCCGTCATCCTGTTTGTGGTCGACGGCCGCACCGGCGTCACCGAGGAGGACGAGTCGGTCGCCCGCATGCTCAAGCGCTGCGACAAGCCGGTCTTTCTGCTGGTGAACAAGCTCGACAACCCCGATCGTGAGAACGACAGCATCTGGGAGTTCTATTCGTTCGGCATCGGTGAGCCCACGCCGCTCTCGGCCCTGCACGGTCACGGCACGGGCGACCTGCTCGACGACATCGTGGCCCTGTTGCCCGAGGAGGAGGACGAGATCGCCGACGAGTTCCCCGATGCGCTGAACGTGGCCATCATCGGCCGACCCAACGCCGGTAAGTCCTCGCTGTTTAACCGCATCCTGGGCGCCGACCGCTCCATCGTGTCCAACATCCCCGGCACCACGCGCGATGCCATCGACACCGTCGTCGAGCGCAACGGCAAGCACTACCGCATGGTCGACACTGCGGGCATCCGCAAGAAGAGCACCGTGTACGAGAACATCGAGTACTACTCCATGGTCCGCGGCCTGCGCGCCATCGACCGCGCCGACGTAGCGTTGCTCGTCGTCGACGCCTCCGTGGGCGTCACCGAGCAGGACCAGAAGGTCATGGGCTTGGCCATCGAGCGCGGCTGCGCCATCGTTGTGCTGCTCAACAAGTGGGATCTGCTCGACGACGACCGTAAGCGTGAGGCCTGCATGGAGACCATCGACCGCCGTCTGGGCGTCATGGCTCCCTGGGCCCAGTACCTGCGCATCTCTGCCCTGACCGGCCGCAGCGTCGAGAAGATCTGGGCGATGGTAGACGCTGCCGAGAAGACGCGCTCGCAGAAGATTAGCACCTCACGCCTCAACACGTTCCTCACCGACCTGCGCGAGTTCGGTCATACCGTGGTGGACGGCAAGCGCCGCCTGCGTATGCACTACGTGACCCAGACGGGCGTCAACCCGCCGACGTTCACGTTCTTCGTCAACCACAGCGACCTGGTCAACGACACCTACCAGCGCTATGTGGAGAACCGTATGCGCTCGACCTTCGACTTTGCCGGCACGCCCATTCGACTCTTCTTTAGGAAGAAGGAGCAAAAGGATGCTTAGTCCGATTCTGCTGACCGCCATCTGCGCCGTGGTCTCGTTCTTTATCGGGGCGATTCCGTTTGGACTGATCCTGGGCCGCGTGTTCAACCACACCGACATTCGCAAGGCTGGCTCCGGCAACATCGGCACCACCAACGCACT
>UMHP01035666.1_pt1 | contig 10909 bp, 17 predicted proteins | sample 1965571 | NCBI WGS metagenome assembly UMHP01 (sample SAMEA4836103, study PRJEB28245) | human gut metagenome | biome: gut microbiome; material: fecal sample | place: Denmark | collected 2008
CCATACAAGGAGGTATGACATGGACATTTTAATTACAATCGCATTCCTAGCCCTTTACTACATATTGGGGCTAGGAACCGTGATTACTTTAAAGACAGGAATCGAAGAGGAAGTAGAGCTAGAAGGAGCAGATTATCTTCTGGCTGGAGGGTTTCCGATACTGTTATTTGTGGTTTTTTTAGATTGGATTGTGCGGAGATTATGGAGGTAAAAAAGATGAGATTTAACTGGGACGAATTTAAGGATGCAGATAATAAGATTGCGGTGCATTGTAAGACCGAGGAAGAAGCGAAAGATTTTAAAAGCCGTGAGAGGACGAAAAAGGACGTTGCAGAGTACAAGAAGCACACGGTGGAAGACTTTTTGAAGAAGGTCGGAATAGATACGAAAGGGAGTGTGATGGGTGATAACAGAAGCACGCATAAAACGAATACATAAAAATAACATCAGAATGGAACGGCTAGCTGAATTGTATAAAGCACATAAATATGCGGCAATGTCATCCGAAATCAATATGAGCGGTATGCCATCGGGAAAAGGCGGGATAGATGACAGTATGAGCGATATTGATGATAGTGTGGATATTGAAACGGAATATCGAGCGCTATACTTCGAGAACGAGTTACTCATCAAAGAAGCAAGAAAATACATAAACCAGTTGCCGGACAATATTCTACGCATGGTAATGGAATTGAAATATATAAACGGAATGGATGAATATGAAATTTCCGCAGAAGTTGGAGTGCCGTATAATCAGTGCTACAGTATGTTAAAAGTACACTGGAATAATGTGTTCTAAATGTTCTAAATCTATTGACATATAGTGACTTGACTGGTATACTGAAAGAGTGAAAGAAGATAAAAAGGCACTGTCACTTATGTGGTGGTGCTTTTTCTTATGCTGTGGCAAATGTAGGGCAGACAGGTTCGACTCCTGTACACGGCTTAGTAGCATATCGCAGTAAATTTTAATTCCGGAATGTTGCGGAAGTGCTACGAGTGATATCACAAAACGCAGATATCCGCAGATCTGCTATGTAAAAACAAAATAGATTCGGTAATCTATATTTTGTGTCAGTACCCGAGTGCGGATAGGGTAAAGGATGTCGATAAAGGGCATCCTACGGGTGTACAGCTCAGTTGGTAGAGCGATCGGCTGTTAACCGATGTGTCGCAGGTTCGAATCCTGCTATACCCGTTGTGGACTACTGCAAGGTTCCTCCTTTTTTCCTATAAATTTTGATTGTGTACTTGGTTATTTTGGTTTCTGTTGGCGTTTGTAATTTTCATAGCAGTAGTCCTAAATTCTTAGCATCCAGAGATGGGTGCTTTTATTATGCTTAAAAGGTGGTGAGTCGGATGGCGAAAGGTAAATATCAAGAGTGGCTAGAGCCGGAAGGCTTGCTAAAGATAGAGGGATGGGCGAGAGATGGTCTGACGGATGAGCAGATTGCAGATAATATCGGAATTTCCAGAAGCACATTAAATAGCTGGAAAGACAAGTATTCGGACATTTCGGACACCCTAAAAAGAGGAAAAGAGGTCGTTGATCGTCAAGTTGAGAATGCTTTGCTAAAACGTGCGCTTGGATATAAGTACACGGAAACGACCAGAGAATACATACCGGAACTCGATGAGATGAAAACTACGAAAAAGGTCACAAAGCAAGTAGCACCGGACACTACAGCCCAGATCTTCTGGTTGAAGAACCGGAAACCGGACAAATGGAGAGATAAGCAGGAATATGAAGATAGGACAGCGATTGAGAAGCTGGATGAAATCTTGAAAGGATTGCATGACAATGCAGCTAAGCAAAAAGCAGAATGAGTACATAATGAATGCAACGCACAGATGGAATATTAAATCTGGCGCGGTGCGTTCTGGAAAGTCATTTGTAGATACTGCTTATATTGTTCCAAAAAGAATCCGAGATAGAGCTGGACTCCCCGGCTTAAATGTAATAATGGGAGTCTCTAAAGAATCCATTGAGCGAAACGTGCTCCAACCGATGAGAGAGATCTATACCAGTGATCTGATCGGGAACATTAACAACCGGAATGTGGCTAGAGTATGCGGCGAAGATGTCTATTGTCTTGGAGCAGAAAAGGTTAGTCAGGTTGCAAAGATACAGGGAGCATCCATCAAGTATTGTTACGGGGATGAGATTGCAAAGTGGAACAAAGAAGTCTTCCAGATGTTAAAGTCCCGTCTTGATAAACCGTATTCCTGCTTTGATGGGGCTTGTAACCCGGAGCATCCAACGCATTGGCTCAAAGAGTTCATTGACAATGTAGAGCTGGACATCTATCTCCAAAAGTACACCATATTCGATAATCCATTTCTGGATCCAGAATTTGTCAAGCAACTCTGCAAGGAATATGAGGGTACAATCTATTATGACCGCCTCATCCTTGGCTTATGGAAACGAGCAGATGGGGCAATTTATAAGCGGTTTGCTGATGTTCCGAAATCATTTAGATGCGAGATTGTGGATGAATTCTCTCCAGACTCAGAGTATAAGCAGTTCCGAAAGGAAGATATTGCATCAATCGAGATCGGTTTGGACTTCGGTGGTAATCAATCTGGTCACTCGTTCGTTGCCAGAGGGTATACGGATAATTACAGAGATGTAATTGCACTAAAATCCCGTAGAATCACGGCGAAAGATGAAAAAGAAGATATCGACAGCAATAGGTTGAATGAGTTGTTTTGCGAATTTATCAGAGAAGTAATAGAACAATATTCGGTATGCGTGAAAAGAGGTGATTACGTGCAGTATTGTAACGTAGAGTCCGTATTCTGGGATAATGCAGAGACAGTGCTTGGTAATTCTATCCGTAACGCTGTGGAAAAGGAGTTTCCGTGGATCGCTGTCAAGCCAGCGAAGAAAAGACCAATCAACGACAGGATCAGATGCACCGTCAAGCTCATGGGGGCTGGGCGGTTTTTTATTACAAAAGATTGTGAGTCGCTACAGACTGCTTTTTCAGATGCGGTCTGGAACAAAGAAGCTGTTGGGAAGGATGAACGTCTGGATGACGGCAGCACTGACATTGACAGCTTGGATGCATTTGAATACACGATTGAACGTGATATGAAATACCTGATTGAAGAGGTGGAAGATGTTTGATGGAATTAAGAGATTATGGAAAGGAATCATGAGAATGTTTGGATATACGACATTAAAACAGATCATCGGCAAGGATATCGCACTATCCAACGACATGATAGATGCAATCAACAGATGGAGACAGATGTTAAATGGTGATGCAGAATGGATTTCGGATAGCATTGTTTCTCTTGGGATTGAAGATGGAATCTGCCGAGAGTTTGCAGACTGCGCGCTGGTTGAAATGGAAACCAGTGTGACAAATGAACGTCTGGACAAGATCTATCAAAAGAATATCGCAAGTCTGAATGAAAACCTGCAGGAAGGACTTGCACTTGGGTCATTTGTTTTGAAACCACTGGGAGAATCGGCTGCAGAATTTGTCTCAGCCGACAAGATCATACCGATCAGTTTTGGGGATGATGGAAAGCCGAATGATATTGCATTTCTGACCGTGAAAAAGGTTGGGGACGCTGATTATTTCACGAGGCTTGAACGGCACTATTTTATTGACTGGAATCTGACCATAGAAAACAAGTGCTTCCACTCCCAGACAGCGAATGATATCGGTCTTCCATGTAGCCTAGAAGCGGTAGAAGAATGGGAGAATATCCTACCAGGACCGATTACATACCCAGGTATGAACCGAATGGACTTTGGGTATTACCGCAATCCAATCAAAAATAAAATAGATGGTTCCGCATGCGGCGTATCAGTGTACGAATCTGCCGCTGAACTGATTCGGAAAGCGGATACACAGGGAGCAAGACTTGACTGGGAATACGAATCGGGCGAGCGTGCTATCCATGTGGATAATAGAGCACTTAAGCAAGATAAGGCAACCGGGAAGTTTGGACTTCCGAAGCTTAAAAACAAACTGTACCGGGGAATGAATCTGGATGCTGGAAAGGATCAGGAACTCCTGAAAGAATACTCCCCAGAAATGCGAGATGAAGCCTTTAAACGTGGATTGGAAGAGTATAAGCGTGAAATCGAATTTTCAGTAGGGCTTGCTTATGGAGACCTGTCAGATGCGCAGGAAGTGGCTAAAACAGCCACGGAGATTAAAGCATCAAAGAACCGGAAGTACAACCGGGTAACGGCGATTCAGAATAACTTATATGATTGCTTGGAAGACTTCGCTGCGGGGCTTGCATTCTACAACAGCATGCTTAATTCGGGATATGAGTTCTCTTGCAAATTCAACGATTCCATTCTGACCGATGAGGAAACAGAGCGTCAGCAGGATAGACAGGACGTGAGCATGGGGGTTATGTCACATCTGGAATACCGAATGAAATGGTACAACGAGGATGAAGCCACAGCGAAAAAGATGTTGCCGGAACAGAATCAGATTATGGAATAGGTGATCTAATTGAGAGAGGACTATAAGAAACAACTATCCGGGCAGATTGAAAAGCATTTTTTGGATCTGGAACATATGATTCTTGAGGATATCGTCAGGAGAATCAAAAAAGCAGGAAAAATCACAAGCACGGCAGACTGGCAGATCAATAGACTACAGATTATCGGGTACTCTTCTGAGGACATCGAAAAGATGATAAAAACCGCGCTGAACCTATCCTATCCGGAAGTGTTTGAACTGTATGACAAGGTTATCGACTGGGAATATGTCCGCAATAAAGACATCTACGAGCAGGTCAATGCGGAATATATCCCCTACGAGGATAATAAGGAGTTGCAACAGCTTGCAGATGGATTCATCCAGCAGAGCAATGATGATCTGCGGAACGTCACAAAGTCCATGGGATTTTATGTGGATTACGGCGGCGGTAGGCTTGTTATGACTCCATTATCCGACATCTACCAAAGCTATCTTGATAAGGCTATCACAGGCGTTGTTTACGGAGCATTTGATTATAATACCATGATACGCAAGGTGGTTACTCAGCTCACAAACAGCGGACTCAGGAGCATTGATTACGCTTCCGGGTGGCATAGCAGGGTAGACGTGGCGGCAAGGAGAGCGGTTATGGCGGGAGTATCACAGCTTACTGGGAAGATCACGGATATAAACGCCGAGAAGTTAGGAACAGATTATTTTGAGGTGGAATGGCACGCCGGAGCCAGACCAACTCACGCAGCATGGCAAGGAAAGGTATACAGCAAGGAAGAACTCATAACTGTATGTGGACTAGGAAGTGTGACTGGATTACTCGGGGCAAACTGCTATCACATCTATCATGTATTTATTCCCGGAATATCCGAAAGAAACTGGACAGATGAGTGGCTGGAAGAGCAAAACCGCAAGGAAAGTATACCTAAGACATTCAACGGCAAGGAATACACCTTATACGAAGCCAAACAGCAACAGAGGAAAATGGAAACTGCAATGAGGGCACAGAGAGAAAAGGCTGTGCTGCTAAAACAAGGTGGAGCTGACCCATACGATGTAATAATCGCAAAAGCAAAGTATCAAGGACAACTGGGAGAGTACACCAGATTTTGTAAGCGAATGGGGCTGCATCAAGAGCGTGAGCGCATCTATTACGATATGCGCGGAAGAGTGGCACCTGTACCAAAACGATTTAGGAGGTAGAAAATGAGTAAAGTAAAAGTAATCAGACAGCCGACAGCGGAAGCAACATTGATTTTTGAATTTGAGGTGGCATCATCAGAATTTCTGGTCAAGAATTTCACGGACGGCGATATCTACGCATCTTTGGAAAGAGACGCGACAAAAGAACAAAGTGTACTGATTCCGGCGCAGACTGCACAGCGATTGCAGTACGGTTCTTACGGCGGTGGAAAGAGTAACCTAGTCCAAATCATCCCCACAGCAACCAGTGAAAAAGGAGTGGAAGTACAATGCTTAAAATGGTAGATGGAACAGGAATCATAGGAGTGGATACGATCTGCCCTCTTGGAGTCTCCACTCCGCAGCCACCTAATTATGACAGGGTAGAGCTAGAGGGTACAGGGATGTTGGTACTGCCAAACAGCTTGGATGCGCCGCTTGAGAGGTTGGAGCTTGGTGGGAAGACGGAGCAGGTGACGACTACAGGAAAAAATCTTGCTAATCCGAGTGAGTTCGTGATTGGTACTCTTGCAGGAGACACTGGAAATATCATAAACCTAAAGCAATACATTACCACTGGGTATATCCCTGTTATTCCTGGCAAAAGGTATTCTACTAGCTGCGGAAACAAATTTTTGGCGCATACAATAGTTGCATACGATAAAGAAAAGACAAAAATCAATTCTCCGATAAATATGTATTCGGAAATGCCAGAAGGTGCAGCTTACATAAGACAGGCATGCAGGAAAATAGACATGACCAATGTTACAGAATCCGATATGGAAGAACTGAAAAAAGTTTGCATGGTAAATGAAGGCTCTACCGTTCTGCCCTACGAACCCTACACAGGCGGTAAACCATCCCCAAGCCAAGAATATCCGCAGGAAATCAAAAATGTTGGGAAATGGAATGAGGAAACGCAGAGGTATGAAGTGGACGTGAAAGTTACCAACGCCGAACAGAATTGGAGCAAAGAGCAAACCATCACTCTCACATCCGACCGCCCTATTACCAAGTGGGACAGACTGGTGGAGCATGGTGGACAGATTGGGTGGTTGTATAATTCTGTAAATGAAACGATTGACGGAAAAACTGGAAAGTGGGCAGTTCAACCTGCGAATAAAATATTTTATAGGACAGACATTACTTTCCCAATAGCCGTACCGTTCTGCTCTGAATTGTTAGGATATGACTATTCCAGTGTAGGATACAAAAAAGATACAGGTATTACTATAAATAATTTAGGGATCCTATGTATAACTCTCCCAGAAGAGGTGGAACTTACACTGGATGCATATAAACAGTATTTGGCAGATAATCCATTGCACGTTCTGTATAAGGACGATTCCGAAGAATTCGTCCCCCTACCACAATCCGAACAAAACGCTATCCGAGCATTAAAAACCTACTACCCTACCACAGTCATCACAGCGGACGGAGGGGAGCTTGACCCCGATATTAAAGTAACATACCGAAAGGAGATTTAAACATGAACTATGCAAAAATAATGGAAAACGGAACTGTGAGAATCAGCTCCATCAAAAAGGAGGGCTACAAACCACTCAAGGAAGAGAAACCAGAGGGATTTAGCAACCTTGTCTTTGTTGGCTATACAGAGACAGAAGAAAATGTAATCAAAGAATACGAAGCAGTCGATGACGGTATGAGCGCCTATGGGAAATTGCAGAAAGACTTAAAAGCAACACAGGCGGCACAGGAAGTCACAGATCAGGCGGTGCAGGAATTAATTCTTGCGACTATGAAAATGGGGGTGTAAGTTATGGCACAGTTTTTGGCAAACAGAATCAAAGGTGGACACTTGACGATTGATGATGTACCGGAGAGTTTGAAAGAGCAGGTACAGGCGTTACTTTAGGAGTAAAAATTGAATAGGTAAGACATTAGCACATAGAGATATGTGTTATTTTTATGCCTTTTTTGGTCAGTAGATGAGACCTTAAACAGTCAATTCGTGGCGGTTGGTAACACGCCTAAAACTACCTAATGCGAAAGGAGATCAGAAACATGAAAACAGAATTTTTAAAAGGACTCGGATTGGAACAGGATGTTATTGATAAGATCATGGCAGAGAACGGAAAAGATATTGCCGCTGAAAAGGCAAAGACCACAAAAGCAGAGGGGGAGCGTGACAATTACAAGAGTCAGCTTGAGACTGCAACAGAATCTTTGGAAAAATTTAAAGATGTTGACCCAACAGCTATGCAGGTCGAGATCAACAAACTGAATCAACAGCTGAAAGACAAGGATGCTGAGTATGCCGAAAAAGAAGCGGATCGCATCTTTTCCGACACGATCAAAGAAGCGATCAAGACAGCCGGGGGACGCAATGAAAAAGCGGTCATGGCTATGCTTGATATGGACGCTTTGAAAGAATCGAAAAACCAGTCTGAGGACATTAAGAAAGCATTGGAAACCGTAAAGGAATCTGATGCTTATTTATTTGGTTCTAATGAACCATTCATGAACGCAGTCGGAGCAACAGGAGGCAGTGCCGATGTTGGTGGAGATAATCTGTCAGCAATCAGGGCGGCTATGGGACTTCCGGCAGAAAAATAATTTTTAGAAAGAAAGAGGTAATAAGATATGGCGAACGCAATTGCATTAAGAAAAGCATACTCTACGATGTTGGACGAAGTTTACAAACTGGCATCTTTGACAGCGGTTTTAGATGGTCCAAACGAACTTGTAAAAGAGGGTGCAAACGCAAATGAAATTTTGATTCCGAAAATGACGATGTCCGGTCTTGCAAATTACAATAAGCAGACAGGATATGTTGCAGGTGACGTTACACTTGAATACGAGACTAAGAAATGTACTTATGATCGAGGCCGTATGTTCACCGTGGACGCTATGGACAATATCGAGTCTGCAGGTGTTGCCTTCGGACGTCTTTCCGGAGAATTTTTGAGAACACAGGTTGTTCCGGAGCTTGACGCTTGGAGACTTGCATCTTATGCAGGATACGCACCATCTACTAATAAAGTGGCAGCAGCGATTGCAGATGCGAAAGCCGGAATTGCAGCAATTAGAAAAGGCAAGACTGCTATTAAAAATGCGGAGGCAAAGCCGGAAACCTGTTATCTGTATATCTCTGCCGCACTCAAAGGGGATATTGAGGACCTTGATACAACGGCATCCAAGAAAGTTCTGGAAGGCTGGGCTGGAGTGATTGAAGTTCCTGAGGGAAGATTTTTCGACAAAGTCACGTTGACAGCATCTGGAGCCGGCGGCTTTACAACAACAGGCGGTAAGAAGATTGATTTCTTGATTGTTGACAAGAATGCAGTAATCCAGAATCAGAAGCACACTGTATCTAAGATCATCACACCGGATCAGAACCAGGATGCAGATGCTTGGAAGTTCGGATATCGTACCGTAGGTATCGCAGAGGCGAAAGACAACAAGAAAGTGGCTATCTATGTACATGCTGCTGCGGAGTAGGAGTTGATCTGAATGAATTTGTATGCGGACTATAACTTCTATATGACGGAGTATAAGGGAAAAGCCACAGAAGAAGAATTTCAAAGGCAGATCGTGAAAGCAAGTGCCCACGTTCGGAGGATTACCTTTGGGCGTGCGGACAACTGCACGGAAATGGAAGAAGTGAAACTTGCTGTATGTGCAGTTTGTGATGTACTGATTTCGGATGAAAAAAGCCGAGAAAATAACAGTGGCAGACAGATCGCATCGGAGAGTACTGATGGATATTCCGTAAGCTATGTACAAGAAAAATCAGCTGATGAGACATCGGAAGAATTGTCATGTCGGAAAGCGTGTCAGGCGGCGGAACTATATTTGGAACCGACAGGTCTGCTCTATGCGGGGGTGGAAGAATGCTGACCAATACAGATGCTACGATATACCACAGACAGTATGATCCGGAAACAAGACTGGATCAATGGGAACGGGAATATATCCCGGAAGTGTGGTGGTACAAAAATGAAAAGTCGCAGATCACGACAGATGGATTAAAGCAAGCAGACACCTACACGGTCAGAATCCCGGATACGAGTGTGAAAATCAAGAAAGACGATTACCTCGTAAAAGGAGATTGTCAGATTGATATGCAGACGATCAAGGACTTGGACGGACTGGACAAGACTAGAATTACATCTGCAAACTACAATACTTTTGGCGGCAATCCGCATATTAAGGTGGTGGGAGTGTAGTGGCAAAAGGAAAGAAAAAATTCCAGATTGAGACACCGAGAGGCGTAATTTATACGCAAGCAACAAAAGGTGGAAAAGTGACGGCAAGACTTGACTGGAATCCCAGCTTTAATCCAAGTATGAAATCCGGTTTTGCAAACGCACAGTCTTTCGTGGACTCTGAATGCATCCGGCGTATGAACCCGGAGACTCCAAGACGGACAGAAGTACTCGTTAAGTCAGCAACCCTTGGCACTGTGATTGGTAGTGGTGAGATCAACCAGATTGCACCTTATGCACGTAGACAATATTACGAACACAAGGAAAAATCACGATGGTTTGAGCGCATGAAAAACCGCCACAAAGACTCTATCCTGAAAGGAGCGGCGAAGTATGTCAAATCTCATTGACAGCGTCAGATCATACATTCTCACATGTCCGTTTTTGAGTGACGGGCGTGTAAATGTGGATTATATCGGAACGGATATGGGGTACTCTGTTGACCCTCTCCCTTGCGACCCGATTATCCAGAGATACATGGACGGTGGGTCAAAGAAACAGTTCCAGTTTGCGTTTACGAGCCAAGAGGAATACGATCAGGACGCAAGAATCAATATCGAAAACAGTGGATTCTTCCAGAGCTTCGAAGAGTGGTTGGAACAGCAGAGTTTTAACGACAACCTCCCGAAACTCGGAGAAAAGAAAAGTCCAATATCAATTGAAACTTTAAACAGTGGTTACTTGTACGATATCAACGAGGAAAAAGCTAAGTATCGTATTGAGTGCCGCTTAATTTATACACAGGAGGTATAAGTATGGAAGTAACAGCACCAAAATTAGTCGGCAGACATTTGCGTGTGGCATTCATGAACACGGATGCAACGGGCAGCTCTCCGAAATTTGAAAGAATGACCAATTTTACCGCAATGACAAATGGGAAAAACCCGAAAGAGTATTCCAGACAGTACGTGGATGAAAGCACGGAGAGATCAGATGTAGTTGGATATGCTCCGGCTACAGAATACTCATTTGATATGTACGCAGGCAATCCGGTACATGAGCGCATTACGGCAATCCATGATGGAGAGAAAG
>UMHP01034148.1_pt1 | contig 10449 bp, 9 predicted proteins | sample 1965571 | NCBI WGS metagenome assembly UMHP01 (sample SAMEA4836103, study PRJEB28245) | human gut metagenome | biome: gut microbiome; material: fecal sample | place: Denmark | collected 2008
TCAGGTCACACGCGAGTCGCTGCTCGTACGCAGCGCGGTATCGTCTTTTGTATCGAAGGCGTATCTAATGAGCTACCTAAAGTTCAACGGGTTTAATAGCTAGCCGACGTACAAGACGGGCGGGACAAAGAGTCATCAGACACTTTGTCCCGCCCGTGTTTTTGTTTAGTTGGATTTTATCGGCCCGAAGCAACGCCCATGCCGTAGCCGATAATGAGCCCGTGCATCTCGGCATAGTATGAATCCAGTCCGTTGCAGGGCATGATGATGGTCTTGGAACCGGGCCAATGCTCCACAATGCGGCTGGCAAGTGCCTGGGCGCCCGCCTCATTTTCGACATGGTCGATTACGACCTCGCCGCCGGTAAAGCCCTCGGCCTCCATGGTGTCGACAATCTTTCCAAGCATCTTCTTTTCGCCACGGGTGTGACCGATGAGCTTGATCTCCCCTGCCTCGCTTGCCGTGCCTAAAACTCGAATGTTGAGTTTATTGGCGATAACCCCAGCTGCCTTGGGAATACGTCCGGCCTTGGCGAGATTTTCGTAATTGCACAGGCTAAAGAGGATCTTGCTGTTCAGTTCCAGCTCATCAAAATAGCTGCAGGCTTCCTCAAAAGAGACGTCTGGATTGCTTGCGAGATAGCGGTCGAACAGCAGGAAGATCAGGTCCATTTTGCCGCCGGCTCCGCGTGAATTGACCAAGTGAATCTGACGGTTCGGATCCTCGGCAAGAACCAAATCGCGTGCCGTGGCGGCGGCATTGTAGCTTCCCGAGACGCCCTCGGAGATGGGCATGCAAATTGTCTTGTCGGCAAGCCTAAAGAGTTCGGTCCACTCGCCTACGCTCGGACAGGCGCTCGAAGAAGCGCTCGACTCCGCCTGCACGGCGCAATTGAGTTCGTGAACATCGAGCGTGAGGTCATCGACGAACTCGCGCTCCCCTACTCGGATCTTAAGGGGTGCAAATGCAAAGGTGGTATGAGGTGCGGTTGGCTGCCAATCGCGAAGATTGCAGCTCGAATCGGAGATAAGCGCCCAGCTCATAGAGGGTCCTTTCTAGATGTTTCTCATTTATTATAGCCATCTTGCTTACCTATGAAACGTGTATCTAGTATTGAAAACTAGCTCATTGGGATCATGTATGGAGCATGGTCACAAATAAATGAACCTCGCAGCCTAAAGGCCACGAGGTTCACATTCGTTTGCTATACAGAGTGACTTAGTAGCGCACGAAAATGTAATTGTTGTTCATACCAGCGGCAACGGAGCTGATGATAACGCCCGTGCTGTAGTCGGAAGCATGGATCATCTGACCATTACCGATATAGATGCCAGTATGGTAGGAGTTAACCACGACATCGCCCGGTTGCGGGTCGGACACGCGGGTCCAACCCATGAAGGTGCCGGTGGTGCCCAGACGGCAGTAGCGGCCCGTGAGACAGTAGCTTACAAAACCGGAGCAGTCAAAGCTGTCCGGTCCAATGCCGCCCCAGGAATAAGCGCAACCCAGCTTGCTGTAGGCACGCGAAACAACGGAGCCGCCGTCAACAGACTGGTTCGGTGCGGAAGGCGTCGGAGCCGGAGCCGGAGCCGGGGCGGGCTGCGGCGTAGGGGCCGGAGCGGGCGTAGGAGTGGGCGCGGGCGTATTGCCGCCATCGTTGGTGTTCTCAGTCGTACCGGCGGTGTCGTTGCTCACCGTAGCCTTCTCGGCGGTGCTGGCGTTAATGCCGGCCTGAAGTGCTGCGTTGGCTTCAGCCTCGGCGGCAAGCTCGGCCTGCAGCTGGGAGTCCAGGGAGCTCACGACACTCTGGGCCTCAGCCTGCTGGGCGTTGAGCTCGTCGACCTTCTTCTGCGTCGCGGCGACGTTCTTCTCCTGCTCGGCCTGCTTATCAGTGAGCTGCTGCTTAAGCTCCTTGACATCCTGAATGGTCTGGGCCTGCTTGTCGGAAACCTTTCCGTAATAGAACAGACGGTTGAGCATGTCGCCCAGATCGTCGACGCCCGTCAGAACCTGAAGGAGACTCAGACCGCCGGTCTTGTACTCACCGGCAACGTAGCTCGAAAGCTTTGCCTGGCCCTCGGCAATCTCTTGCTGCTTTTGCGTGATCTCGCCTGCAGTCTGATCAAGCTCCTGCGTCTGTGCGGAGAGTTCTTCATGAATTTGCTGGGTCTGCGTGCCGATCTGCTCGAGTTTGGTACGAGCGGCGGCAAGGTCGGATGCGGTATCGGCATAGGCCGGAGCCGCGAGGCCCAGGCCCAAAACACAAGCGAGGGTTGCCGTAGCAGCGCAGCGTGCCATGTTTTTGTGCGTATTTGCTGTGCGCATGGAGCTTCCTTTCCGGTATCTAAGGGTAGCGGCTAGTCCACCGTTACCAGGCTAAAGAGCTCGACGTCCTCGTTGGAAGGCGTGAGCTTCTTGCGCGGGTTGAGAAACGCAAGCTCGAGGATACAACCGTAACCTACAAGCTTTGCGCCCATATCTCGCACCAGTTTACCTGTTGCCTCGACGGTTCCGCCCGTCGCGACCAAGTCGTCCAGAATCAACACGGTATCTTTAGAGGTAATGGCATCGGCGTGGATCTCGATAGAGTCGGTGCCATATTCGAGCTCGTAGCTCTCGCTCACCGTCTTGCGAGGCAGCTTGCCCGGCTTGCGTGCGGGCACAAAGCCAGCGCCCAGGGCGACGGCCACGGGCACGCCGACCATAAAGCCGCGAGCCTCGGGACCCACGACCTTGGTGATGCCCATGCCGGCAAAATGTTCGGCCAGGGCATCTACCATGGCCTTTAGCGCTTCGGGATTACCAAAGAGCGGCGTGATGTCCTTAAAGACGACTCCGGGCTCGGGATAGTCGGGGATGTCGACGATGTGAGATTCGAAGTCGTACATGGCATGACCTTTCAGGGGAGGCTGGTTTGTAGCAGCGTCTATTTGGCCGCGCTGGCGGTGCCGGCGCGCGAGGGGGCGACAACCTTGAGCGGCTGCACGAGGGATTCCTCACGCACGGGGACCGCGGAGGTAGATGTCTCTTCGCTTTTGGCCTTGGTTGACTCGGAGCGTGCGATCTCCTCGTCGAGGGCATCGATATCGGCATCCTCCACCACGGCGTTGAGTGACTCGAATACACGGTTCTTGAGCAGAGCGGTATGGACGCCCTCGGTGAGGTCATGCAGCTTCTTAAACGCACGCTCGAGCTTGGCATCGCGCTCGTCATCGGAGGTATCCATGCCGAGCATGCTCACGAGAACCTGCTCAAACATCGAGGACTCGCGGTTTGCGGACGATACGTACTGGCGCAGGTTGCGCGGCTCGATATGGAAGCGCGAAAGCTCGGAGCAATAGCGGATGATTGGGAAATCGCGGCCATCGACAAGCTCGCGATTCTGCGGGCTCTTGATGATGCGAATGAGGTCGTTTTCGGCCAGGGAGCGGATAAACGAGATCTCGACGCCGAGCATATCGGGGATGGTCTCGATGGGATGCAGTTTTTGCTTAGTCTCCTTGGGTTCCGTCTTGAGCGGAACATCGGACAACAGGCCCACCTCGTAGGCGAGCGTAGACAGGTCCGTGGCGTTTTCCAGGCGCTGCTTGATCACGTTGAGCGGCATGTAGCGAGTCTTCTGCAAGTGCAGAATGACCTCCAGGCGATCAACGTCCTCCTTGGAGTACTGACGGTATCCCTTAGGCGTACGATGAGGGGTAATGAGCCCCTCATCTTCTAGAAATCTAATTTTTGAGTTCGAAAGATCGGGGTATGCGCCTCGAAGTAGGTTGACGACTTGGCCGATACTCAGATAGTTGCGTTCGGCCATGCCCTACTCACCGGTTTCGATGCGCTCCGGCGTGCTCTCGTGGTAGATGAGCGTAAACGTACCGATCTGGACGGAAGAACCGTCGTGCAGCGGGGCTGCATTGACGATGGCACCGTCGACCCAGGTGCCATTGAGCGATCCCAAGTCTTCGATGCGAGCGCCGAGGCCCTCGCGAATAATGCGCGCGTGGCTGCGCGAAACGGTCATGTCGTTGAGGAAGATACCGTTCGCGGGATCGCGGCCGATGGTGGTCACGTCGTCCTCGAGCTCAAAGGCGGCGCCAGTTTGCGGGCCCTTGACGATGGACAGAACGGGAGCGGTGATACGCACGTTGGCCATGAGGTCAGGAACGGTGACATCGCTCGAAGGCACGCGGAATACGCAGGTAGCTTCAGCAGTCTTATCATTCTGAGGCATATTGTTAACCATGTTGTCCATGACAACCCCTAACTTATCGCGGACGTGCCGCAAATAATGAACCGTACGTAATCATACCCCAACGAATCAGTCTTCGATTTCAGGGTTCAGAAAGTCGATGTCCTCGTCCTCGGGATGCGCGAGAGCCTGTTTAATGGCCGCTCCGCCCTTAATGGAGTAGATGACAGCCGTGAGCATGGAGAAGATCACGCCGCCGTACACAAAGAAGATGCCGAGGGGCATCGAGCTTCCGTTGAGGCCCGGGAAGGCCTTAAGGGTTGAAGGTAAAAGATGCAGGCCGTCAATAACGGGGAAACCGAGCAGCATGAGCGAGAAGCCGGTCATGAGCAGCGCAGTGGCAATCTTTCCGGGAAACACGACATCGATGGGACGACGGTGGTAATGGCGCACGATGAGCGTGCCAAGGCCCAGGTAGATGTCGCGACCGATGATGAGTACGCAGACCCAGATAGGCAGCTCGCCACGGACCACCAGGCCCAAGACGCCCGTAAACAGCAGCGCGCGGTCGCAGATGGGATCCATGACCTTGCCGAGCCACGAGACCGTCTTGGTCATGCGGGCGATCTGCCCGTCCATCCAGTCGGTGGAGGCGGCGATGGCATAAATCACGATGGCGACGATGCGGTTGTTATCCGTCACAAACAGGTACAGAAAGACGAGCGTGAGGATCAGGCGCGTAAAGGTGATGAAATTGGAGATCGTGAAGATCTTATTCGACGGGTAATCGGAAGTGCCGATAAGCTCCTTTTTGATCTTCTTTTTGATTCCCACAGGACTCCCCCGCTGGTTAACGACAAAACTTTCGATACTATACCCGTTCCTGCGATGTCTATCCAGCGCAAGCATAGAGAGTCCAGACATGTGGAGGACGTTGCTGGTCGGCACGTGGAGTCGCATTTGTGTACATCAGCCCCCAAAGATGCCAAAAAATAACGGCGCTGGTGAGGTGCTCTTCGCGTCAAGTCACTTTGCTTTCGAGCGCAAGGGACGCTCGAGCCAGGATGGAGAGGGCGAAAGCTACACCCTCACCGACCTCGACGGGGTCAATCGCATCGACTGCAAAAGCGGCTTCGGGTTCTACGCAGAGCCGAGGGCCGAGTCACAGTGGGCAGCAGCAAAGCGTGGTCCTGGACCTTCGCCAACGTTTCGCTGCGCAAGCTCTTTGAAGCATCGCTTGCGACGGGAAACCCGATAAGGTGGAGCTAGAGATGGCGGCGTTCACCTTTTGGTTCCACCTGCCAGCACCTCCTCTCTCGATGCTGCAAGGGTTTCTTCGTGGTGATAGACCGACACCGTTCATCGTTGTTACGGGCTCGTTCGCAAAGTCGTGAACACGCTCCCCTCTTGTTCAGCGCATAATGGTGCACCGTGTACGGCTGTGCGGTCGCACGCTAAAGGAGATGTGCCCGCATGGGCATCGAGAGAGAGGATGCAGCATGAACCTGAGGGAGAAGTACGGTGAGTGGGGCCTGATCCTGGGCGCGACCGAGGGCGTCGGCAAGGCGTTCTGCGAGAAGATCGCCGCCGGCGGCATGAACGTCGTCATGGTCGGCCGTCGCGAGGAGAAGCTGAACGTGCTCGCAGGCGAGATCCGCGAGACCTACGGCGTGGAGACCAAGGTCGTGCGCGCCGACTTTAGCCAGCCCGGCGCTGCCGAGACCGTCTTCGCCGCGACCGAGGGCCTGGACATGGGCTTCATGAGCTACGTGGCCTGCCTGCACAGCTTCGGTAAGATCCAGGACACCCCCTGGGAGAAGCACGAGGCCATGATCAACGTCAACGTCGTGACCTTCCTCAAGTGCTTCCACCACTACATGCGGATCTTTGCCGCCCAGGACCGCGGCGCCGTGATCAACGTCTCGTCGATGACCGGCATCAGCTCCAGCCCCTGGAACGGCCAGTACGGCGCGGGCAAGGCCTTCATCCTCAAGATGACCGAGGCCGTGGCCTGCGAGTGCGAGGGCACCGGCGTCGACGTCGAGGTCATCACCCTCGGCACCACCCTAACCCCCAGCCTGCTGTCCAACCTCCCCGGCGGCCCGCAGGGCGAGGCCGTCATGAAGATCGCCCTCACCCCCGAGGAGTGCGTCGACGAGGCCTTTGAGAAGCTGGGTAAGGAGCTCTCCGTCATCGCCGGCCAGCGCAACAAGGACTCCGTCCACGACTGGAAGGCAAACCACACCGAGGACGAGTACATCCGCTACATGGGCTCGTTCTACCGCGACTAGCAACTGCGGAACACACGCGCGAGGCTGCATACGGGTTCGCAGGTAGAGATGCGAGTGCGAGGGTTTCTTTGCGGGGGCGTGCGGATGCGGCGCCTGCGAGGGAACCCTCTTTTCATGGGTGGGCGCGGCGATGAACCCGTGCGCGGCACCTCGGCGCTCACCGTCGAGGGCGACCTGCCCGGCTCCCTCGCGATCTCCCTACACGGGGTTCTGCGCTCCGGCATCCTCTGGACCGTGTCTCGCTCGTGCTCAGTGGGCCGGCCGATCCGGCCCTCAGGGTATCGGATTCCCGCATTCATCCGTACATGTTCGTATGAATGCGGGAGGTGTTCGGGTGAAGTTGATATTCAAGGTGTAGACCTTTTTCTTGGTACTCCTCAAATGCGGCAGGGTTTTTCGAGTTTGTAGATGCTAATATAACCCTGCTCTCGAAAGAGGACTCAGCCCCGGCTGGTAAACCTGACGTTTGGCGTGGTGTGCGTGACGCGCATAGTGGGCATGGCCGCGATAGAATTTTCCATGCGGAGGGGTTCGACCCCATAGCGCCCCGAGGGTTTCGGGGAGGGCGAACTGGCAGGCAGGGAACCGGGATACAGGCTGTCCAGAATGAGGGGTGTAATGCCTCTCCTTCTATTTTGCAACATCTATCGGTCTTATATATTCCGTCGCGGGCTCGATGTTTTCGAGATTGCGGAAATGTGTTGGATGCTGCAGCGGCATGAGAAGAGGAATGATTGCGTCGAAAATGTTGGTGTAAGGGTGACGCCCCGGCGCCCGCTTAACGAAGAGCGGCCCTCGTCCTAGAATCTGAAATCACCACAACAACAGGTTCTGGGAAAGGACGAGGACCGCTATGGAAATCTTATCAGACCCGACGCCTGACATGCTCGCCATGCCCCGTTTCGATGACGGCGCCATCGACATGCAGGAGCTGCTTCGCAGACTCGCCGAGCAGGTCGTGAACGCCGTGATGGACGCCGAGGCCGACCATGCGTTCGTAAGCAATGCCGGCGTTCAGCAACGCTTCGATTTGGCGGTCAAGTTTCTGGTCTTTCGTACTTACACAGGCATAACCGTATCGTGTCATTTTCAGCCTCCTGCCTTGTCTTTTGATTTTCTTATGGGAATGCAAGAGGAGGTTTTGGCACTAGGTTTTGGCGCTCGATTTGCATGGCATCGATGACTTGATTTCCGAGTGTCTGGCGGCATACGTTTTGGGACGTTGAATATGCACAATAAGATGTGTACCAGTAAAGTCCGGGACCGGCATTGATTGGAGAGGCAATGGCGACGTGTGAGGTCACGGTCGAGGTCCGACGGTTCGACCAGGCTGTACCGGCAGTCCGCGTGCAGTGCGCAGCCCCTCCCGCGCGGGTCGCCGTCCGAGTCCTCATCCGGCTCATGATGGCGCACCACGACCCAAAGGCCCTCCAACACATCGTCGAACCCGAAATCGAGCTCCGCCTGGACGCTCTCGCCGAACGCATCGCCCAAGGCGAGCTCCGGCACCTTCGTCACACGGCCGTCCAGCCACTCAATCTCTGTCATCGCGCGCATGGTCCAAGCCTCTTCTGACACGGGATTGTCAGCTCAACCCGACCCTTACCCATACGGACGAACATAACTCGCCAGGGGAAGCCCCTGAAGGCCGTGCGCCACAACATGAGGCCGAATCCGCCCCCGGCTGGACAGGCCAACAACGAAGGAGCACACGGAACCGGCGCGGCGTTACAACCGTCCCGGCAAGCGTGTCGCTTGGCCAAGTCATGATGCCGACAAACCCGGAAATGCTCCAACGGAGCGCCGAACGAGGGTAACAATATAAAGCCGTGCAACACGCGTTGGACGACCAGAACAACCCAAACAAAGGCCTGTCGGTCCCACCTTCAAGCCCAATAGCAAAATGTGCATCAGCGGATTTGCAGCGATACAAGTCTCAACCGTCACCATCACACCGCAGCGCGCCTAGTCCCACTCATCCTACTGCAAATGTCCCAGAACGAGAAAACGACCAGCTTAACATGCCACCCTTTATATCCGCACGCGCGTAATTCAACTCATAAGGACCGGCTATCCCTTACCTGTGACACAATCTCAAACGCACAGAACAGAATCATCAGTCCAATCATCGCATAAGAGGCAGCCGAACCTTCAAGCACTATTCCACAAAGAACAATCTCCGCGCCGCCAATAAGAACTGTTATCAGGCGCTCCGCCTTTTTGCTCTCGCCGCTCGCATAAAAAGGCGGCAAAGCGCACAAGATCACATATAGCCCGGGAAGGGAATACAGGATCGATAGTCCAAGCCCCCCATCAACCGCAGTGCTTTGCGTAAGAATCAACTGAACCCAAACGGCAATTATCACTGAGCAGGTTGTCGATAAAAGAAGACTAGAAATATAGCACGCAACAAAGTCCCGTCGCATTCGAACAGAGAAATCCGCGAACTCTCTTCGCCGCGTGGAAACAATAAGGTACACAGAAATTGCAATAGAACCAATCAGAGAAAACAGCGGAACAACCAGCAATTCAAGCTTATTACCCCATCGATCAACCACACCCCCACTCCAATGAGCGGGAATTGTATCAGGGAGGACTGACCAAGCCGCCCATAGAATCAGAAATGGAAGAATAGAGAGGATGAAAGATGATAAGACTGCAGTAATTTTTTTGAGGCTCTCATCGATTCCGCATCTCCTTGCGCGCCCACATTCCACTCCGCCTTAAATCAAGTATAAATAGATGGCGCTCGGTATTATTGGCGCAATCGCGATAGCGATTACCGCCGTTGTTTCTTTAAAAATGGTAGGAATACATGTCTCCAAGAATTGATATATCGATTGACGAGCTGCCCGAAGCGTCGAGCCTTCTTGATGGACATGACTATTCGTCACAAATCATTCAGCGTATCGCCAGGGTTCCAGTAATACTCGATGCATCGGGATGCCCTCATTCCCCTTTTTTCGAAGTTGAATATGATGACAGGACGATTAGGTTTACAAGTCAAGCAAGTTAATAATCTATGTGGTCAATATAATGCCGTTGAACCCGCATATCGATACCGCTCAGCCATTCGCCTCGCCCCCGTCGCACGTATCTTCATCCGGTCTGTTACTTTTAATCTAACAATTCTTTGAGGAACGTAGGTGCTTCTAAATGTACTGTCGACTTCTTCTCAAACTAATCCTAAGAGACAAGGCCGTATGGATTTGTACGCTCGTTCTCGCTGCAGCCTTCTCCGTCCCCATTGCGTTCAATTCACCCATCTACGGGCCCTTCTTTATGAAGCAGGGCATGCAGAGCTTTGTCGACGCATTCAATACGCGCGCACCCCAGGCCAGCGGCACAGACCTATCGCCAGAGCAGCAAGTCGACGCGGAGCTTGCAAGATACGCGAACGCCGCCCTCGCCGCTCAAACCGACGCCGCCTTTCTCGATTCTGCCGAGAGCTACTACGCGCTCATGGACGAGGGCTTCCAATCCGGGTCCATCGTGGGGGACCAGGAGACCAATGACGCAGAGCTCGCATATTGCCGCGCCCTGAGCAGCTCCGGCATCGCGGATATCCCGGCCTCCGCAAGCGACCTGCCATTCCTTTCCTTCCTGCCTTACGCCATTGCCACGGCGCCGTCTTTCCTCCCCTTCATCCCCTTCCTTCTCTCGTCGATACTCGTGCTCGGCGCCACAAGGCCCGGGACCCTGGCGGCAAAGGCGCCCGTGCCCAAATTCCGGCGCCTTATCCAGATCGTGTTTGCGATAATTGGCGCTGGGGCCGCGATGCTCCTCGCCGGCCTCGCACCCGGGGGCATTTACGCCTTGGCCCTAAACGGATTCGGGCAGATCGGGTACCCGATCGCCTTCTTCCATGACGGCGCGCTTGCCACCACGACCGCGGGAGACGTCTTCACGACCCTGCTTATCGCGCTTCTTGCGGGCGGAACCTTGATATCCGTTTGCTCCGCCGTCCTATCG
>UMHP01014926.1_pt1 | contig 10347 bp, 9 predicted proteins | sample 1965571 | NCBI WGS metagenome assembly UMHP01 (sample SAMEA4836103, study PRJEB28245) | human gut metagenome | biome: gut microbiome; material: fecal sample | place: Denmark | collected 2008
GGATGTATATGAACGCGACGGCCGCTATCAGATGTATGCAAAGGAGATTACCCTGGAAGGTGCAGGAACTTTGTATGAGAGATATCTTGCATTGAAACAGGAACTTGAAGATATGGGAATGTTTGCGCAGGAGTACAAACAGCCCATTCCGAGATTTATCAGACGTCTGGGTGTGGTAACTGCACCGACAGGTGCGGCTGTTCAGGATATCCGCAATATTTCCTATCGAAGAAATCCCTATTTACAGATTATTTTATATCCGGCTCTTGTACAGGGGGCGGGTGCGGCAGAAAGTATTGTAAAAGGAATACAGATGCTTGATAAGACAGATGTGGATGTGATCATTGTGGGAAGAGGCGGTGGCTCTATTGAAGATCTCTGGGCGTTTAATGAAGAAATCGTGGCCAGAGCTATTTTTGAGTGCAGTACACCCATTATTTCCGCAGTAGGTCATGAAACGGATTTTACAATTGCTGATTTCGCTGCTGATCTGCGAGCTCCTACTCCTTCTGCTGCGGCAGAGCTTGCGGTGGATGATTATAGAAGTGTGATTGAAGCAGTAAGTATTTACAGGCAGCGGTTATATCGTGCAATGAGTGGTAAAATGGATCTGTACCGCAGCAGACTGGAGCATTTTCAGACAAAATTTGCTTATCTGAGTCCGGAGAACAGGCTGCGGGAGCAGAGACAGCGTCTGGCAGATCTGGAGAATGCTGTACAAAATGGAATGAACAGGAAACTTCAGGATGAGAGACACAGATTGTCTGTTTATCTGGAACGTTTTGCAGGACTTTCCCCTTTAAAGAAACTGAATCAGGGATATTCTTATGTGGCAGATAAATATAAAAAGACATTGACAAGTGTAGAACAGGTACAAAATGGGGATACCATTTATATATCTGTGACAGACGGTACGATAGAAGCAGATGTTACAGGTACGGTGAAGGAGGAGAAAATCTATGGCGAAGAAAGAAAACTGTGAGCAGTTACAGGAGGAGAAACCTCTGGAAGAGATGTTTGCAGAACTGGATCTGCTGGCTGAAAAACTGGAAAACAGAGACACATCGCTGGAGGACTCTTTTATACTGTACAGACAGGGCATGGAACTTTTGAAACTTTGCAGCGGGAAGCTGGATACAGTGGAGAAGAAAATGCTGCAGCTTAATGAGGATGGTACATTTAGTGAATTTTCAAGATGAATTAGCAAAGAGAACGGAAGAAACAGAGAAAGTGATCAGAAGCTTTCTGCCTGCAGAGGCGGGATTCGCCGGAACAATGGCTCAGGCTATGAATTACAGTATGCTGGCAGGAGGCAAGCGCCTTCGGCCAATGTTGATCCGGGAGACATATCGCCTGTTTGATGGTAAGGAAGAAGTTGTAAAACCGTTTATGGCAGGAATGGAGATGATCCATACTCATTCCCTGATCCATGACGATCTTCCTGCACTTGATGATGATGATTACAGGCGCGGCAGACTGACTACACATAAGGTATATGGGGAAGCCATGGGGGTGTTAAGCGGTGTTGCGCTGCTTAATTACGCATACGAAACCATGTTTCAGGCATTTGCCCTGACAAAAGAGCAGGATCGGGTAATCCATGCGTTGAGAGTGGTCTCACAGAAGACAGGCATTCATGGAATGCTTGGAGGACAAAGTGTTGATGTGGAAAATGACGGAAAGCCCCTTGAAAAAGAGATGCTTGACTATATTTACAGAAATAAGACGTCAGCATTGATCGAAGCCTCCATGATGACAGGCGCAATTCTTGCAGGAGCAAATGAGCAGGAAGTATCTGCAGTGGAGAAAGCTGCCGGAAATATAGGACTGGCTTTCCAGATTCAGGATGATATTCTGGATGTGACCAGCACTGCAGAAGAACTGGGAAAACCTGTACACAGTGATGAGAAGAATAATAAAGTTACTTATGTGACTCTTTTTGGAACAGAGAAGGCTGCTGAACAGGTGGAAGAACTCTCAGAGAAGGCAATCGATCTGCTGAAGAGTCTGAATAAAAATAACGAGTTTCTGTATTTGTTAATTGAAAAATTAATAAACCGCAGAAAATAAAGGAAGGATACAAATGATTCTGGAAAAGATTAAGAAACCCAATGATATCCATAAGATACCATTGGAAGATTTCGAGCCTCTGGCAGCGGAGATCAGGGACTTTTTAATCCGGTCAGTAAGTCAGACAGGCGGACATCTTGCTTCAAATCTGGGAGTAGTGGAACTGACTCTGGCTCTTCATAATGTGCTGGATTTTCCGGAAGACAAACTAATCTGGGATGTAGGACATCAGGCATATACACATAAGATTCTTACCGGAAGAAAAGATGAATTTAAGAATCTGCGACAGGAAGGTGGATTAAGCGGTTTTCCTAAGAGAAGTGAGAGCCCCTGTGATGCATATGATGCAGGACACAGTTCCAATTCAATTTCGGCAGGACTGGGATATGTGCATGCCAGAGATATTCTGGGACAGAAGCATCATGTGGTTTCTGTGATCGGAGATGGTGCTCTCACCGGAGGAATGGCGTATGAGGCATTAAATAATGCTGCAGAGTTAAAGACAAATTTTATTATTATCATAAATGACAATAATATGTCCATTTCCAGAAATGTAGGAGGCATGTCCACTTATCTGAGTGCACTGAGAACTGCAGAAGCTTATACAGGAATGAAGATGGGTGTGACAAAGGCACTGAAGAAGGTTCCGAAGGTAGGGACTGCTCTGGTAGATACTATGAGAAAAACCAAAAGCAGTGTCAAGCAGCTTTTTATTCCGGGAATGCTGTTTGAAAATATGGGGCTGACATATCTGGGACCTGTTGACGGTCATAATATGCGTCAGATGATGAAACTCTTTAATGAAGCAAAACGGGTAGAGGGACCGGTAGTTGTTCATGTCCTGACAAAGAAAGGCAGAGGATACGAACCTGCAAGTGCCCATCCGGACAGGTTTCATGGAACAGGTCCTTTTGATATTAAAACAGGCCGGGTACTTCAGAAGAAAACAGTGCCGGGTTATACAGATGTTTTTTCCAAAGCACTGGTCTCTCTTGGTGAGAAAAATAAAAAACTGACAGCTATTACCGCAGCCATGCCGGATGGAACCGGACTTGTGGAATTTTCCAGGAGATTTCCGGACAGATTTTTTGATGTGGGAATCGCAGAGGAACATGCGGTGAGTTTTGCGGCGGGTCTGGCTCTTGGCGGCCTGGTTCCTGTTGTTGCCATCTATTCATCTTTTCTGCAGCGTGCTGTAGATCAGATCCTGCATGATGTATGTATGCAGAAGCTTCATGTGATTTTTGCTGTTGACAGGGCAGGGCTTGTAGGCGCAGACGGGGAGACGCATCAGGGCTGCTTTGATCTGTCTTATTTGTCAATGATGCCGAATATGACTGTTCTGGCACCGAAGAATGACAGAGAACTGGAAGAGATGCTTGCATTTGCGGTAAGCTTTGACGGACCGATTGCAATCCGCTATCCGAGAGGCAGTGCGCATCAGGGGCTTCGGGAATATCAGGCACCTGTGGAATATGGCAGAAGTGAGATTATCCGCAAAGGAAAAAAAATCGCTGTGCTGGGAGTGGGAAGTATGATCCCGTCCTGCATGGAAATCTGTAAAGGACTGAAAGATGACGGCTATGATCCTACTTTTGTAAATGCCAGATTTGTGAAACCACTGGATGTGGATCTTCTTGATGAACTGGCAAAGGATCACAGTCTGTTTGTGACAGTAGAAGAGAATGTGAAAAGCGGCGGATACGGAGAGCATGTGTCTGCTTATATGGAAGCCTGTCATCCGGAAATAAGAGTGTTGTCGGCAGCTGTCTGGGATCGTTTCGTACCCCAGGGAAATGTAGAAAGCCTGCGCAGCCGGATTGGACTTGGAGTGGAAGACATCAGACAGGCAATAGAAGATAGTGAGGAATTAAGAGAGCAATGAAGAAACGTTTGGATATGCTTATGATGGAACGTGCCCTTGCACCATCCCGCGAGAAAGCAAAGGCATTCATCATGGCAGGCGATGTATATGTTGATGGTCAGAAAGAAGATAAGGCGGGAACCATGTTCCCGGAGACTGTAAAGATTGAGGTCAGAGGAAACACTCTTCCGTATGTAAGCCGCGGTGGGCTGAAACTTGAAAAAGCTATGAAAAACTTTGATGTCACATTGGATAGTAAGGTCTGTATGGATGTAGGTGCGTCCACTGGAGGGTTTACAGATTGTATGTTACAGAACGGGGCAGTAAAAGTTTATTCCATTGATGTAGGATATGGACAGCTTGACTGGAAGCTTCGTAACGATCCGCGTGTAGTCTGTATGGAGAAAACCAATATCCGCTATGTGGTACCGGAGGATTTGGGAGAACCGGCAGATTTTTCATCAATTGATGTGTCCTTTATTTCTCTTACAAAAGTACTGCTTCCTGTAAGAAATCTCCTTACAGATGAGGGTGAGATCGTATGTCTGATCAAGCCGCAGTTTGAGGCGGGGAGAGAGAAAGTCGGAAAGAAGGGGGTTGTAAGAGATCCTGCTGTTCATCAGGAAGTGATCGAAAAAGTGCGCGATTATGCCATGAGTATTTTTATGGAGCCATGTCATCTTTCTTTTTCGCCAATTAAAGGACCGGAAGGAAATATCGAATATCTTCTTCATCTGAAAAAACATCCGGAAGGTACCGGGGTTACCGACAGCCTGAAGGTATCTGTAGAAGCTGTTGTGGCAGAGGCTCATGGACAGTTGGATTAAAAAGGCTGAGTCAGGAAGAAACTATGGACAGGTTTTATATTATTACAAACAGTGACAAGGATAAAAAACTTGAAATCACAGAAAAAATCGCAGATTATCTGAAAACACATCACAAAAACTGTGAAGTACAGCAGGCAGAAAGGAAACATGAGGGTTCCTTTCATTATACAGATCCTGATAAGGTTCCGGACGATACACAGTGTATTATTGTTCTGGGAGGAGATGGCACACTTCTTCAGGCAGCAAGGGATGTGGTGCATAAGGAAATTCCTCTTCTTGGAATCAATCTGGGAAATCTGGGTTTTCTTGCAGAAGTGAATCAGACCTCTCTGTACAGTGCTCTGGATCAGCTGATGGCGGATGATTACGAGGTAGAAGAACGCATGATGCTGGAAGGAAGGGTGTACCGTGGCAGAAAACTGATCGGACAGGATATTGCATTGAATGACATTGTGATCGGCAGAGACGGTCATCTCCGCGTGGTCCGGTTTAAGAATTATGTAAATGATGTTTATCTTAACTCTTATAATGCTGATGGAATTATTATTTCAACACCTACCGGATCTACCGGATACAGTCTGTCAGCGGGAGGACCTATTGTATCGCCCAATGCCGCCATGACGATCATGACTCCCATAGCACCACACACGCTGAATACAAGAAGCATTATTTTTCCTGCGCAGGATGTGATCACTGTAGAGATAGGAAAAGGAAGACACTGTGACTGTGAAAAGGGAATCGCATCTTTTGATGGAGATACATTTATCCCTATGGTCACCGGTGACTGCATTCAGATCCGGCAGGCAGATGTAAAGACAAAGATTCTGAAGCTGAACCATTTAAGTTTTGTTGAGGTATTGCGCCGGAAGATGAGAGACAGCTGATCAGCAGGAGGAAATAAGGTGAAAGTTGCGAGACATGAGAAAATTATTGAACTGATTCATCAGTATGATATTGATACACAGGAAGAGCTGGCCTCCAGACTTAATGAGGCAGGATTTAAGGTGACACAGGCGACTGTATCCAGAGATATTCGTGCTCTCAAGCTGACAAAAGTGGCAGGAAAGGACGGAAAGTCCCGTTATGCAATTATTAATAATGAATCAGGAAGTCTTGGAGAAAAATATACAAGAGTACTGGAAGATACCCTGCTTTCTATTGATGTGGGACAGAATATCATTGTGATCAAAACCGTTTCCGGAATGGCAATGGGCGTGGCAGCAGCTCTGGATGCGTTGAAATGGCCGGAAATACTGGGATGTATTGCAGGTGATGACACTATTATGTGTGCTGCAAAGACTGCAGACATGGCACTGGAAGCAGCAGAGAAACTGAGAAGTTTTGTCAGATTGAATAAGTGATCCCACGAGTAACTGCTCAATACCTTTGCAGTTACGATCCTGAACTTTTAACATTACAAATGACTTGATTATGGAGGCAATAAATGTTAGCTCATCTGCATGTGAAAAATCTTGCACTGATAGAAGAAATAGAAGTGGAATTTGGTCCCGGACTGAATATCCTGACCGGTGAGACCGGAGCAGGTAAATCTATCCTTCTGGGGTCTATGCAGCTGATCCTGGGTGCAAAAACTTCTAAAAATATGATAAGGGAAAATGCATCCTATGCACTTGTGGAGCTGCTTTTTCAGGTAGAAAACGAGAAAGCGCTGGAGACACTGAAAGCACTGGATATCTGTCCGGAAGATGGACAGGTACTTCTGTCCAGAAAAATCATGGATGGAAGAAGCATCAACAAGATTAATGGAGAGACAAGTACTGTAGGTCAGATGAAGGCCGCTGCTGCATGCCTTTTGGATATCCATGGACAGCACGAGCATCAGTCACTTCTGTACCAGGATAAGCAGCTTGCAATCCTGGATGCATATGGAAAAGAAAAAATCCTTCCTGCAAAGGAGAAAGTATCTCTGGCATATAAAGAATACAGCAAATGCAAAACAGAACTTGGTTCCATGAATATGAATGAGGAGCAGAGAAATCGTGAGCTGGCTTTTCTGGAGTTTGAGATCAAAGAAATCGAGAAAGCAAATCTGCAGCCGGGAGAGGATGAGGAACTGGAAGCCCGGTACAGAAAAATGAGCAATGCAAAACTCATCGTTGACTCCCTGCAGCTTGTACATAATCTCACAGGCTATGAAAGCAAGGAAGGCGCCGGAGAGACTGTCGGAGAGGCATTAAAGGAATTCTCTCATGTAACACAGTATGATCCGGAGCTTACACCTCTTGCAGAGACACTTACTTCTGTAGACGGTCTTCTGAATGATTTTAACAGAGAATTATCCGCTTATCTGGACGAGCTGACCTTTGATGAAGGAGAGTTTTATGAGACAGAGAGAAGACTGGATCTGATCAATGGACTGAAGGCAAAATATGGACGTACCATTGAGGAAATTTTCACATATCGCAAACTTCAGGAAGAAAAACTGGAAAAATTACATAAATATGAAGAAAATTTACAGGAATTAAAGGAGCATCTCAGAGAACTGGAAAATATTCTTGAGAAAAAGTCGGATGAATTAGCAGAAATCCGTAAAGAATACAGTAAACAGCTTGAGCAGAAGATTATTCAGGGATTGAAGGATTTAAATTTCCTGGATGTGAATTTTGCCATTGATTTCCGGAAAAAGAAAAACTACACAGATAATGGAACCGATGATATCCAGTATCTCATTTCTACAAATCCCGGAGAAACTCTGAAGCCACTGGGACAGATCGTATCCGGCGGTGAGTTGTCTCGAATCATGCTTGCATTAAAGGCAATCCTTGCAGACAGAGATGAGATTGAGACATTGATCTTCGATGAGATCGATACTGGTATCAGTGGAAGAACTGCACAGAAAGTCTCTGAAAAGATGGCAGTGATCGGACAGCATCATCAGGTACTCTGCATCACGCATCTGCCGCAGATTGCAGCTATGGCAGACAGTCATTTTGAAATTGAAAAACATCTGCAGGGAATTGAGACTATTACCCAGATCCATGTGCTTAAAGAACATGATTCCATCCGCGAGCTGGCAAGACTGTTAGGTGGTGCAGAAATTACACCTGCAGTTCTTGAGAATGCGAAAGAGATGAAAGAATTGGCACAGAAACAAAAAAATACAAGATTTAAATAAAATAATTGACCACATACTAAGAGAGGATAATCTTTGTGACGGATTGTTCTCTCTTATTTTTGTACCTTTCGGGTTTGCTGTGATGGGAAGTGTTTTATGGCAATTTCACAGTTACAGAATTTCATAAATACAGAATGAAAGGATGTGCATAATAATGAACAAAAGAAAATACAGACTTTTTGTCATCTGTTGTCTTGTGCTGGATCTGTTGGTGATGCTGATATCAGGTTACAGATATCTGGACAGAAAGATACCTGACGAAATTCAGATTTCCAGAGGCAAAAAAACAGAAGATGTCACAGAAGTTCTGTCAACACCGTTTGTTACATTTGAAGAAGCAGTTACTGTTTCGCAGGATGGAGGCTATATTCTGCCCTGTAAACTTTTGGGTTATATTCCATTTAAAGAAATAAAAGTGACACCTGCAGATGATCAGGAAATTTATGTCAGCGGAAGCACCATAGGAATTTATATGCAAACAGAAGGTGTTCTGGTGATTGACACCGGTGAAATTCAGAATCGGAATGGTGAGACAGAGGAGCCTGCGAGAAATATTATCAGACAGGGAGATTACATTATCTCATTTAACGGAGAAAAAATCTCTACAAAAAGAGAACTGATAGATGACATCTCAGAACTTGATGGCAGCGAAGTTACACTGGGGATAAGCCGCAAAGGAGAGAGTATTCCTGTATCTGTAACTCCTGTAAAAGACAAAAAAGGAGACTATAAACTTGGAATCTGGGTAAGAGATGATACTCAGGGGATAGGAACACTTACCTACGTAGATCAGAATGGTAATTATGGTGCCCTTGGCCATGGAATCAGTGATATAGACACTGCCCAGCTTCTGAATATCCGAAACGGAGCTTTGTATAAAGCCCGGATTCTTGCGATTAACAAAGGAAGTAAAGGCAATCCCGGCGAACTTGCAGGATATATCTGCTATGATGACAGAAATATTCTTGGAACTATCGAAGCAAACAGCAGAAACGGAATTTATGGTCAGTTCACAGGGATTGCAGATGATGCGATCACTTTAAAGAAAATGCCGGCTGCGTATAAGCAGGAAGTGAAGATTGGAACAGCCACAATTCTCTGCAGTACAGATGGCGAGGTAAAAGAATATGATGCAGAGATCAGAAAAATAGATTTGAATCATGAAGATACCAACAAAAGTTTTGTGATAAAGGTGACAGATAAAGAACTTCTGGAAGCTACAGGAGGGATTGTACAGGGGCTCAGCGGAAGCCCGGTTATCCAGAATGGAAAAATCATTGGTGCGGTAACTCATGTATTTGTTCAGGATGCTTCCAGCGGATATGGAATCTTTATTGAAAATATGCTGAAAAATACAGAAAGACTTTTTTAATGGATGATCAGGATTATGAAACAAAAATCTGATTATTGTCGAAATATATCAGATGCCTGTGAAAAATGAAAATAAAGAAAAAAGAATCACCAAAGCTGTCGACATAAAATAGGACAAATTTCCCTCTGTGTCTTGATTTTTCCGTAAGCATTCCTCTATAATATGTGATGAACCGAAAAAGAAAAGAGATTTATTGAAAAATGGGGGAGGAGTGAAATTTATGGAAAAATTAAATGTGGCAATTGCAGATGATAATGAGAAAATGGTGGAAGTACTTGGTCAGATAATAGAAGAAGACAAAGATCTGGAACTTGTGGGAAAAGCGCATAACGGAGAAGAAATCTGTAATATTATACGTGAAAAGGAACCGGACGTTGTGGTTCTAGATATTATTATGCCGAAAATGGACGGACTGGCAGTAATGGAGAAATTTGCCAATGACAAAAGTCTCAAAAAGATCCCATCATTTATCGTAGTTTCGGCAGTCGGTCAGGAACGTATTACAGAAAATGCATTTAACTTAGGGGCAGATTATTATATCCTGAAGCCTTTCGATAATCAAATGCTGCTTAATCGTATCAAACATGTGCGCAGAGCCGGCGAGAGAAGAATACGTCAGATCGGGCGGCAGCCTGAAAGGACAGAAGACAATCCGGTACCTGTGAGAAATCTGGAAACAGACGTGACAAATATCATTCATGAGATTGGAGTGCCTGCACATATTAAAGGATATCAGTATCTGCGTGACGCCATCATCCTGTCAGTTAATGACATGGAGATGCTCAATTCCATTACCAAGATACTGTATCCTACGATTGCAAAGAAACATCAGACAACAGCCAGCAGAGTGGAACGGGCTATCAGACACGCCATTGAAGTTGCCTGGAGCAGAGGAAAAATGGACACAATAGATGAATTATTCGGTTACACAGTCAGTACAGGAAAAGGAAAACCCACAAATTCAGAATTTATTGCTCTGATTGCAGATAAAATCAGACTGGAATATAAAAATCGCTCTTTCCAATAGTCATAGTTTGGAGTATAATTATTCAATAAAGGCTACCAAGGAGGGTTTTTC
>UMHP01031718.1_pt1 | contig 10121 bp, 10 predicted proteins | sample 1965571 | NCBI WGS metagenome assembly UMHP01 (sample SAMEA4836103, study PRJEB28245) | human gut metagenome | biome: gut microbiome; material: fecal sample | place: Denmark | collected 2008
CCTTTGCCAGCTTTGCCTGCGAGAGCCTGACGCTTTCGCGCAAGCTCCTGAGCCGTTCACCGATGATTTTCAAGTCTGCGTCACCTCCTTTTCTGTTTCAAGTATACCCAGAAACAGAGAATGTGTCAATGACATATTCACATAACATCGCGATTCTCTGACGCGCCGCAGGCGAAGAAAGCTCCGCAGGAGCGCAGCCGATTTTGCAAAAATCGTTCAAAGGGGCTTGGGGACATATTTCCCCAACAAGCGAAAAGTGGCTCCAAGCCACCTTGCTTGCCAAGTGTGAAGCCGGCAGGGTTCGCAGGTTGGCAAGCAGCAAAGAGGGCCCTCTTTGCCCTGCTTGCCACATTAGTTCACCATGTTAGATTTCGTTCGCGGGAGCAGAGAAAGGCAATCCGGCGGTGTTCCTTATAGAAACCGTTGGACTGCCTTTTGCAACGCTAAATGGAGTTAAAATCAGCTTAGCAACCGCAGTCACTTCTTTGCATAGATAACATCCCTGTCCATGATTTGCAATGCTTCCTGCTCCAGAAGATAGGCTTGATATCGCTTCTCATTTGCCTCCAGTGCAAGATCATTTATCTTTTTCTGAACCGTGTGGTTTTTGAGCAAAGGAATCGCTATCTGACGAACATGATTGTCGTCAATTTCGTCAACAACCGAACCGTATGTAAACCGGGTAATAAGCACTTTCCCGTAATCCGATGCAAGAAAGATATTCAAATAGCCGGCTATATCCTTGTTTGCAGGAATGACGCGGATAATATGGTCAGATGGAATATAGTGCTCCCAGTGTTTAGGGACAATCGTAATTTTTCCTATTGTACCACTTCTTGTAATCAGTGTCGTGCCTTCGTGTACTTCCAACTTCTTCAACATCTTATCGTGCTTTGCGGTGGAGAGGTACTTTTTTGAAGAAGGGTCAAGTTCGCTTAATTGTTTGCCCCCAATTAGCACCCGTCCATACCCCTCGTCAACATATACGCGCTTGAAGCGGCCCGGCAGGATAACCTCTCGGCTGATACGAGGGTCACCGACTGTCGTCACTTCCTCGGCATACCGCTTCAGATGTTCAATGATAGCGTCAACAATCGGCACATGGTAGGAGGCGTCAAGTCGTCCGGACATCTCACTCAGCCTTACGCTGAAGGTGTCCACCGGGGCGGCTTTTTTGTAGAGGCCAACATCAAAAGCGTCGATATCAGGCAGCTTCAGCTCGCCGATTAACAATGCGGTAGCTTGGTCAATCAGGTCGTTGGATTCATCACGCAGCTCGTAAGAACGCACAATCAGATCATGGATTTTCTTTTTGAGCATCGTCGGCGCATCGGGAATAGGAACTGTGGCAAGATGCTCCGGCTCAATGTGAGTGATTACGGCTCCATAACTATTGGTAAGCAGTATCTTGTTGCCTATTTTGCTTTTAAGGAAGGCGTATATATAACCAGCCTCATCCGGCTTTCTGCAATCAATTCTCAACAGATCGTGACTAAAAATCTTGTTTGCGAGTGTCCGTGACACAAAGGAGACTTTTCCAATTGTTCCAGAACAAGTCATCAGAATTTGATTTTCTTTTACACGCAGATTGCCGATATTCGTTTTCGTTTTCGCTGAAATGTATCCATCGGGAGTTGGCTTAATATCGACAATGCTGGATGGCTGATAAATGGGCATATCTGATTTTTCTACCCATATGCGCTTAAATCGACCGCAAACATACGACGATGCCATTCCGCTTGCTCCACCGATGAAGCTCTGAGTATACTTGCCCTTCGCAATCAACGAACGTGCCTGTTTTGCCTCAACATCAAATACGCTCGCTTCAAGCCTTTTCCCGCGGGCTATGACATCGGAAAGTGCAACCGCACACCACTTGATTGGACTTTCATTCACAACGACTTCCGGCACAACTGTATCCTGTGCTTTGTAAGCAAGATTTGATTTTACCATCCCAATCCCTCCTGCCTTTTCCACTCAGCGAATATCGCCGGGACATCGGGGGTCTGGTCGTCCTCAACCTTCACCTTTTGCTCATGTGACACGGTGCGCTGACCTTACGAGCGTCAACCGTCTCTTTTTTGCATTCGATTATCAACTTGATTGTACCCTGCGTTTGGTCTGCACCTTCTTCCCAGATTACAATGTCTGCGCGAGGTTTGTTTGAACCAACCTGCAAGGTATATTCGATTCTAATTTGCTCCGGCAGATACTTATGCTCGTTCACGAGTCGTTTCTCGATAGTTTGCCGAACGTACTCTTCCGGGGTATCGTTACGGAATTTGCCGTCAATATAGTCACATATTTTTCCGTCCGGGATTACGATGATCTTCTGTTCACTTGGCATCGTTACTTCTCCTTTGCTTATTGGCATGATGCCAATTTCATTTTTTCCCGAATGCTTTTGAGCGCATCCGGATTTTCATCAATGTACCTTGCTATATCTGCCGGCAACTCATTTCTGCCTTTTGCCGCCAAGTCAAAAAATCTCTCTCTGGTTTCATTGCTTGCTTGCAGTATTTCCATTGCCTTTAACTGAAGCGGATATGGTGGTGGGTTAGTTCTCCCGGCGAGAATATCATAAAAGTATGGCTTCCGGATACCCAGTTCTGTGTAGAATTTATGCTGCGTTATCCCGGAGTCTCTTATCAGCTGGCGAAGATACTCTCCAAAGCTCTGCTCGTTTTCAACCATTCTTTTCGCCTCCCAATAGGTATGCTTGTATACATACTAACATACTTTTTTGCATCGGTCAACAAGATATTGCAAAGACCATAGCTCGCGCCGAAGGATTTATTATATTTTGGGGGCGGGCAGGCACAAGCTGTGCTTGCCCGCCTTGTCTGCCAAAAAGCGCGGCGGGCGGCGGCAGTCAATGGCGCGAAGCGTTCATCTTGACCATTGACGGCTGGCGGCTGCTGCGCTACGGCCCTTTCCAATTTGCAATCCACAGAACAATTTCGGTAGCCGCTGCCAAAATTACACTGTCAGCCGCTCCATTCCAGTGGTATTGACGTGCAGCCCCATCGCTGCTATAATGAAAACACAATTTCAGACACAGGACACCATGCAGACGCAGACGGGCTGAAAGGCTTGACAGGCGGCTGCATTTTTATTTTCAGATAGGAAAGGAAGGATGCGAAGGGAAAAGAAGCACAGACGGCAAAAGACGCTCAAGACGCCATTCCTCCGCCGCACAGGAGAAAGCTGCGGCAAAAAACTTTTTCGGAGGTGCAACTTGAGCAGGCGAAAAAAGCTCACCAACAACAGCGGCATCCCGCAGCATGAGATCGAGAACATCGCCCGAATTCTGCTGCCGGACATCCTCGCCTTTTACGAGAGTGAGGAAGGGCAGCGGGAATTTGCCGAATGGCAGGCGGCGCGGGACGGGGCAAAAACAGACAAGGACAGCAACGGCGAGAACGTCGCCTGACGATAGATATAAGACAAATCCAAGGGATATATGCTCCTAAAACAGCATGGCAAAGGGGATGGCAGACCGCCATCCCCTTTTGTGCGTTCATTCAGTTTTCGTAGGGCTTATATTCCGTGACGGCGTTCAGATACGCCTCAACGTTGCCGTTCAGAATGAGGTCTGCATAAGCCAGCGGGTCGTTGTAGATGAGGTAGTCCAGCTCCGACCGCTCATAAAGATTATCCGCCGCCTCGTTCTCCACGGCGGTGCAGTCGATGGAGATCATGCTGCCGTCCTGAAACCGCAGCTCTACACAACCCGTGTCCATGTTGAATTCACAGCTTTTGATGGTTTTCATAATTGGCCTCCTTATCCTTTACCAGTTTTGGTTTTCTCGGCCCTCTGGGCTTGGATTCGGGACGCTTTACCACACCGTTTCTGAAATGCGTATCCTCGAACTTCTCGAAGAAAACAAATAATCCGAACCCATCTCTGATTAAGAAGATTTGGTTCGGATTATATTGGTTTGGTGCCGGTAGTGGGACTCGAACCCACACGATGTTGCCATCAACGGATTTTGAATCCGTCACGTCTACCAATTCCATCATACCGGCAACGGGACTGCAAAATATTATACACGACATTGAAGCGATTGGCAAGTCTTTTCGATGGAGGAAAATCAGAAAATAATCGGTTATTTAACATACCATTTCCGGTAAAGATGTGCTATGATAATCTTGATTTTATAACTTATCCCATGGAGGGGTTCCGACGATGAAAAAATGCAGGCTGCTTTTGGCGGCGGGGCTGCTGATGTTTCTGACCGGCTGTTTTTCCCAGTCGGTGGAGGAATTCTACGCGCCTCCCAAGGCGCCCGACGATTATCTGAAGCTGGACAATGAGATCAACAAGGTGCTCACGCAAGGGGGCGAGTACGCCGCGCCCCTCAGCGGGGAGCTGACCCAGAAGGTGCAGCTTCAGGATTTGGACGGGGATGGCGTACAGGAGGCTATTGCCTTTTTCCGGGTGAGTGCGGACGAGCGGCCGCTGAAGATCTACATCTACCGCCAAGTGGGGGAGAACTACGAGGTGGCGGCCGTGATTGAGGGCTCAGGAAATGCGATTGACTCCATCTACTATGAGAACCTTGACGACAGCCCCTCCAAGGAGCTCATCGTGGACTGGGAGACAGCGGGGCAGAGGCACTCCCTGGCGGCTTACTCCATCGACCGTTATGAGGTGCTTGAGTTGATGCGCACCGACCACGCCGGCTTCCAGATTTATGACGTTGACGGGGATGGGCAGAAGGAAATCCTCGTGCTCCAGATGGCGGCAGGGGAAGTGGGCCAGGCAGAGAGCTTTGTCAACAGCGCGCCGGGCAGCCGGGTGGAGGTCTATAACTTCCGGGATGGTATCCTGGAGCTGGACGCCTCCGCACCACTGTCCAACGGGGTGGAGAAGCTGGTCAGCATGAAGACGGGCTATCTCCAGAACATGGCGCCGGCGCTGTTTGTCACCTCCACCTACGCCGAAAACGGGCAGATCACCGACATTTTCGCCTGGAAAAACGGGGGGCTGGAGAATGTGACCCTGGAGCCGGACACCGGCGAGAGCGACAGTACCATCCGGTGGTCCACCGAGGTGGAGAGCACGAAGGTATCCTATACCGACATCAACCACGACGGCATACTGGAGCTGCCATCCGCCTATGCGCTCCCCGATCCCAACAATGTGGGGACGGCCCCCAACTTCTGGGCCATCCGCTGGTGGCAGTACGACATCAACGGGGTTTCTCATCTGGTATATACCACCTACCACAACAGCCGGGACGGCTGGTACTTTGTTCTGCCCGAGGCGTGGTCGGGGAAGGTGACGCTCTCCCGCAGCGACTTGGCGGGCGGCGGCGAGCGGGCCGTAATCTTTTCTTACTGGGAGGGAAGCGCGGACACAGCGCCGGTGCCGTTCCTGGTCATCTACAAGCTGACCGGCGACAACCGCGTAATGCGGGCCAACATGGCCGACCGCTTTCTCCTGCCCAACACCGGGGAGGAGAAGGAGACCATTTATGCCGCGCGCCTGATCGAGAGTGGTTGGGACTGCGGCTTGGACGAGGAGGGCGTAAAGGCCAATTTCGCCCTAATTACCAGCGATTAGCGCCCACGGCGGACGCCTGTGTGCGAAAGGAGGAAACGGGATGAAAAAGGTACTGGTGCTGGAGGATGAGGCGAACATCCGCAGCTTTGTGGTCATCAACCTTAAGCGGGCCGGCTATGAGGCCATCGAGGCCGAGACCGGGGAGGAGGCGCTGGCCCAGCTCAAGCGCAACCCGGACATCAAGGTGGCGCTGCTGGACATCATGCTGCCCGACATGGACGGATTTGAGGTCTGCCGCCGTATCCGGGCGGGGGACAACAACATCGGCATTATCATGCTTACCGCCCGCACGCAGGAGATGGACAAGGTGACCGGGCTGATGACCGGGGCGGACGACTATGTGACCAAGCCCTTCTCTCCGGCGGAGCTCACCGCCCGCATCGATGCCCTCTACCGCCGTACCGGCGGAGGGGACCCGGTGGATACCGGCGAGATCAGCCAGCCGCCTTTCCTGCTGAACACCCGCAACCGTACCCTGGAGAAAAACGGACAGCGGGTCAAGCTTACACAGGTGGAGTACTCCATCATAAAGCTGTTTATGGACAACCCGGGAAAAGCCCTCTCCCGGGAGGAAATTCTCGACTCGGTGTGGGGACGGGACTACTTCGGCGAGCTGAAGATCGTGGACGTAAACATCCGACGCCTGCGCATTAAAATCGAAGACGACCCCACAAATCCTGCTTATATCACCACCGTGTGGGGATACGGGTATAAGTGGGGCTTTTAGCCAGAGGCGGACGGGGCGTCTTCGATGGGCCCCGCCCTGGGGCGGGGCGGCGCGGAGCGCCGTACAAGCGTTTTTGCCGGAGGCAAAAGCCTTGGCCCGGGGCAATTCACTTGCCCCGGGCAGAGGGAAAAGAGGGGTCCCCGCAAAGCTCTGCTTTGCGGGGCATGACGATCCCACAAATCCTGCTTATATCACCACCGTGTGGGGCTATGGATATAAGTGGGGCTTTTAATGCCGGCCGGGTGGCCGGGATCTAGAACCAAACCCAGGTGGTGACAACAAGATCCATGAAGAAAATCACAGGTATCCGAAAGCGGTGGATGGTGAACTCCATCAGTGTGGTGCTGTTTATCGTGCTGCTGGCGGTGGCGGCCTTCTCCGCCGCGATGGGGAGCTACTACTATTCCACCCTGAGTGAGTCTCTCAAGCAGAAGGCGGAAAACGCCATCAGCAGCTTTGACTACTACCGCACAGAAGCCGAGTATTACGACAATGCCCGGGCGGTGGTGGCCGGGGAACCCAACAGCGACAAGCTGGAGGTAGAGTATCTGGACGCCGACGGCCAGATCCGCTTTTCCAGCTCCGACCTGACGGCCTTTCGCTCCCCCGGAACGCCGGACATTGCCGAGGCCATCAGCATGAAGCGCACCAAGGTGTGGATCGGCGCCGACCCCAGCACCGGCGAGCACATCATGGCCGCCTCCAGCCCCCTGATGATCGACGGGGAGGTGGTTGGGGTCATGCGGTATGTCACCTCCCTGAATAAGGTGGACAAGCAGATTATCATCATCGTGGCCATCGCCCTGGGCATCGGTCTGGGTATCCTGGGCATGGTGTACTTCTCCAACCTCTACTTCATCCGCTCCATCGTAGACCCGGTGGCGGGCATCACGGAAACCGCCAAGCGCATCGCCGCGGGCTCCTACGGCGTACAGATTGAGAAACGCTATGATGACGAAATCGGCGCCCTCACCGACACCATCAACGACATGTCGCTGAAGATCAACCAGAGCGAAAAGATGAAAAACGAGTTTATATCGTCAGTGTCCCATGAACTGCGTACTCCCCTGACCGCGATCAATGGCTGGGCGGAAACCATCATGAACGGCGAGGTGCGGGACGCGGGAGATGTGAAGAAGGGGATGGGGATCATCGTCTCCGAGGCGCGGCGGCTGACCAACATGGTGGAGGAGCTGCTGGAGTTCTCCCGCATCCAGGACGGCCGCTTCACCCTGTCAGTGGAGCCCATGGACATCAAGGCGGAACTGGAGGATGCGGTCTACACCTACCGGGAGTTCTTCCGGCGGGAGGGCATTGAACTCAACCACTTCGACTGCGACGAGGAGTTTCCGCCCATCGCGGGGGACCCGGAGCGGCTGCGGCAGGTGTTCTGCAACCTGTTGGACAACGCCGCCAAGCACGGCGGCTCGGGCAAGCGCATTGATACCGCTATCGCCCGGGACGAGGACCAGGTGGTTATCACCATCCGGGACTACGGCCCCGGTATCCCGGCCGAGGAGCTGCCCCACGTGAAGTACAAGTTCTATAAGGGGTCCTCCAAGGCGAGGGGTTCCGGCATTGGACTGGCGGTGTGCGACGAGATTATTACCCGCCACGAGGGTACCCTGGATATTGACAACGCCGAGGGGGGAGGGTGCATTGTAACCATCCATTTGCCAATCCGAGCTCAGGCGGTAATCGAACAAAAGTTCTAAAAATCAAACCCGCGCCCCTTGCAATCGGGGCGCGGGTTTGGTACAATAGACGAAACGATTGAATCCAATTAGTTAAGGAGAACAGTGTACGAATGCCAAATGAAACAAAGCAATCCTGCGCCACAGCCTACAAGACCATGATCGGCGGACAGGCACTCATTGAGGGAATTATGATGCTGGGACCGGAGAAGAAGGCCGTTGTGGTGCGCAAGCCGGACGGCGGGTTGGAGGAGCAGGTGGAGGAGCGGGTGCTCATCAAGGACAAGCACCCCGCCCTGGGCCTGCCGCTGCTCCGGGGTGTCTTCAATTTCTGCTCCTCCCTGGCCAACGGCGTCAAGGCGTTGATGTACTCGGCTTCCTTTTTCCCGGAGGACGAGGAGGAGCCGGAGGAGCCCTCCCGGTTCGAGCTCTGGCTGGACAGACACCTGGGCAGCGAGAAGGCCGCCTCCTTTTTTATCACCGTGGCGGTGGTGCTGGGCATCGTTTTCTCCGTGGGGCTGTTCATCCTGCTGCCCACCGCCCTCACCGGACTGGTGGGCCTGGCCGTTCCCCTGCCCATGTGGCTGCGCAACCTGCTGGAAGGCGTGGTGCGTATCGTCATCTTCATGGGCTATCTGATGCTCTGTTCCCATATGAAGGACATCCGCCGGGTGTTCCAGTACCACGGCGCGGAGCACAAGACCATCTTCTGCTATGAACACGGCCTGCCCCTGACGGTGGAGAACGTGCGTATTCAGCCACGCCACCACCCCCGCTGCGGAACCAGCTTCCTCTTTGTGGTGATTGTGGTGAGTATCCTGCTGTCCAGCGTGCTGTTCTCCTTTGTGGAGGTGACAAACACGTTTGCGAGGATGGGGCTGCACCTGCTGCTGTTGCCGGTGATTGTCAGCCTGACCTATGAGCTGAACCGTGTGGTGGGGCGCTACGACAACCGGCTCACCCGGCTGGTGTCCGCTCCCGGCATGTGGCTCCAGAACTGGACCACCTTTGAGCCGGACGACTCCATGATCGAGGTGGGCATCCGGGCATTTACACTGGTGCTGCCGGAGGAGAAGGGGAAGGATCAGTGGTAAAGGGGATCGGCGGGATGAGGCACCAGCAGAAATAAAACCGCTGTGCCGCCCAGACGGCAGAGCCCACGTGAGGCGATGCATAGTTGTCCCATGAAGAAAATGGGGGGATAACCGCCTGGTATTCCCCTGGAGAGAGGAAATTAGAGAGAGACAGAGGAGTGGTTTCTGTATGGCGGCCACGTACAACAACCTCTACCTGGATGCCCGCAAGCGGCTGAGAGAGGCCGGCGTGGAGGGCGCCCAGCTGGAGGCGCGGGAGCTGGTCTGCTGTGCGGCCGGCAAGAGCCGGGAGCAGTTTTACCGGGATATGGCCCTTTATGCCTCCGACCCGGTGGAGGAGAAGCTGGCGGAGCTGCTGGAGCGGCGGCTGGCCGGGGAGCCGGTGGCCTACCTCATCGGGGAGTGGGAGTTCTATGGCCTGGGCCTGGATATCACCCCCGACGTGCTGATCCCCCGGATGGACACCGAGGTGCTGGCCGAGCGGGCCATCCTGCTAGCCCGGGCCGCCGGAGAGGGGGCGAGGGTGCTGGATTTGTGCGCCGGGAGCGGCTGCGTGGGTCTGGCGGTGGCCGCCAACGTGCCAGGCTGCCGGGTGGTGCTGGCCGATGTGAGCGAGGCGGCCCTCCGGCTGTGCAAGCAGAATGTCCGCCGCAACGAGCTCAACGCCCGGGTGACCTGCGTTCAGGCCGACGCCCTGGAGCCGCCCGACGCGGCCCTGTGGGATTTCGACGTGATCGCCTGCAACCCGCCCTATATCCCCACCGGGGATATCGCGGAGCTGGACGTGAGCGTGCGGGACTACGAGCCCCGCTCCGCCCTGGACGGCGGGGCCGACGGACTGGACTTTTACCGGGCCATCGCCGCCCAGTGGGGGGCCGCCCTGCGGCTGGGCGGAGCCCTGCTGTTTGAGGTGGGCATCGGCCAAGCCGGCGACGTGGGGGCCATTCTGGCCCAAAATCAGTTTGAGCAGATTCAGACCTTCCAGGACACCCAGGGCATCGGCCGGGTGGTGGAGGGCGTTTTGAATTCATAAGGGC
>UMHP01004091.1_pt1 | contig 10101 bp, 9 predicted proteins | sample 1965571 | NCBI WGS metagenome assembly UMHP01 (sample SAMEA4836103, study PRJEB28245) | human gut metagenome | biome: gut microbiome; material: fecal sample | place: Denmark | collected 2008
TAGCTTATATTTGTCGTCCGTTCGTCACCAACTAATATTCAATTAGACAACAATATTATGTTAAATAATTATGAAAACTCATTTTACCAGTAGAACTATATCAGAATTTCGTGTAATATTAATACAGCATTAAATGAGGAGCGGTGTTAAGGATATGAAACGTAGTGATAGATATAATAATATATTAAGAAAGAAGAAAAAATATATAGCTGTTATGCTTGGAGTGTGCATGCTTGGCAGTGCATTATCAGGCTGTGGTTTTGTGGCAAATCCAATGCAGTATATGAAGGATGCAGATAAAGAGCTAGCAGCTGCAGAACAGAATACAGATAATGATACATCGGGCAGTTTGACAGATTCATCTTCTGGTAAGAACAAGAATAACAGTAATAGCAGTAATAACAGTAATAGTAGTAATGGCAGTGATAACAAGGTTGAAGTGACAGATAATAAAGTTATAGCTATAGGCACATATGGAAGCATAAGTGATATGGTTAATACAGCTGATTATAAATCACAGGCAGATATAGAGTGTATTCAGGAAACAAGAGATTTTGATGATACATCAGATATGCTTGCACTTGTAAAGAAAGTGCAGGAGAGCTGCAATACAGATGCTGAATCAGTGATTGTGTCGGTAAGAAGCCGTGTATATAACCAGATAGTATATCTTTTACAGCACACTATAAGTACATCCAAAGGTCTGATAGTCATAAATGAGGATGGAAAAGATACAGATTACAATAAAGTGTTTGATGAAGCATTGAAGATAGCAGTTAATCCGCAATCATATGTTAGTGCATCAGCGGTAAGCACTAACAATGCAAGTAATAGTAATTCAGGAAATAATGTTTCAGGAGATACTGTGACAGGTGTTGATAATAACAAAGATAATAAAACATATGGCAGCTATAAAGTGATCGAAAAACTTAGTGACATGGATGTTATAGATATATCAGGCATTAATTCACTTCCATATGTTAATATCATATATGACTATATAGGCAATGATGCTTATGCAGCGCAAAAGGCAGTGAATACAAGTGAGGCAGTTGTTGTTGTCACAGAAAGCAGTGATGGAAGTCTTTCGCCAGATATGTCGCAGCTTATAAATGATATTTCATCCTCAATACCAGTAATAATCATATGCAGTGGCAGCGATGCAGCCCAGGCTGTGAATGATGCGCATAATAACTGTATAGCTTCATATGGCATGAGTGCTGAAGAGGCACGTATTATGGCTATGTTGTGTCTTACACAGGGAAAGAATATAAATGACTGGAGAGTGCATTTTACACAGGTTGATTTATAAAAATATATACAAAATATAGTTGTAAATATATATAAAAATATAGCTGGAAATATATATAAAAATATAGCTGGAAATATATGTGAAATACATGGAAATATATACAATATGTTGATTGAATAATGCTTGATTTTATGGTATTATGTACAATATGTGTTGCAGTGTATTGAACAATCCATTGCACATTTCAGAAAGGAACAGTTAATTATGGATCAGACAAAGATACAGGATATCGTAAGACATATCACTAAGGACGAAGATTATGGAGTTGGCATGATGGAGAATCTGACTTTATCAGATGCTGTTGAGGTTATGACACAGATGCTTCCTACTCTTAAAAAAAGAGCTAAGGAACAGGGGAATTCCAACGATCTTGCGTATTTTAACAGAATAGAGAATATTTATGCAAAGGTTATGGCTGATAAGTTAAGAAATGAGGAACATCTCTGGGTTGTATATTGCAATACGACAGCGTATCCTTATATGATAGATGACGATATAATGGTGCTTTATAATAACAAGAATGCTTCACTACTTGAAAAGAAGCTTAAGCTTTCAGGCTATGAAGTATCAGTTGGTGTTGAGAATAAAGAACAGTTCGGCTTAGAGCTTTGTCATATGTATAGAAATGGCTATAAGAATATCAGACTTACAGATGGTGATAAGAACGTATATGTTATACCAAGAGAAGAATTCGGTACATATGAAGATTTCTTCAGGGAAGATTATGTGTCTAATCCGGGTCTTCAGAACGCCATGATTGCATATTTTCAGGAGTTCAGAAAGAATACAGATAAGACTTCAATAGCCCAGATTCTTGATAAGAGAGAGAATCAGATGTTAAGAGTCATGGTTAATTCAGAGTTTATGGTTCCATGCGTAAAGGAAGAAACAGAAGAAGAGGTATCTATAGCACATCATTTTATAGATGTAACAGAGCAGGTAAGTCATAAGGATGGTGAGCAGGTTATAGCTATTCCAGCATTTACAGATGGTTTTGAAATGGATAAGTGCTACAAGGGACAGTATGAAAATATGCTTTATTCATATAAGGAGCTTGTAGCAGCTATTGAGGAATTAGGTGCATCAGGAGCTATATTTAATCCACTTGGAGTAAGTTATTTTATACCGCTTGAAACACTTAAGAAAATAGAAAAAGATTTTAGCAGATAAAGCTGCGATATAAGATGGTACTTTGTGTATTGTTGCTTAATAATCATTTAATATGGTTATTAAGTTAAATACATAGAGTACCTTTTTATATATTATGATGTATGTGTCAAAAATTCTTTTGCAAAAATGTTTTATAAAAGTGTTGTCAAAAGATGATTTATGTTGTACACTAATTATGTTACTAATAAGACTGAGTTTATTATTTCTGGTTATAGTTAGAAAAGACCAGGATAATTATTACTGGTTATAGTAAAGATTAAGCTGATTTATTAAACATATTATGATTATGGAGGTATTTTATGTGGGTAGCAGATTTACAGAATGGTAATTACAGAAATCCGGTTCTTTATGCAGATTATTCTGATCCGGATGCTATAAGAGTTGGGGAAGATTATTTTATGATTGCTTCAAGCTTTTCTAATTCTCCGGCACTCCCTGTACTTCATTCCAAAGATCTTGTTAATTGGAAAGTGATTAATTATTGTTTAAAGCATGTACCTGAGTTCAGATATAATAATCCGATTCATGGATGTGGTGTATGGGCACCATCTATAAGATATCATGAAGGTACATATTATGTATGTTTTCCTATGCCAGATGAAGGTATCTATATGACAACAACAAAGGATCCATGGGGAGAGTGGAGTAAACCTGTTAATATAAGACCAGGAGCTGGATGGATAGATCCATGTCCATTCTGGGATGATGATGGAAAAGCTTATCTTGTTGCAGGTGTTGCAAAGAGCCGTATAGGATATAAGAGTGTTCTTCATATAGTCAGAATGCAGCCAGATGGTATGGGAATATTTGGCGATGAAGTTAAGATATTTGATGGTAATGAGAATGACCAGATTACGATAGAAGGTCCTAAGATGTATAAACGTAATGGATATTATTACATTTTTGCACCAGCAGGTGGAGTTAAGACAGGATGGCAGACAGTTCTTCGTTCAAAGAATCCTTTCGGACCATATGAATATAAGGTTGTATTAAGACAGGGAGATTCACCAGTGAATGGTCCTCATCAGGGAGCATGGGTAGATACAGTAACAGGTGAAGACTGGTTTCTGCATTTCCAGGACGTATATGCAGCTGGAAGAATAACACATTTACAGCCAATGCACTGGGAAAATGACTGGCCAATAATAGGTGTTAACAAGGAAGGAAACGATTATGGTGAACCAGTTATGGAATATAGAAAGCCAGATATTGGAAAGACAGAGTCAGAACTTGAAGATAAGTCAAAATATCCTGTGTGCGAGCCTGATACAACAGATGAGTTTGATTCGGATGCATTAATGTTACAGTGGCAGTGGAATGCGAATTATGACGATAGCTGGTTTGATACAAAGACGGATGTATATGGTAACAAGGCAGAAGATGGTTCATATATAAAGCTTAATGCCGTTCCTACAACTCCTTTAAGACCAGTTGGAGATTATCGTAATCTGCTTCTTCAGAAATGGCCGGCACCAGAATTTACATGTGTAACTAAGATGAGCTTTAATGGACTTGTGGATGGTGACTATGCAGGAATAATATCACTTGGTGTTGATTATGCAGCATTAGGAGTAGCAAAAAAGAATGGTTCATATTTTTTAAGAACGGTTAATGGAAAGCAGAATTTTGACTGTGAGTCAGTATATACACAGGAGATAGTTGATGAAAAGCCTATAGAAGCCGACAGATTCGCAGATGATACAAAGACAGTTTACTTAAGGTATACAGTAAAAAGAACAGGAGCCACAGAAACTAAAGAGATGGCACTTTCTGTTAAAAATGTACCTGTAGAAGAAGCATCTCTTGAGATAAGCTTTGACGGAAAGACTTATGAAAACGCAGTAAGTTATACAGCTAAAGCGGGCCGCTGGGTTGGCGTTAAGAATGGTATGTTTGTAAGCCATGATAACACAGTAAAGAATGAAGAAAACGGATTTGCAACTGTAGACTATATAAGATATTCAGAATTATAAAATAATCTGATAACATTTGATAACATTTAGAATCATACATTATGCCATATATAGATTGATGAGAGTATTTTTGTACCTGTTAATCTATATATGGCATTTTATAGTGAAATTATTTTATAATGATAATTATTTTGAAGTGAAGATTAATAGAATACGTGATCCCCTATTACGGTACCACCCTTATCAACCTCACTGTTATACATATGGAAGTATAAGGCATTGATTGTTATATGTCCGTTAAGGACTTCTTTGGCGGCTTTAGTACACTCTGCATCAGCTCCTCTTGCAAGTACAATGGCAAAACGGCCGCTGGCTACAGGACTAAACTGTGAAGGTGCATATAAAACTGCCTGAAGTGTATTTCCGAATTTAGGACTGTTGATTCGGTTTACGATAACGCTTCCGACAGCAAGCTTTCCCTCATATGACTGGTTGCCTGCCTCACATTCGATTATAGCAGCCATCATTGCAAGGTCGCTGGTATCATAGTTAACAGGGGTGTTGTTTATGACTTCATCATTTTTGGTCAGCTGCTTTATTTCTTCAAGATGTCTTGCTGCAGCTTCTTCTTCAAGCTTTTTTTCATATTCCAGAGCAAGGGCTTCAGCATTTTTTATACCTTCGGAAGCAGCATCTATTTTAGACTGTTTGGCAGCTATAAGATTTTTTATGTTATCAGACTGCGACACAGCCTGCTGTTTAAGTGATACAAGCTCTGTCATGTCATTGTTAAGGCTTATTTTGTTCTGATTAAGTGTTGTTATAAGCTCATTCAGATTTGATAACATAGAGCGGTCATAATCTGATATTTGTCTTGCATAATCAGCCTTCTTAAGAAGCTCAGCCATATCAGCAGAGTCCATAAGTACATCCATAAAACTATACTCGTTGCTTTCATACATATATTGTATGCGAAGCTTCATGGCTTCATATTGTTTATGTTTTTCATTCTCCATATCGGATATATCCTGGTTGAGTATATCGATTTCCTGCTGTTTTGAAGCCATGCGTTCTGTTATCAGGTTAAGAGTGTCACTAAAAGTTTCAAGCTGGCTGTTAAGCTCTCCAAGCTCAGACGAGAGTGCAGCCTGTTCTTTTTTTAGATTGTCAAGCTGTCTGTTATTCTCATCATAGTCTGATTGGGTATCGGCATAGCTTATAAAAGATACACTTGTAAAATTCAGCATTATTACAAATGATAAAATACCGATAGAAATATATTTAATAAATGTTTTAAAAAAATCTGATTTCATGTAAAAAACTCACCTTCATATAGAATGTTTTATATTATGTTGTGAACTTCTTTAGTATGATTTAAAAATTATAGCATATAACTTAGAGTTAAAAAAGAGAAAAATGGTTATACACATGCGTTGCAGATGGCTGGAAAATTGTATATAATATTGAAAGCGTTAAATGTGCTGTCTGAAGAATTTTTGCACAAAACGTGTACAGAAATGAGGATTAGTGTGAAAAATAAGATTTTTCACACGCAAGATTTGTGCTTCGCATAAACTTGAGATGCGCAAAGAAGCAGCGCAAGAATGAGGATTATTATGAAATATAAATATACTATAGATACACATACACATACTCTTGTGAGTGGACACGCTTATAATACAATAGATGAAATGGCTGCATATGCTTTTCAGACAGGCGTTACTCATCTTGCCATAACAGATCATGCGCCCAAGATGCCAGGAAGTGCGGGGATATTATATTTTTCTAATATGAAGATAATTCCAAGAGTTAAAAATGGTGTCAGGATATATATGGGCTGTGAGGCTAATATTATGGATTATGAAGGCAGTATAGACCTTAAGGAATACGGGCTTAAAGGATGCGATGTTGTTATAGCAAGTCTGCATATACCGTGTATAAAACCAGGTGATATAAGCCAGAATACCAAAGCACTGATAAAAGCAATGGACAATCCATATGTTAACATTATAGGACATCCGGATGATTCAAGATATCCGGTTGATTATGAACAGCTTGTTATGGCAGCAAAAGAAAAGCATGTTCTTCTTGAAGTTAATAATACCTCTCTTAATCCAGATGGTCCAAGACAGGGAGCTTATGAAAATGACATTAAAATGCTTAAACTATGTAAACAGCTTGGTGTGTGCATATCAATAGGCAGTGATGCACATATAAAAGAAAGTATATGTGATTTTGACAGGGCATATAAGGTGCTTGAAGAAACAGATTTTCCTGAGGAGCTTATTGTTAACAGCGACTATAGACTATATGAAGAATATATAGGACGAAGAAATATAAAATAAATGTTTCTATAATAAAATAAATATTTTCATAAATGTATTTACTGTAAAACTTTACTGTGTTAAACTGTTGAAATGAGATAAAAGCACGCATAGAATAACGTGGGAATTGAGGGTTATATATGAACGATAAATTAAAGTCAAAAGAAGTAGAACAGCTTTTTAAAGCTATACTCAGTCTTGAGGATGTTAAAGAATGTTATGATTTTTTTGAAGATGTATGCACTATTAATGAACTGTTGTCTTTAGCTCAGAGGTTTGAGGTGGCAAAAATGTTAAGAGAGCAGAAGACATATCTTGAGATAGCTGAGAAGACAGGAGCTTCAACAGCTACCATAAGCAGAGTTAACAGATCACTTAATTATGGTAATGATGGATATGACAGGGTGTTTGAAAGACTCGGTATCAGCACAGAAAAGTCTCAGGAGAATAAGTAATATAAATATATGTATATATATGTTATACCGGTTATTTGCAGTTGTGCATTTGCATGACCTCTGATAACCGGTTTTTTATCATTCTATATATTATATACGATACGGGTGATATATACGATACTGGTGACACCTATACTATGTCATTGATACTATGTCATCAAAACTATGTCATCAATAATAAACCCCTTGATATATAGTTTTTAATACTATATAATAATGGTTAAAAGGCATTGCAAAAACCAATATGTATATTGGTTAATAATTATAGAATTGTTAATGCGGATTGTTTTATGGCAGTCAGCATATAGGAGATGCATAGTATGAATACAAATAGTCAGGAATTCGTTGATGTTTTATTAAAAAAGCTCGTAAAGCTTAATTATATTAAACCAGGAGATGTTCCTAATATTGACCTTTATATGGATCAGGTTACCACATTTATGGATGAACATCTCTCGGATATTAAAAGACATGAAGATGATAAGATACTTACCAAGACAATGATAAATAACTACACAAAGAATAATCTGCTTCCACCGCCAGTAAAGAAAAAATATTCTAAAGAGCATATATATGTTTTAACATTTATATATTATCTTAAGAATATTCTTTCAATAAGCGATATCCAGAAGCTTCTTAATCCACTTACAGATAAGTTCTTTAATACAGATGGAGTTCCAGCTCTTGATACAATATATAAAGAAATATATGATATGGAGAAGCTTCAGTTAGAGGCATTGCCACAAGATGTATTAGGAAAAACAGAACTTTCAAAACAGGCCTTTTGCGATGTCGAGAATGAAGAGGATAAAGATTTCCTTCAGCTTTTCATGCTTGTATGTCTGTTAAGCTTTGATGTTTATATGAAGAAAAATATCATAGAAAGTCTTATAGATGATTATACAGCAAAGAAGGCATCATCGGATAAGCCAAAGACTAAGGAAGAGATAAAAGAAGAAAAGAGAGAAGCAAAAGAAGAGGCTAAAGAAGCAAAAAGAGCAGCAAAACAGAAAAAGTAATGAATATGTCCAAACAGTAAGTACAATATGTGATTAATTATAAAAAAATACATTAAAAACTAACAAACAATAAAATTATCTGATAAATATTTATAAACAATAGTGACTTTTAATAATTAATATAGTATAATAATTATGATATCGGGGTCAAAAGTTCCCGACTTTGAAAGTTAATTAAAAACTTTTAATCACTGTTAAAGAATGGGAGGATATTATGGGTATTTTAACAAGATTTAAGGACATTATGAGTGCAAATATTAACGCGCTTTTAGATAAGTGTGAGGATCCAGAGAAGATGATTGATCAGTATATGAGAAATCTTGAAAGTGATCTAGGAAAGGTTAAGGCTGAAACAGCTTCAGTTATGGCTGAGGAAACAAGAGCAAAGAGAGAGCTTGATGAATGTACAGAGCAGATTAACAAGATGCAGTCATACGCAGAAAAGGCATTAAGAGCTGGCAATGAGGCAGATGCAAGATCTTTCCTTGAAAAGAAGCAGCAGCTTACAGCAACTCAGGCTTCACTTACACAGGCATATAATGTGGCAGCAGATAATGCTGCTAAGATGCGTCAGATGCATGATAAGCTTGTTAAAGACATATCAGCTCTTGAAGCAAAAAGAGCAGCTATCAAAGCAACAGTAAAAGCAGCTAAAGCACAGGAGCGTATTAACAAGGTTGGCTCAAGTGTAGTAGGTGCAAATAACAGCATGGAAGCCTTTAATCGTATGGAAGCTAAAGCTAACAAGATGCTAGATGAAGCTAATGCTATGGCAGAACTTAATTCGTCAGCAGAAGAAGCAGATATTAACAGCCTTGCAGCCAAGTATGATGAAGAACCTACTAACACAGCAGTAGATGATGAACTAGCAGCACTTAAAGCCCAGATGGGTATTCAGTAAATCAGGAGGAAACTATGGGGTTATTCAGGAATCAGTTTTCCAATGTGGTAGAATGGGAAGAATACAGGGATGATTGCATATTCTGGAAATGGACTAACAAAGAGATAAAAAAAGGAAGCCGTCTTATAATCCGTCCAGGGCAGGATGCAATATTCTTATATAATGGTAACATAGAAGGTATATTTAAGGAAGAAGGGGAGTTTGATATAGATTCCCAGATTATCCCTTTTTTATCAACTCTTAAAGGTTTTAAGTTTGGATTTAACAGTGGAATGAGAGCAGAGGTACTTTTTGTTAACACTAAAGAATTTAATGTTAACTGGGGTACTAAGAATCCAATATCTATTCCATATTCAGGACTTCCAGGTGGTATGCCTATAAGAGCATTTGGTAACTTTGCATTTAAGGTGTCAGATTATGTATGTCTTATAGATAAAGTTGCTGGTATTAAGCAGATGTATACAGTTGAAGATGTCAAAGAGCGAGTTGTTGCTGTGTTAGACCAGCTTCTTATGAAGTGGATATCTAAGGAAGGCAAGGATATGTTCAATCTTCAGGCTAATGCTTATGATATTGCATCAGGAATAAAGGAAGATCTTGATATGCAGATAAGTAAGCTTGGAATAGAAATAACAGATTTTAATATAGCCAGCTTCTCATATCCAGAAGAGATTACCAAGATGCAGAACAAAGCAGCATCGCAATCAATGGTAGCTGACATGGGTAAATATGGTCAGATGGCTATGGCAGATAATATAGGTAAAGGTGGAAATAACATCGCTGGAGATATGATGAGTGTGCAGATGGGTATGGCTATGGGACAGCAGATGATGAATAATATCAATAACGGTAACAGCCAGACATCATCAACAGCAGCTGGTACATACAAGTTCTGCCCGAATTGTGGAACACCTGTAAATGGTGCCAAGTTCTGTAGTAATTGTGGAACTAAATTATCATAGAAATTGTTGTTTAATTGAATATTAGTTGGTGACGAACGGACGACA
>UMHP01027098.1_pt1 | contig 10044 bp, 9 predicted proteins | sample 1965571 | NCBI WGS metagenome assembly UMHP01 (sample SAMEA4836103, study PRJEB28245) | human gut metagenome | biome: gut microbiome; material: fecal sample | place: Denmark | collected 2008
AGCTTGAGCAATGCGTACCGGGCAAATGGGGGCTGTTTACGGGCGGCATGTTGCTGGCATCGGCCCTGTTCGCGCTTTCCCACCTGCCGACGCATACGCCCCTCATGGCGGCTTTGACGTTTTTCCCTTCGCTCACCTTCGGGGCCCTCTGGACGCGCCACCGCTCGCTCTGGCTCTGCGCCGCCGTCCATTTCTGGTACAACCTGCTTTTTTTTCTCTAGAACCAGTTCATATCCCGTACGTGCGGATACCCGCCCGGCTTCGAAGAGGGACGCGATAAAAACGAAAGATTTTGAAGGGAAGGGTGCAGGCCGCGCCGGCAGCTTCGGGAAACGGAGGAGCCCCCTTTCCCAAGAAAGGTTCCCCTGCCTCCTCAACCGCCTCAGACCATGAACAATTCAACGCCGTGCTCGTGAATGAGATCCGCCCACTTCTTGTCGACAGGGCCGTCGGTGAACAGCGCGTTGATGTCGGAAAGGTGCGCGACGCGGACCATTGCTGGCCGCCCGAACTTGGATCGGTCGGTCACGAGGAACACGCGGCGGGAACATTCGATGATGGTACGGGCCACGGCGACTTCGCGGTAGTCGTAATCAAGCAGGTTGCCCTCCTCATCAATGCCGGAAATGCCGATGATGCCGTAGTCCACCCGGAACTCGCGGATAAAACGCTCGGCGCTGGCCCCGACGATGCCGTTGTCCCTGTGCCGCACCGTGCCGCAGGCGACCACCACGTCAAAGGAGGAATTGCGGGCGCAGATGGAAGCCACATTGATGCTGTTGGTCACCACGCGCAGGTTCTTGTGCTCAAGCAGGGCGCGCGCCGCCTCTTCGGTGGTGGTCCCGATATTGATGCACACGGAAACGCCGTCAGGGATGTGCGTCGCCAACAGGGCGCCGATGCGGCGCTTTTCTTCCTGGCAGATGCCCTTGCGCTCATCGTAGACGATGTTCTCCGAACCGGAAACCATGCCCGCCCCGCCGTGGAAGCGCTGCACTTTCCCCTCTTCGGCGAGCGCGTTAATGTCTTTACGAACCGTCTGCGGCGTCACTTCAAAATGCCGGGCCAGCTCCTCGATGGTCGCGTAGCCGCGGGCCGAAAGGAACTCCTGCAAGGCCTGATGACGAGCGGAAGTTTTGCTCATGTGTCCTCCCTGTGCTCCCCGCTTTTATCCTGTTCTTCCTTTTGGTTCAACAGGCTGTGGGGAAACGTCAAAGGCAATCCGGCTGGACAGGCGCACAAAGTCTCCGTATGGTAACGCGCTTTCCAACACTGATCCCCGGAAGACTGCCATGCTCAACAAGAAATGTTTTGTTCTGGATCTCGACGGAACGGTCTACCTCGGCGATATCCCCATTCAGGAAACCGTCGACTTCATCCTCCGCCACTGGGACACCATCGATTTCCATTTCCTCAGCAACAATACGTCAAAGGCCCCGACAACCTATGTCAACAAGCTGACCCGGATGGGTATCCCGGCGACGCTTGACCGCATCCTTTCGCCGGTGACGCCGCTCATCGCCCACCTGCGGGCGAACGGCATCCGCACGGTGTACCCCGTGGGGAACCGTGACTTCGTGGCGTGCCTGCGTGAGCGTATGCCGGAACTGGACGTCCTCGGCTATGGCGTATCCGAAGGCGCGGAAGCCGTCGTGCTGGCGTACGACACCGAGCTCACCTACGAAAAGCTCACCCACGCGGCCCTGCTGCTGCAAAATCCGGAAGTCGCCTACCTCGCCACGCACCCGGATCTCGTCTGCCCTTCCCCGCAAGGGCCGCTCCCGGATGCGGGCAGCTTCATGTCGCTGTTTGAAACCGCTACGGGACGCCGCCCACAGCATATCTTCGGCAAACCCGACCCCGCCGTACTCGGTACGCTTCTTCAATCCTATGACAAGAAAGACATGGTCATGGTCGGCGACCGCCTGAGCACGGACAAGAAACTCGCCGAAAACGCGGGCATCGACTTCATCCTCGTCCTCAGCGGGGAAGCCAAGCTCAGCGACCTGCCCGGCCTCAAACGCCAGCCCACGTTGGTCGTGGATAACCTCGGCCAGCTGGAAAGCGCATAAGCGGAACACGATCCCGTCTATACGCACGGGGGAAGATCCCTGTACAGCACGCATATTGCGCATACAAAAAGGCCGCTTTCCCTGAGGAAGCGGCCTTTTCATACTGCCTTTCTGGAGCGTCAGCGGGCTATTCGGCATCCTTCTGAGCGGCGCGGGCGCTGTTCAGGGCGGCCTGAAGCTTGGCTTCGTCCTCGTGGGACAGCGAGGACTGGAGAACGGTCCCGCCTGTGCCGCGCAGGGCGTCGAGCACCTTGTCGGTGAGGTCGGAGTCGACCAAAACGAACAGGGCGGACGTGCCGGGCGTCAGCTTTTCAGCAAGCTGCTTCATGAAATCGTCGTTGATGCCCACGTCGCTCAGCGCACCGGCGACGGCTCCGGCTCCGGCTCCGACCACGAGGCCGAGCAGCGGATTCATGAAGATCAGGCCGATGAGCACGCCCCAGAAACCGCCGCCGACAGCGCCGCTGGCGGTCAGGTTGTACATCTGGTGCAGCTTCACCTTGCCGTTCTGCTTTTTTTCAACAACCACGGCGTCCTCAAGGGAAACCAGATACGACTTCTGCATTTTCAGGAACTGAAGGCGCACTTCCTCGGCCTTGAATTCCGTATCGTATGTCACAGCAATCAGTTTACGCATGGAAAAACCTCCTGATTCGTTTTGTGCCTTGCGCAAAAGGTGCCGCGAACGCCGGGAAACCGCCATTATATATCCCTTTAGAGTTCTGAGAGCTTTGGGGCCGAACGGTTTCCTCAATGTTTTCAGAGAAGGGCGGACGCAAAAAATACGCCTCCGTCCGGCAGGGCACCAAGATCTCCAACGTCCCTTACCCTCCTTTTCCCAAACCAGAGGGAACGGATTCCGTTTTCCCAACCGCAAAAGGGGCCCACTGTCCGGGCTGTACCGGAGACGCCGCCGCAAACCATGTCCCCACACAGCATTGCCCCGATAAAAAGCGGGAACCCGGACGTTCTTTTCCTTGTCCGGCGCTTGATCATCTTTGAACTTTCTTGCATGGTAAAGGCGTAGCACGGAACGACAAGCTCCGTGCGGGATCCTTTTCCATTGCAGCAGGCTTGTTGCCATACAACAGCAAAGAGAACAAGGAGATGCGTTTCCCGCCGGGAGAACCGCGCTTACACGCGCCGTTCCCTGCCCCTCCGGGCCGCCGCCTGCACGGGAAACGCCATCATATCCCGGAATATTATTCGGCAAAACGCATCCGCAGGAGGAGACATCCATGTCCGCTTACGCTGAAATCTGTTCCATGTTCGAACAACGGAGAAAAGTCGAAGAAGAATACGCCAGTGCGGCATACAGCCAGCTGCTGACCTTCGTGGAGCTTTTCGAATTTTACATCGGCTGCCAGCAACCGGATTTGGTGGTTCCCCTGCGCATCGACGAATGCTGCAGCCCCTTGCCGGATCAGACCGCCCCTTTCCGCATCGTCGACAACAAAATGATCGCCGCCGTTTGTATCCGCACGGAGGACAAGAACGACTGCACATGGGTCCCCGTCAGCGTCAAGCCCATCTCGCTGGTGGAATGTTTCATGGAAATCGGATATGGAACTGACCGCGTCAAGCAGTTCCACGTGAACTTCTCCTACGGCGCCATCGGCATCAAACAGACGAGCAGCGACAACGCGCTGTCCTACCTTGAAGCCATGTTCAAGGAAGAAGCCTCCTTTAATCCGTTCCACACCAAGGACGACACTAACGAAATCGGGTAGCGGCATGACCGGCGGGGCCTCTCGCGGCCGCCCCTGCCCGTCGGAAACGCCATGTCAGAACAAACCGAAAAGAAAATACTCTCTCCGGAACAGGCGGTGCAGGCCGCCTGCATCCTCTTCGAACTCAACACCCGTGAGCAGGACCTCCTCGAGATGGCCCAGCGAGCGGGTGTTCCCTGTGACGACGAAGCCTCCCGCAGGGCCCTCACCCGCGAATGGTACGGCTTCGTTCACGCCGCCGTGGTGTACGGCCTGATGGCACAGGCCTCCAACCAGGTCATGGCCGAATATCTGCGGAGCACCCGGACGTTGTTGTCGCAAATGGCCGGGTATACCCCCGAGCAGATCGAAAGCTTCATCGACGACACGTTTTCCAGCTATATCCGGCTGATGGCCCAGAACCAGCAGAAGCAGTGCCCCTCACTGTTTTACCAGCGGCTGGTCGGCGAAGGGGCCCTCGAAACCCTCCCTAAAGAGCGGGTCGCGTTCCTTTCCGGCATGATGGCGATCACCATGTGCGCCATCCTCGACAAGCTGGGGCAGTACGAATTTGGCGTTGAATAGGAGGTTCAGGGGAGGGGCCCCTTCTGGAGAAGGGTCCCCTCTCCCTCCCAATACTTTCAACGAATGGGGAGGCCACGCGACGGGAGTTCCGTTAGGCGGCTTTTTTCTTTGGAGTAGGAACACGCCGTATAACCCGTTGCTTCATAATGGATTGCATTGTGTCGAAGCTGTGTTGAGCCGGCTCTTCCCCCAAAAAGAATCCGCTGGATGCCGTTGCCAAAAGCACGGCTTGCGGCTATGCTTCGATCATGATTCCATCCTTCACAGACCGCCTCTTCTTTTCCCCATCCATAGCAGGCCGTTCCGTCCCGTGTGGTCTGTGCCCTCGCCTTACACCCGCAAACTGCCTTCCCCCCTGAGCACCTTACGTGCTCCGGTGAGGTGACACCGGACTTTTCCCCCATCCATGCGCATTCCATACCGAGTATGGAAGCGCCCCCGAGCAACTAGGGCTGCATGTCTTTAGGCGTGCGCTTCGTCCTGCCGCATCCTCACTCCATGCGTCAGGCTATCCTCTACTTGTATCTTGTGAGGACCCCATGAAAAAGTTCCTGCTCCCCGCTCTCGCCGCAACGCTTCTTCTGGCCGCCACCGCCGTGGCCGCCCCCCTTGATGCCTTTAAAGGCATGAAAGGCACTCTGGATATCGCCGGAGGCACCGCCCATATCCCGGTCATGAAGGAAGCCGCCAAACGCATCATGACCGCCAATCCCGACATCCGCATCACCGTGGCGGGCGGCGGTTCCGGCGTGGGCGTACAGCAGGTGGGCGAAGGGCTCGTCCAGATCGGCAACACGGGCCGCCCGCTGAAGGACAAGGAAATTGAAAAATTCGGCCTGAAAACATTCCCCTTCGCCATTGACGGCGTGGCCCTCGTGGTCAATCCCGCCAACAACGTGTTCGACATCACCACCCAGCAGGCCGCCGACATCTACAACGGCAAGATCACCAACTGGAAGGAGCTCGGCGGAACCGACGCCCCCATCACCCTGTACACCCGCGAAGACGGCAGCGGCACCCGCGAGGTGTTCGTGGAGCGCGCGCTGAACAAGGGCTCCATCGTGCAGTCCGCCAACGTGGTGAACTCCAACGGCGCAATGAAGACCGCCGTGGCGCAGGACAAGCAGTCCATCGGCTATGTGGGAATCGGGCATGTGGACAAGAACGTAAAGGCGCTCGTCTTCGACAAGATGGTCCCCTCGCAGGAAAACGCCTCCAACGGCACGTATAAAGTGACCCGCCTGCTGTTCATGAACACCAAGGGTGCCCCCGAAGGCATCACCAAAGCCTTCATCGACTACATCTACACCCCTGAAGGCACTGAAATCATCAAAAAGAGCGGTTATATCCCCACCGGCAGACAATAACCGCCTTGCCATGAAGCACGGGGAGGAACCAGCCTTCCCCGCACCTTTCATGTCCTCAATACATTCATCCCCTGATGAACCGTAGTGCCCGGCCCCGTGCACACTGGCGTTGGCGTCCCCTTCTCCCCCCCAAAAAAACGGACGCCAACGCCACCTTCCACTTCCTCAGGGAAAATCGGCATCAGGGCTCGACAAAAACGAACGTCTCCAGAGGGGAAGGGATGGGCGCGAGCTGCGCTGGCAGTTTAGGGAGGGGGGCCTTTCCTCCAAAAGCTCCCCCCTTCCCCCAGCAACCTCTCCATGCACCTCAACACGGACGGCTTGATGAACACTTCACTCACGGAACGCGGCGGACTCCCTCTGCTGGCGGCATGGCTGGCCGGGGCTTCCGTGTGCGCCGTCTTCGCCCTCATCGCCTGCTTCGCACTGCCCGTCGTGTTCAGCGCACAGGGGGGCCAGATATTCAGCTGGGTCTGGCGTCCGGATACCCACGAATTCGGCATCCTGCCCATGATCGTGGGCTCGCTCCTGCTGTCCGTCTCCGCCCTGCTCCTGAGCTGGCCTCTCGCGGTCGGCGTGGCCTGTGCCATACAGGACGGCGGAAAAAAACGCCTCTTCGGCTGCACCGTCGCGGGCATCGTCCGATTCATGACCACGATCCCCACCGTGGTTTACGGCTTCGCCGCCGTCTTCCTGCTTGTCCCCGTCGTCCGCGAGGCCGCGGGGAAAGGTTCCGGCCTCTGCTGGCTCTCCGCAGCCCTGATGCTCGCCCTGCTCATCCTCCCCACGATGGTTCTGGTCATGGATTCAGCCATGCGGACGAAGGAAAAGGACGTCCGCATCACCGCCGCGGCCCTCGGCTTTACGCGCTCCCAAACGCTGGCCTGCCTCGTGCTCCCCGCCTCCCGGCGCTGGCTGCTTACGGCGGCCATCCTCGGTTTCGGGCGCGCCGTGGGCGATACGCTGATCCCGCTGATGCTCACGGGCAACGCCCCGCACGTGCCGGAATCCCTGTTCGGCAGCCTGCGGACGCTGACCGCGCACATGGGGCTCGTCACGGCCACCGAAGTGGGCGGCCCGGCATACAATTCCCTGTTTGTGGCGGGCGGGCTGCTCCTCCTCACCAGCGCCTGCGTCAGCCTTGCGCTGCGCAAGCTGGCATCCGAATCCGGCGAACAGCTCCCCGAGCCGCCCGCCCTCTGGAGACGGTACGCGCCTTCCGCACTCCGTCCGCTGTCCTTCATTTCGGGGATCGCCGTCGCCTCCGCCATCGCGTGCCTGCTCGGATTCCTGCTGTATCGCGGCCTGCCCACGCTCGGCCCGTCCCTCCTCTTCGGAGACACCCCACCGCTCCGCGCCCTGCTCGGAACCCTGCCCGTTTGGGACGGGATCTGGCCCGCCTGCGCCGGGACATTCTGCCTCATTATGACGACCATGCTCCTCGCCATCGGGCCCGGCATCGGCTGCGGCATCTATCTCGCCGAGTATGCCTCACCTTCCATGAAACGCCTGTTCGGTGTTATTATGGACATCCTCGCGGGCATACCGTCCATCGTCATGGGGATTTTCGGCTTTACGCTCATCCTGTTCCTGCACCGCCTCGGCATCGCCGGAGCCAGCCCCGGCATCCTGCTCGCGGGCGGCTGCCTCGCCCTGCTGGTTCTGCCCTCGCTCGTGGTCACAACCCGGACGGCACTGGAAGGGCTACCCGCCTCCCTGCGCCTGACGGGGTTCGCGCTCGGCCTGACCCGCAGCCAGACAGTCCGCCACATCCTCGTGCCGCAAGCCAGCCGTGGCATCCTCGGCGGCATCATGCTGGCCATGGGCCGCGCCGCCGAAGACACGGCTGTCATCCTGCTGACCGGCGTGGTCGCCAACGCAGGCCTTCCGTCCGGCCTCGCCGTGCGCTTCGAGGCCCTGCCCTTCTTTATCTATTACACGGCGGCCCAATACCAGACGCCGGAAGAACTCGAACGCGGCTTCGGAGCCTCGCTGACGCTCCTGCTGCTTTCCGGGGGCCTTCTGCTCGCCGCATGGTGGCTGCACGCCCGCTATCAACGCCGCAAGGACGCCTGTTCCCTGCGGGAGGGAGTTTCCGCATGACGCTGGCAGCACGTATCCGGCGGCTTTCCGTCGCCTTCCACGGACGCACAATCCTCCATGACATCACCCTGGACATCCCGGCCGAAGGCGTCACCGTCCTGCTCGGACGCTCAGGATCGGGCAAGACGACCTTCCTCCGCGCCCTGAACCGCCTGAACGAATGTCTGCCCGGCTGCCGGACGTCCGGCGAGGCCGAACTCCGGTTAGGCGGCGAACTCCGCCCGATCTATGCCGGACGCACCGGAGAGGCCGCACTCTCCGACCTGCGCCGCCGCGTGGGCATGGTCTTCCAGACGCCCAACATCCTGCCCGCCAGCATCCGGCAAAACATGCTGCTCCCCCTTCAACTGGCAACAGGATTCCCTGCCTCGGAATGGCAGGAACGGATGGAACGCAGCCTGACGGAGGTGGGGCTCTGGCATGACGTCAGTTCACGCCTGCGCGAACCGGCTTCGATACTTTCGGGGGGGCAGCAGCAACGCCTCTGCCTTGCCCGCACGCTGGCGCTCGAACCGGAAATCCTGCTCCTCGACGAACCCACGGCATCCCTCGATCCCGCGACAACCCACACCATCGAAAACCTGCTCCTCAAGCTGGCGGAGCGCTATCCCATCCTTCTCGTCTCACATGGATTGCCGCAAGCCAAAAGAATGGCCTCGCGGATTGTCCTGTTTGGGAAAGGACATCTGCAAGGTATGCTTTCGCCCGAAGAACTCCCCAACGAAGCAGAGATGAACCGTTTTTTCGACGGCGAGGACGCTGGAAACCGTTAAGAGAAAAACGAGGAACGCCCCCTTTTTCCGTCGAATGGAAATCTGCCTTGCCCTTAGTGCCCCACTTCTCCAACGTGTGGCCTCCACGATACAAAAAAACGCGCACCCCAACGGCTGCGCGTTTCTTCATTGCTTGTTGGCATCCCTTTACCACTGGTCTATCCACTCGCGCAAAAGCGCCTGTCCGGTTTCTTTGGCGCTTTCACCCGCACGTTTGGTCTCATCGCGCAGACGGCGAGGATCGATTGCGGCGCGGGCCAACTCACAGGCATGTCCGACAAACCATCTTTCCAGCTTATCCGCATCGGCCTCCGGATGGAACTGCAATGCCAGCACATGATTGCCCATGCGGAATGCCTGGTGCGGGGTCACGGGGGTGGAGGCCAGCAGTTCGGCACCTTCGGGCAGATCAAACGTATCTCCGTGCCAATGCAGGACCGGACGGTAACCATCAAGAAAACGCAAAGGCGACTTTCTGCCCGCTTCGGTGAGTTCCACGCCGCCCCAGCCGATTTCCTTGCCCTTGCCGGGGTATACGCGAGACTTGAGCACGGAGGCAATAAGCTGCGCCCCCAGGCAGATGCCGAGCAACGGCTTTTGTGATTCCAGACGCTTCCTGATGAGATCTTTTTCATCCTTGAGAAACGGATAGAGCACCTGATCATAAACCCCGATGGCGCCTCCGAGGACCACGGCGAGATCAGCGTTCAGCCATTCCTCTTCGGTAGGCGGTTCGTCTACCGGGCAATATCGAATGGCAAACCCTTTTTCTTCCAGCACAGGCGCGAAAGTACCCAGATCTTCAAAGGCGACATGCTGCATAACCAGACACTGTTTCATAATGATACGCCTCCTGCGCCGCGCGCCCTTATCCCCCAGACCGCACAGGCTTTTCATTTAGATTCTATTGATTTTACTCCATTTGGCAAGTCTCATTCAGGTTCTTTTTCCACCGGGAGGCCATTCCTCTCTGGTTTTCCGGTTTCCTTTTCCCTATGCTGTGCCCCACGGCAGCATCTCAGGCCAGCCCGCAACCCGCACAATCCAAAGGACATCATTCTATGAATCGCATTCTGGTCATGCACGGCGTCAACCTCAATCTGTTCGGCAAGCGCGATCCCAAACATTACGGGACGGAAACGCTCGAAGACATCAACGGCAAACTTTCCGCACTCGCCGGGGAGCTTGGGGTGGAGGTTTCGTTTTTTCAGTCAAACTATGAAGGCGCGTTCGTGGAACGGATTCACGAGGCACACGGGGACGGCACGGCTGGCATCGTGCTCAACGCGGGAGCGTGGACCCATTACAGCTACGCCATCATGGATGCGCTGGCGATCTTGAGCATTCCGGCCGTGGAAGTGCACATGTCCAACGTCCACGCCCGCGAAGCCTTCCGCCACTTCTCCGTGCTTTCTGCCGTAACCCGAGGTTCCAT
>UMHP01035535.1_pt1 | contig 9991 bp, 10 predicted proteins | sample 1965571 | NCBI WGS metagenome assembly UMHP01 (sample SAMEA4836103, study PRJEB28245) | human gut metagenome | biome: gut microbiome; material: fecal sample | place: Denmark | collected 2008
TTGCTGTACCAGCTGGTTGGCTTGCAAACTTTTTAATCTCCTATGCGGCTCTTAGGAGATCATGGTCGACTGATAAAATGGCATCCATTCGTTGACTTCCGGTTTGCCGTACTCGGTTCCAGCAGGGTTTGGGGCAGACGCTCTCCGACAAGAGCACTATCGAAGTCCAACAAATGTCCGAACGCTGACCCCGAACAGTAACGACCAAAGGCAGGGTATCATCATGGCGATGGTATCCTGCCTTTTGTGCTATATCTGCCTGTTCTTTCATGGGAGAGTGTGGTATACTAGGCTTAGTTCAACAAATCGGAATTTATAGAACTGTGAAAAGTAAAGGTGGTAATTTTGTGGTTAAATATTGTATGAATTTAAGTGATGAAAAAAAAGAAACTGCAATTAAAATTGCTTTGGAAAGTAAAGGAAATGTTCGCAAGCGTAAGATAGCGGTTCCGCTTCTGATGATTTTGGGTATCGTCATTATTTTTAGTAGCATATTTTTAATTATAAATTCTCCTGCTATTTTATGGTATATCTATATGGTGCTTGGAATAGTTTGTCTGCTTCTTGCGTTTAATGCAAAGTCTTTTCAAAAATTTGTATTGAAAAAAGCGGAGTTACTCTTAGATAAGTCTTTTCGTACTGGAATTGTAGAGTATCATTTTGACGCTGAAGGGATAGAAACAATTTCCCAGATGGGATATAGCAAAAATTATTGGACTGCATTTAAAGAGTACGGTACTATGGGGCAGTATATATATGTTAAACGAAAAGATAATAAAATGGTTTTGATAGATAAAAATGATTTGTCTACTGGGGAGTTAGAAGAATTGACTCAACTACTGTTAAATAATGTCAAAATGTAAATTCCAGTTCACAACTTCATATCCCTACACACAAAGCAGTTAGTCTTTAGGATTGACTGCTTTTTTCTTGCCAAAATTTCAGTTTGTAAGGATAAGCGTGTACTTATTGGAAAGCTGCGGGCCGGGCATGCCCGGCCCCTACGGTGCGGCTGCGCATAAACGCCATCCACTCCGCACATACTCTCCTACAAAGGAGGGTCCATCCATGTCTTGTTTCAAAAAGGTTTTGCTTCTGCTTTCCATTGTCGGCGGCATCAACTGGGGCATTTACGGCATCTGGGGGTTCAACGCTGTGGGGTGGCTGCTGGGCGGCAGCATGAGCTGGCTTTCCCGCACCGTGTTCATCATCGTGGGGCTGTCGTCGCTCTGCCTGATCCCCGGGCTGTTTATGGCCGACCCCAAAGCAGCAGAATAAAAGGGGAAGGCTTCTGCCAATGGCGAGGCTCTCTCCCCCACCGCCTGCGGGCGGAGCCCTTCGGGCCCGGACCCCTCTGTCGCTGGCGCGACATCTCCCCACACTGTGGGGAGTCACCCTCGCAGAGGGGGCCAAGAAAGTAAACAGCGGGTGCCGCACGGACACCCGCTGTTTTTCATAAAATCTGCTGCATTTCCAGCTTGCTGCGGCGGGTGTTCATGCCGACGCTGAGCACAATGCCGACGCAGAGATACATCATGACGACGCTTGACCCGCCTGCCGAGAAGAACGGCAGCGTCACGCCGATGACCGGCAGCACCTGCAAATTCATGCCTATGTTTATCACACACTGCAAAAACAGCGCCGCAAAGATGCCGACGCAGATATTGCAGCCCAGCGCGTCGGGGCATTGCAGACCGGTGCGCAGTGTGCGCAGGCAGAGCGCAAACAGCAGCAACAGCACCGCCGCCGCGCCCAGAAAGCCCAAAACGTTTGCCAGATACGCAAAAATAAAATCGTTCCAGGCGTTGGGCACAAAGATGTGCTCCCCGGAGAGCAGCCCCTGCCCCGTCAGCCCGCCGGTGCCAATGGCCATGGCCCCCTTGTTCTGCTGGTAGGTAATGTCCGCCAGCGCGGGGTCATCGGGGGTGAGCACGGCCAGGATGCGCTTGAACTGGTAGCCCTTCAAAATGCCGGGCCGCAGTGTCAGCAGCGCCGCGCCGCCGACCACACCCGCCGTCAGGCCGCCCGCCACCAGCCAGTGGGACAGCCCGCCCGCGTAGAGCATGACCAGCCCGATGCCCAGAAACACCAGCGCCGTGCCGTCGTCGCCCTGCACATGAATGGCCGCCGCAGGCAGCGCAATATGCACAAAAAGCAGCAGCAGATTTTTGGGGCGGTTCACCTGCCCGCGCACCTGGCTCAAATGCAGCGCCAGCGTCAAAATAAAGCTGATTTTTGCCAGCTCGGCGGGCTGGAAGGTCATGCCGCCCACCCGGTACCAGCTGTAGTTGGACGTGCCGCCCGCGTCATAGCCAATCGTGACCAGGCCGGTGTTGACGTTGTGCAGAAACAGCGTCGGCAGCACCAGCCCCCACGCCACAACACCGTGCAGCGGCCACGCCCGGGCCAGCGCATGGTAATCTGCCGTGGAAAAGACGACGGCCAGCATCAGCCCCAGCAGACTGGCGATGAGCTGCACCGACGCCTTGTTGTTGCTGCCAAGCTGCGTCTGCCCGATGGACAGCAACACCACGACGCTGATTGCCGAGCACGCCGCACAGAGCAGCAGATAGACCACATCGACCCGGCGCAGATACCGGCGGATGAGCGGATACATGGGCAGGCTCCTTTCCTAATAGATGCCTTTATTATAGCGCATTTCGACGAATTTTGCCAAGTTACAGATTAAATTTTACAAATGCGGATTTCTGTACTATAATATATACGTGTGTGGCCGCGCCTTATGCGGCCCAAAACAAGGAGCTTGCTTATGCAGGAATTTGTGACCCATTCGCGGGAGGAAACCGTCGCCGTTGGCCGTGAGCTTGCCAAAACGCTGCCCGCCGGGGCGCTGATCGCGTTCACGGGCGGTCTGGGCGCGGGCAAGACCGCGTTCTGCCAGGGGCTGGCCGAGGGGCTGGGCTGCACCGACCCGGTGTCCAGCCCGACGTTTGCCATCGTGAACTATTACCGCGGCCCGCGGCCCTTTGCGCATTTTGATTTATACCGCATCCACACCGAGGGCGACCTGGCCGCCGCCGGATTCTACGACTACCTCGACATGGGGGCCGTTGTCGCCTGCGAGTGGAGCGAGAACTGCGCGGAGCTGCTGGATTTGGAAAATCCCCTCCGCATCCACATTGAACGGGTGGACGAGACGACGCGGAAGATCACGATTGGGTAAAGCCTCTGCGGCTGTAGGGGTCGGCGTCCTCGACGACCCGGGAGCTGTGCGGCTGCCGCACGGTTGCGGCGGCATGAGGGCATGCCGCCCTACGCACCACTTTTCAACAGGATGTCGGGCGGGGTGCCCTCACCCCGCCGGGACCTTGCCATTGCAACCCATTTACGGGCAATCGCAGTACACTCGCCCCTCATCCGCCCTCGGGCGGGGCCTCGGGCACCTTCAGTCTCCGCGCTAAAAGCCGCCTCTCCGGCGGTTGCGCTCCGACACGCGCCTGCGGGCGCAGCCCCAAAGGGGAAGGCTCTATACTCTATTACATTTTTAAACAGGTGATCCAATGAATATCCTAGCTGTAGATACCGCGGGCAAGACGGCGGCGGTGGCGGTGCTGCGGGACGATGTCCTGCTGTATGAGGCCCAGTGCAACAACGGCCTGACCCACAGCGAAACGCTGCTGCCGATGATCGACACCGCATTGAAGGCCGCCGGGCTGACCGTTGACGACCTCGACGTGCTGGGCGTGACGAGCGGCCCCGGCAGCTTTACCGGGCTGCGCATCGGGCTGGCCGTCGTCAAGGGGCTGGCCCTGCCCCGCCAGATCCCCTGCGCGGGCGTCTCCACAATGGCCGCGCTGGCCTACGGCCTGGCGGGCGAGGGCACCGTCATCGGTGCGCAGGACGCCCGCCGCGGGCAGGTCTACTGGGGCGCATTTGACCTGGCGGCCCATGACCGCCTGACCCCGGACACTGCCGCACCGGTCACGACGCTGGAAAATTTTGTCCAAACCTGCAAAAAACCTCTGTTTTTTGTTGGCGACGGCGCAACTTTGTGCTACAATACATATAAGAATGTTCCGGGCGTGGTCTGCGTGCCGCAGCCGATGCAGGTTTTGCGCGGTGCGGGCGTGGCACTGGCCGCCAGGGCCATGTGGGAGCGCGGCGAGTGTGTGCCGCCTGCCGCCCTGCTGCCTGACTACCACCGTTTGAGCCAGGCCGAGCGGGAGCGCGCGGAACGTGAAAAAACAGAGGGGAAACAAAATGAAGTTTGACAAACCGATTGCACTTGCTGCCGACCACGGCGGCTATGAGCTGAAGGAGGCCATCAAGGCCCATCTGGACGAGCTGGGCGTAGCCTACACCGACTTTGGCACCGATTCCACCGCCAGCGTGGACTACCCGGATTTTGCCGCCAAGGGCTGCAAGGCCGTGCAGGACGGCAGCTGCGCACTGGTCATCCTGTGCTGCGGCACCGGCGTAGGCATGTCGATGTGCGCCAACAAGATGAAGGGCATCCGCGCCTGCTGCTGCAGCGATACCTTCAGCGCCGAGTTTACCCGCCGCCACAACAACGCCAACGCCCTCTGCCTGGGCGGGCGCGTCGTGGGCGCGGGTCTGGGCTGCCAGATCGTGGACGCCTTCCTGAACGCCGAGTTCGAGGGCGGACGCCACCAGATGCGCATCGACAAGATGATGGCGCTGGAAAACCACTAAGTTTCACATTGCCTGCACGGCAGGCTGAATATCTTTAAAATGCAAGGAGATCGTACCATGAGCGTTGTTGAAATTGTTGACCATCCCCTGATCCAGCACAAAATCAGCCTGCTGCGTGACCGCAACACCGGCACCAAGGAGTTCCGTGACCTCGTGAGCGAGATCGCGATGCTGCTCTGCTATGAGGCTACCCGCGACCTGCCCACGGAGGAAGTCGAGGTCGAGACCCCCGTGGCTCTGGCCCGCACCAAGGTCCTGGCCGGCCGTAAGCTGGCTCTGGTCCCCATCCTGCGCGCCGGCCTCGGCATGGTGGACGGCATGCTGAACCTGATCCCCGCCGCTAAGGTCGGCCACATCGGCATGTACCGCAACGAGGAGACGCTGGAGCCCGTTGAGTACTACTGCAAGCTGCCCAACGACATCAACGAGCGCGAGGTTTTTGTCCTCGACCCGATGCTGGCCACCGGCGGCAGCGCCTGCGACGCCATCGGCCAGATCAAGAAGCGCGGTGCCAAGCACATCAAGTTCATCGGTCTGGTTGCTGCCCCTCAGGGTCTGAAGGCTCTGCATGAGGCCCACCCCGATGTGGACATCTATGTCGGCGCACTGGACGAGAAGTTGAACGATAACGGCTACATCGTCCCCGGTCTGGGCGATGCCGGTGACCGTATCTTCGGCACGAAGTAAGACTTTAAAATAAAAACAGGGGCGTGAACCGTTATGGATTCACGCCCCTGTTTTTTCAGTTTTGTAGGGGCCGGGCATGCCCGGCCTGCGCGTATAAGGCAAACAGTCATTTGCGGGAAAATTGAGGGCGGCAGCGCTTTTATCTTCCTACAACCGTATCCGCCTCTAAAATTGCGTCGTTCTGCTCTTTATACCGGGCGGCAGTCTCGTCATCCAGCACGTAGACCGTGACAGGGATAACCGCGTTCTCCACCGACTCCTCATACGTCTCATAGTACAGATCAATGAAAGCCTTTCCCTGCACCAGAGCCGTGCCGGTGTCGGCGGCGTAGGCGTAGCCATAGACGAACTTTCCATCGTCGCTGGTGATGTACAGCAGAGAGCCGTAAGGTATGACGCCCGGATTGATGGCCACTGTGCCGTAGGTCAGCCGGCGCCCGCTGGCCCCCTTGGCCGTGGCGGAGGCGGAATAGCCCGTGGCACGCTGCCCCGTATAGGTTGCGGCGACGCCCTCGACGGGTACGCCATCGACCACATCCGGCCCGACAAAGCCGGAAACGGGAGCCTGCTCGCCGTAAATTTTCTGCACGGTGGGCATCATCGCGGTCTCATTCACACGCTCGATCTCATTCGTCTCGGCCCACTCGCCGTCGATCCACTTCTCGCGGTAGACAACGGTGTCCTGCCCATCGTGTCCTTTCTCCAGGGTCATGACCTTGCTCTGCTTGCGGTAGAACAGGCTCGTCGGGATCTCCTCGATCTCGGTGGGGACGACCTCATCGACAGTGTACTCGTTGTAGGTAACGCGCTGCACCGTGATGCCGCTGCCCTCGGGGACAATTTCATCCGCTGCGGGGGTCAGCAGGTCGTCCGCCGTGTAGGTCAGCCCGGCGCTCTCAAGCAGCTCCGCCGTTGTGTGCGTGCCGGTGACGGTCAGTTCCTGCATTGCGCCGTCCGCCGTGACCGGCACCGTGTAGGCGCGCAGGACGTCCAGCCGCTCCCCGTCCTCGGTCTGGGACCAGACGGCTTCGTCGTGCTCGCCCAGCGGCGGCGTGCCGGACTGCTGCAGAACGGCAGCCAGATCGGTGGCTGCCGTCAAAATGCGCACGGTATCGCCGTGGGTATCGGCGACGGTGGTAAAGTGCAGCGCCGCCCCGGTAAACGCGATGGCCGCTGCCAGCGCTGCCGCCCCACCCAGCAGTGCCCCCCACTTGGGGCCCGCCAGCGCCGCCCAGCGGCGGATATGTTCCCTTGTTTTTACGGATAAGGCCATGAAAAGCCTCCTTTTTTGCCATAGAAAAGGCGCCGGCCCACAAGGACCGACGCCATAAATGCTGTGGGATAAAGCTTTTGCTGCGCAGCAGAAATCAGCGCTTGCTGAACTTATGCGGCGCAGAGGATGTGTTATTGATATTTCAGTCTTTGCGTTTTCGAATTGAAATAATAACACAAAATCGTAAGTTTTGCAAGCCTTTTGACAAAATAGCCGCACTTGTAACAAAAATCAACTATGTGCCTTGCTTCTTTTGTGCTTCTTACCCATGGCAGCTCAGGGCGATGGAAAGAATTGCGGGGTTGCAAGGCACACCTAAATTAAATCGGAGGATTCGATTATGAATGAATTTGATTTTAGTGTTTTAACTGCGGGCAAGCCTGCACAGTTTGGAAAATACGGCAGTCTGCGGCTGCGCTATCTGAAAGAAAACAAGCCTACACTATATCATGCTTTGCTACAAGGTCATTTGCTCAATGCTCACCTAAACGAGATTGACCAACAGGCCCATGAAGTGGTGGAGCAAATCGCGCAGCAGCTTATCCGTAGCGAACAGTTTGACGAATCGGTCAAGCTATCGAATCCTATTCTGTGGGTGCAAAAGATGAATTCTTTCAAGGATATTGCCGAAGAAACTATTATGCGTGACTTGATTTATTGCTAATTTGAGAATTGTCGGATGCCCTTGCTACGGTGAGAGCATCCGATTTTGTTTTTACTCAATTCATTGCGTTGTCTCTACATTGCCAAACCGTCAAAATCACTTGCTTAGCTCTTCTATGTGGGTGCTTATATAGTTTAGGAATAAGGTGGCACTTTCTAATATATTAGAAAATGTTTCTGTATAATTTTCCTTTTGGATATCAAATACCTTTGATATTTTTTGATAACTCTTTCCTTTTCTATGTCCTGTTCCGCTAGAGCGTAGTTCTTGTAAATTTCTTAAAAACTTAATATGGCCTTGATAGCCTGTAAGTTGTTTCTCTTGAAACCATACTTCCAACTTTGATATACTCCCCACAAGTTTCTCATATGTACCCGTCAAATGTGAAACAATTTCTTTTTCATTTAATGAATCTAACAACACCTTCACCAAAGATAGCACTAACATATCCATTTCAACAATCGAATTGTTGATTGGAATACGAAGCCCTTCAAAATTGTACCGATCCTGCTCATCAAGTTCTAGAAACAAGGGCCATCCTGCTTTTTCAGCAAATTGACGATTTGTCTTTACATAAGTATTTTTGAAAACGAAATCCTGTGATTGGGAACTGGCCGGTAATGCCATAAAGTCTCTCTTAAACTTTGTTGCACTTAGTTTTGCATCAAGAGCCTTATTAAATCCTCTCCAATAATGCTGCTCTTGTTCACTTGGCAAGTTCCTACCCAAATCACCAAGATAAGCCGAAACATAACCCGTATTTTGGTTATCAATATACAATGACCATAACGTACCACATCGTATAATTCCATCATCAACTTTATATTTTTCCGGGTTTGAATAGTACTTACTTAAAACAGCGGAGTCAAAGAATATGGGTGTCAGATAATGTGGGGCATCAGGGTTAGCTCCAAAATAATTACTCAATTTACTCGGATCACAAGTATAGTGTAATTCTCTACCATTGTCATCAACACCAACAATAAACTCAATATACTGCTTCTTTTCATTGTATGGCCAAATATTGCAGTCTTTTAGTTTGCATCCAAAAAGTACTTTTTTCCCGAATAAAATAGAAAAGTTTTCTTCCTGAATTCCATTGTGTCCTCTACCTATATTCACCGTGTAAAAAACAGTATTGTCATCATTTCGATAATCGAAGCTATCCGTTGGGAAAATATCTTCTACAATATCGGTGCATCTGCTATCAATATGTATAATGAGTGCCATATTCTTTATTGCAAGATAGCTTTTGAGATACCTCTTATGTATGCTAACCAAATTATCATCAGAGATTTTTACAACAGAAGTATCGTTCTCCAAGTCTACGTACTCTTTAGACTGCGAGTTATAATATAGGTTAAAAAGGAATCTAAATTCTTCCACAATTTCTATATTATCTCTTGCCAAGTCATTATAATCTCTTTTGATAACTAATGGCTCTATACTCGCATTATTTCCCCACTTATAATACGCGGCTTCTCCAGAATCCCATGCTCCATAAACAGTAACTCCTGGGCGCAATAAGCCGTAAGCATCGTAGGTATCTGTTTTTAATTGTTCTTCTGTCCTATCAGCTGGAACAAGGTAGCTTTGAAAAAATATATCCCACTTGTCATCTTTTCTTCCTCCATATACAGGTACGAATATTCCTTTATCCCAATCGTTTTCAATCCATTCTCTAATTGAGACTTGATAAATATAGCTCTTATCCAACGTAAAGTTTCCTCCCATTCCACCTACTAATTGTAATTAAATTTTACTGTACATTCTGTGAGTCGTCAATCCTCCCACATCAACTTTTCTTTGATACATATCGTTCGCCAACTTTTCGGGGAATAGTACGAGCAAGCACGGCATTTGGTACACCAAACGCCCATTTGTTGGGGGAACCCCCAATCCCCGGACACAAGCGGGAGATGTCATAATTTGCCTTATGAGAAGATCGGCAAAAACGATCCTGTTTGCATTGCCGATGAAGTGCCGTTTGAGATTCCGGAGAGTTGGGAGTGGTGTCGAATAGGAGAATTGTTTTTTCTTCAGGCCGGGAAAAACATCTCATCTTCATCCATAAGCGAAAAGCCATTTGCAAATGCTATTCCCTGCTATGGTGGAAATGGTATACGAGGATATGTTAAGAGTTCAAATCGCAGTGGTGATTATCCTATTATTGGTCGGCAAGGTGCGTTATGTGGCAATATTAACAGGGCAACAGGTGATTTTTACGCAACCGAACACGCGGTATGTGTTACAACATTTTCAAACACAAATGTTTCATGGGCCTGTGTGTTTCTCAAAGCACTTAATCTCAACCAATACGCTACAGCAACTGCACAGCCCGGACTTGCTGTAGGAACTATAAATAGGGTATTGATTCCAGTTCCGCCCGTTACAGAGCAAAGGCGAATCACTGAAAAATTGTATCTGCTTGAGCCATTATTAGCTTCCTATGAAAGTACACACGATTTAATCATTAATCAACAACATGATTTTCCCGAACAACTAAAAAAATCAATCCTTCAAGAAGCTGTTCAAGGCAAGCTCGTTTCCCAAGACCCTACCGACGAACCCGCTTCCGTCCTTTTGGAGCGAATCTGCGCAGAAAAAGAACAGCTTATCAAATCTGGCAAAATCAAGCGTGACAAGCACGAATCCGTCATTTTTAGGCGGGATAATTCTTATTATGAGAGAGT
>UMHP01026214.1_pt1 | contig 9939 bp, 6 predicted proteins | sample 1965571 | NCBI WGS metagenome assembly UMHP01 (sample SAMEA4836103, study PRJEB28245) | human gut metagenome | biome: gut microbiome; material: fecal sample | place: Denmark | collected 2008
TTTCTAACGCCTGCTCACAGGGGAGAAGGCTTCTCATCTTTACATTATGTCGTATTCAATCGGCGTCTCAAACAGGCGTGCCGCCTTCTCCCGGTCCTCGGTCTGGCCCAGCGCCCACATCAGCTTGACGGCGACAGCCTCTGGGGTCATGTCGCGGGCCTCCAGGACGCCGGGCAACTCACCGACGGCGCGGCCCACCTCATAGACGGCAAGGTCACACCCCTCATGCGGGACCTGCGTGGTAAACACCGCCAGCCGCCCGCTCTCACACCAGCGGCGCAGGGCGGCGAACATCTCGCCATGCTCCCCGCCCGGCAGGCCGCCGACGCCGAAGCTCTCCAGCACCAGTGCGCGGTAGTGCGGGGCCAGCAGCGGGATGATGTCCGCCCGCATGCCCGGCACAAGCCGCAGCACAAAAACAGCGGGCTCAAGCCTTTCATAGAACCGCACGGGCGGCTGGTCCGTGGGGCGGCGCAGAAACGTCACCAGCCGCGTATCGCGGAACACCGCGGTCTCGGGGTAGTCGATGCTGGAAAACGCATTGAAGCTGCGCGTCCGCGTCTTGCGTGCGCGTGTGCCCAGAATGACCTTGTTGTCAAACACCAACTGCACGCCCCATGCGCCGTCGCTGACCGCGTAGACGAACGCGCGGTAGAGGTTGTTGCGCGCGTCGGTATCGCGGTTGTAGATGGACTTCTGGCTGCCGGTCAGCACAACGGGCTTCGCGCTGTTCTGCACCATGTAGCTGAGCGCCGCGGCGGTGTAGGCCATCGTGTCTGTGCCGTGGGCGATGACAAAGCCGTCGCAGGCATCATAATTTTCTTTGATGCAGCGCACAATGCTCTGCCACTGCGCGGGGCCGACGTTCGTCGAATCCAGGTTGAACACCTGCACAGCGCTGACCTCGCACAGGTCAGCCAGCTCGGGCACGCAGGCCAGCAGCTCTTCTGACGTGATGGCCGGGGCCAGCCCGCCCGCCGCCGTAGGGCGGCTTGCAATCGTCCCGCCTGTGGCGAGAAGCAGAATTTTTTTCATCAAAGTACCTCTTTGGCTTCCCCCTCGGGGGAAGGCTCCTCTCATTTCACTCCGTCCACATCAGATGCCGCTCCGCGACGACCTGGGCGTCCAGTGTGCGCGGACCTGCCGTAAAGCGCACGGTCACGCGGCGGCCCGCAACGCTTTCCACGGTGCCGGGGCCAAAGACGGCATGCCGCACATGGGCACCGACGGCGGTGATGCTGTCCACATCCACGGGCGGCAGCGGGGCGCGTGCCGCGGGCGGGGGTGTGCGGCGGCCCGCGGGCTCGGCGTCGTGGCGTTTGCGTTGGCCGGGCAGACCGGACAGCACCTCATCCACAAAGGCCGAGCGCTCCGCCGCGCAGTCAAACAGCACCAACTGCTGCCGCGCGCGGGTCATGGCCACGTAAAACAGCCGCCGGTCCTCCTCATACTGCTGTGTCTCACCGGGCGTGCGGCAGCACAGCTCCGGCTTGGCGGGCAGGATGCCGTCCAGCACATCCAACAAAATGACCCGGTCATATTCCAGCCCCTTGGCCGAATGGATCGTCGAAAGCAAAAACCTGCACCCGGGCGGATTCTCATGGTTTTGTATGATGCTGCGCAGCTTTTCCAGCCGACGCAGCAGGTGCCGCGGCGTCGGCTCCTGTGCGCCGAGCATTTCCAGCACGGCCAGCTTCGTGCGGTCCATGCCGTTTTTGTCCAGATATTTGCCGTAGCCCAGCTGGTCGGCCAGGAACCGCACCGCGTCGTTCGCGGTCATTTTGGGCAGACGCGCCAGACCGTCCGCCACGTCAGCCATGGCGGCGCGGGTGCGCGGACGGATGCTGTCCTCATTCAGCAGGGCCGTCCAGCAGCCCTGCCCGTACTGCCGCGCCTGATTGCAGGCAAACAGCGCCTGTGCGCGGGTGACGGGCACACCGAATTTATAGTAGCAGCGCAGAAAAGTTTCCCCATCCGCGGGGTGTGCGGCCAGCGTAAAAATATCGGTCACATCGCGGACGATCTTGTTGGTAAAAAAGGTCTGATCCACTGCCTTGCAGGCGTAGGGGATGCCCCGCCGCTCGCACAGGTCGATGATGGGCAGTGCGCTCTCGTGGTTGCGGAACAGCACCGCCGTCCCGGTATCGCAGTGCTGCGCCGTCTCGAACAAGAATGGCAGCTGGTCGGCGCGGCGCGGCACGGTGACGATCTGCAGCGGTGCGCCGGGGCCCTGCGTCGGTGCGATGGTCTTGGGGCGGCGATAGCGGTTGCGCGCCACAAAGCGGTTGGCAGCCTCCAGAATCGGCTCTGTGGAGCGATAGTTCTGCTCCATCAGCAAAATCTGTGCACCGGGATAGGTCTTTTCAAAGTCCATCAGCGCCTGGGGGTAGGCGGCGCGGAAGCCGTAAATGCTCTGGTCCTCGTCGCCGACCATAAAGATATTGCCGCTTTCCTGCGCCAGCACGCGGATAATTTCATGCTGCACCTTGGACGTATCCTGCGACTCATCGACGCAGAAATACTTGTACCGTTTGCGGAACGCCGCCGCAACCGCGGGCGCACCGCGCAGGATTTGCAGTGCAAAGCAGAGCTGGTCGTCGTAGTCCATTTTGTGCGCGGCCTTCAGCGCCTTCTGGTAGCCGCGGTACAGGTCTGGCAGATTCTCAATGTCGGTTTCCAGTTCGTCCAATTCCGCGTCGGTCAGGCACATATTTTTAATGTAGGTGATGGCCGTGCGCAGATCCTTGACCGTGCTCTCGGCGGGGTACTCGTGGTTTGTGTCCTGCCACAGCCGCATGAGCAGCGGCGTAGTCTCGCTCTCATTGCGGATGAGCTCCGGCGGGGTACGGCCATACATGCGGCTGTACAGCGCGATGATGCGCGCCGCCACACCGTTGATGGTGCGGAACTCCAGCCGTGCGGCCAATTCGCCGCCGAACCGCGCCGCGAACCGGGCGCGCATCTCCTGCGTAGCGGCGACGGTGTAGGTCATTGTCAGGATGGCTTCCGGTGCAATGCCGCAGACCTCGGTCATATAGCCCAGCCGGGTGATGAGCACGGTGGTTTTGCCGCTGCCCGGCACCGCCAGCAGCAGCACCGGGCCGTTGACCGCCTCCACCGCCGCGCGCTGCTGGTCGTTCAGGGCCGCCAGATGGGCCGTTTCAAATATAGCCTTGTCCATGGCAGCTCCTTTCGTGCAGTATAAATCGCCGCGCAGCTTCACAGGGGACGCCCGCTTATAGGCAGGCCGCGGGCCGGGCATGCCCGGCCCCTACAGTGTTTCCCTATTGTACCATACATCCCGCACAAAAGCAAAACAGCCGGTCCATGCCCTCCTTGCCGAGCAGTAATTGCGTGCGTGAAAACCGGTTTAACATGTATCGTTCCTCTCTCGCCCGTAAACGAGTTCTATGGGCAAAGCCGCGGGCCGGGCATGCCCGGCCCCTACTTCTCTATATCCCCACTATGCAGATGTGATCATAAATGTCAACCTTGCAAAGTGTAAAAACCTGCGGCGTTTCAGCCCGCGTATTTTGTCACCCCCAAGTCTTGGATAAACGCGCACACTGTGGTACAATATGTAAGAAAGAGCAAACTCCCCATAACCAAAGGACGTCACCATGAAACAAGGCAATTTGAATATACGCTGCACCGAAGATTACGCGGTGCTGTACTGGGATAAACCCGCCGCCGCGCCCAGCGGGGCGGAATACACGGTCTCCCTGAACGGTGAGGCCATTGGCCGCACAGACCGCACCCATTTTACGATAGAGGGGCTGAGCTACGGCAGTGCCTTCCGGGTGGACGTGGTCAGCGGCAGCTACTGCATCGGCTCGGCCACGCTGCAATTCGGCAGGGAAAAACGCCGTATCGACATTACCGCCGCGCCCTACTTCTGCAAGGGCGACGGCCATATCCTGAACACCGACAATTTACAGCGGGCCATCAACGACTGCGGCGCGGACGATATTCTGTACGTGCCGGCGGGCGATTTCCTGACCGGCGCACTGCGGCTGCACAGCGATCTGGAAATTTATCTGGCCAAGGGCGCGGTCCTGCAGGGCACAACGAACATTCACGACTATTCGCCCCGCATTCCCAGCCGATTTGAGGGCACCGAGATGCGCTGCTACTCAAGCCTTTTGAACGCAGGCGACATGAACCACAAGACCGGCCCGAACTGCCGCAATATCATCATCCGCGGCAGGGGCACGATCTGCGGCGGCGGGCAGGAGCTGGCCCGCAAGATCATTGAGGACGAGCGTGCCCGCATCAAGAGCTTTCTGGACGACAACCGGGAGCTCGTCGAAAGCTGCGAGAACAGCGACACGATCCCGGGCCGCGTCCGCCCGCGGCTTATCAATTTAAGCAACTGTGAGAACGTCTGGATCAGCGGTATCACGCTGAAAAACGGCCCGTCCTGGAACATCCACATGATCTACTGCGACGACATCCAGACCGATCACTGCACCTTTGTGTCCGAGGGCGTCTGGAACGGCGACGGCTGGGACCCGGATTCCTCAACGAACTGCACGCTGTTTGCGTCGGAGTTCTCCACGGGGGACGACGCTGTCGCCATCAAGAGCGGCAAAAACCCCGAGGGCAACGAAATCAACCGTCCCTGCGCGCATATCCGGGTGTTTGACTGCCGCAGCGACTGCGGCCACGGCATCTGCATCGGCAGCGAGATGAGCGGCGGCGTGGAGGACGTGCAGATCTGGGACTGCGATCTGGCAAACTCGCTGTCCGGCATTGAGATCAAGGCCACGCCCAAGCGCGGCGGCTATGTGCGCGGCGTGACCGTGCGGGACTGCATCACGCCCCGCGTCATGCTGCACAGCGTACCGTACAATGACGACGGTGTGCCCGCCGGCGCCCCGCCGAAGCTCGAGCACTGCTTCTTTGAGCGGCTGACCCTGACCGCCGAGGTACTGGACCATGACCGCAGCCGACACGATGCCGCCCCGATCGAGATTGCGGGCTTTGACAAGCCGGGCTATGAGGTCGAGGACATTGTCTTTAAGGATATTACCATCACAAAGCCGTCCGTCGCCCTGCCGCTGGGGCTGTGCAAGGGTGTGACGCTGAGCAATCTTGCGTGTGTGAAGGAATAAGCCTAAAGCCTCCCCACTTTATGAACAAATCTTAAAACTTCCTTACACCCTCTTGCACCGCGGTGCAGGAGGGTGTATTATTATCATGCTTTAATAATTAACATAAGCCAACTATTAACAGGAGGTGTTCACCAATGGGCACTGAAACCCCTTATCTGAGCGGGGTGTTCCGCTTTGTGGCGCGGCTGCACACACTGTCCAGGCGCGGGATGCGCATGGCACTGGCCGGGCAGCCCAAATGCCGCTATGGCATGCTGCAAAGTCTGTACAATCTCATTGAGCAGCACGGCTGCGACGGCGCGATCTATGTCTCGGACATTGCGCGGCAGATGCACCAGCCTATGCCGGCGATTTCCCGCGGGCTGCGTCAGATGGAGCAGGACGGCCACATCGTCCGCGAGACCGACCCAAAGGACCGCCGCAAGACGCTGGTGCGCATCACCCCGGCAGGGGAGCGCGCCCGCAAAACCAATGAGCAGGCCATGAACGACTACTTTGCCCGCATCATGGCGCGGCTGACCCCGGAGCAGCTGGCGCAGGCCAACGCCGTAAAGGACGCTCTGCTCGCCGCCATCGAGGCCGAGAACGCCGCTATGAAAACCGATTTGAAAGGAGAACCCCCGCATGACGAAAATTTTTAAGCAGCTGGGGCGGCACTGGGCGGCCTGCCTGGCCGTCGTTGCGCTGCTCATCGTGCAGGCATACTGCGATTTAAGCCTGCCTGACTACACAAGCAAAATTGTGGACACCGGCATCCAGCAGGGCGGCATTGAAAGCCCCGTGCCCGACACCGTCCGCAGCACAACGCTGCAGGCGCTCGAGCTGCTCATGTCCGAGGACGACGCCGCACTGGCGGACGAAGCCTACTCCGACCCCGACGCGGACGGTATGCGCACACTGAACCCGGACGCGGACACCGCCGCGCTGGAAAATGCGTTCACAACGCCGGACGTTGTGCTGTACATGGCCGCGGCGAAGAATGCCGCCACTGCCGCCGGTACCACCGACACTGTGTTCCCCACGGCCTATGACCTCGACGCCGTCGCCACGCAGCTGGCCGCCGCGTCCCAGGCCCCCGGCGCACGGGAAATGCTGCAGAACCAGCTGACGGACGGTCTCGCCCAGCTGGACGAGACCGTCGCCGACAGCCTGTCCAGCCAGGCCATGCTGCTCGTCGCGCTGGAATATGACGCCCAGGGCATTGCCCATGACGTGCAAATGTCCTATCTGCTGCGCACGGGCGGCCAGATGCTGGCTTTAACGCTGCTCATGGTTGCCGTGGCCGTCGCCGTAGGCTTTATCGCGTCCCGCGTCTCCGCCGCCATTGGCCGTGACCTGCGCCGCGACGTGTTCAGGACCGTCGTCGGCTACTCCAACGCCGAAATTGAAAAATTTTCCACTGCTTCGCTGATTACCCGCACCACGAACGACATCCAGCAGGTGCAGTTCGTCTGTGTGATCCTGCTGCGCATGGTAGCCTACGCGCCCATTTTGGGCATTGGCGGCATTATGCACGTTGCCAGCGGCAACACGGGGCTGGAATGGATCATCTTTGTGGCCGTGGCCGCACTGCTGGCGCTCATCGCCGTTTTGATGAACGTAGCCATGCCGAAATTCAAGCAGATGCAAGTTTTGGTGGACCGGCTGAACCTTGTCAGCCGCGAAATCCTGACCGGCATTATGCCCATCCGCGCGTTCAGCCGCGAGGCATTTGAGGAAAAGCGCTTTGACAGGGCCAACACCGACCTGATGAAGACCCAGCTGTTCACCAACCGCACGATGGTCGCCATGATGCCGTTTATGACGCTCATCATGAACGGCACGAGCCTGCTCATCGTCTGGTTCGGCGGCAAGGCGATGGATCTGGGCAACATGCAGGTGGGTGAGATGATCGCGTTCATCACCTACACGATGCAGATCGTCATGTCGTTCCTCATGCTCTCGATGGTCGCCGTCATGCTGCCCCGCGCCGGTGTGGCTGCGGACCGCATTGACGAGGTCATCAAGACCACCTCGACCATCCATGACCCTGCTGCGCCCAAGGCACTGCCCGCGGACGGCACCCACGGCGTTGTGGCGTTCCATGACGTCAGCTTCCGCTATCCCGGCTCCGATGAGGACGCGCTCGAGCACATCAGCTTCACGGCCAGACCCGGCGAGACAACGGCCATCATCGGCTCCACGGGCTGCGGCAAATCTACGCTGCTCAACCTGATCCCGCGCTTCTACGATGTGACCGAGGGCAGCGTGACGATTGACGGCGTTGACGTGCGCGACATGACCCAGGCACAGCTGCACGACGAGCTGGGCTATGTACCGCAGAAGGGCGTGCTGTTCAGCGGCACGATCACATCCAACCTGAAGTTCGGCGGCGACCACATCACCGACGCCGACGCAGAGCAGGCCGCCGAGATCGCTCAGGCCACGGAGTTCATCTCGGCTAAGCCTGAGGGCTTCGACAGCCCGATTGCCCAGGGCGGCAGCAACGTCTCCGGCGGGCAGAAGCAGCGCCTTTCGATTGCCCGCGCCATTGCCAAGCACCCGCAGATCTATCTGTTTGACGACAGCTTCTCGGCGCTGGACTACAAGACCGACGTAGCGCTGCGCCGTGCGCTGAAGGCTAAAACCGACAACGCCACGGTCATTATTGTGGCGCAGCGCATCTCCACCGTGCTGCACGCGAACCAGATCCTGGTGCTGGATGAGGGGCGCCTCGTCGGCAAGGGCACCCATGCCCAGCTGATGGAAAGCTGCCCCGCGTATCAGGAAATTGCGCGCAGCCAGCTGAGCCAGAAGGAACTGAATTTGCAGAAGGAGGGTGAGTGATATGCCAAGACCCGGACGCATGACGACGGAGCGCGCCAAGGACTTCAAGGGCACGCTGCGCCAGCTGCTGGCCGCCATGAGCAAGTATAAGCTGTCGCTGGTCGTCGTCATTGTTTTTGCTGTTCTGTCAACCATTTTCAACATTGCAGGGCCGAAGATCCTGGCCAAGGCCACCACGGCGCTGGCCACCGGCTGGATCGCCAAGCTGCGCGGCGTGGGCGGCATCGACTTTGCCTACATCGGCAAGGTGCTGCTGTTCCTGCTGGGCATGTACCTGCTGTCTGCGGCGTTCAGCTTCATTCAGGGCTGGCTCATGTCCGGCCTGTCGCAGAAGGTCTGCTACGACTTCCGCGACCAGATCAGCAAAAAGATCAACCGCCTGCCGCTGGCCTACTTTGAAAAGCGCACCGTCGGCGAGGTGCTGTCCCGCATTACAAACGACGTGGATACGCTGGGCCAGAGTCTGAACCAGAGCGTGACCCAGCTGATCACCAGCGTTGCGACGATGGTCGGCGTGCTCATCATGATGCTGTCCATCAGCCCTAAAATGACACTGATTGCCCTGCTGATCCTGCCGGTCTCGCTGGCGCTGGTGCTGGTGGTCGTCAAGTTCAGCCAGAAGTATTTCAAGGCGCAGCAGGCGACGCTGGGCGTTGTCAACGGTCAGGTCGAGGAGGTCTACTCCGGCCACAACGTCATCAAGGCGTTCAACCGCGAGGCCGCCGTGCTGGACGACTTCAACGCCGCGAACGATAAGCTGTACGAATCCGCGTGGAAATCGCAGTTTTTGTCCGGCCTGATGCAGCCCATCATGAACTTTGTGGGCAACCTGGGCTATGTGGCCGTCGCCATCGTCGGCAGCATTTTTGCCGCAGCGGGCGCCATCACCATCGGCGATATTCAGGCGTTCATCCAGTACGTCAAGAACTTCACCCAGCCCATCCAGCAGCTGGCGCAGGTGTCCAACATGCTGCAAAGCATGACCGCCGCCGCCGAGCGCGTCTTTGAATTTTTGAACGAGCCCGAGGAGGACCAGTTGGCCGACCCCGTCCGCCGCGCCGACCCAGCCTGCATCGACGGTCAGGTCACGTTTGACCATGTAAAGTTCGGCTACACGCCGGAAAAGACCGTCATCCACAATTTCAGCTGCAATGTCAAGCCCGGCCAGAAGGTCGCCATCGTCGGCCCCACCGGCGCGGGCAAGACCACAATGGTCAAGCTGCTCATGCGGTTCTACGATGTGGATTCCGGCGAAATCTTGCTGAACGGCCACAACGTCAGGGACTTTGACCGCAGCGACCTGCGCGAGGGCTTCGGCATGGTGCTGCAGGATACCTGGCTGTTCAAGGGCACGATCATGGAGAACATCCGCTATGGCCGTCTGGATGCCACGGACGAGGAGGTCATTGCCGCCGCGAAGGCTGCAAACGCCGACCACTTTATCCGCACGCTGCCCGGCGGCTACCAGATGGAGCTGAACGAGGACGCCTCCAACGTCAGCCAGGGCCAGAAGCAGCTTTTGACGATTGCCCGCACGATTTTGGCGGACAACCGCATCCTGATCCTCGATGAGGCGACATCGAGCGTTGACACCCGCACCGAGCAGCGCATCCAGACGGCTATGGACCGCCTGATGCAGGGCCGCACGAGCTTCGTCATCGCGCACCGCCTGTCCACCATCCGCGATGCCGATTTGATCCTGGTCATGCGCGAGGGCGACATTGTCGAGCAGGGAACGCACGACGAGCTGATCGAAGCCGGCGGGTTCTATGCCGATTTGTACAACAGTCAGTTTGAGGATGTGACGGCTTGACAAATTGGCGCAGGTTGGTTCTAAGGCTTCCCCCGCGGGGGAAGCTGTCCGCGAAGCGGACTGATGAGGGCAAAGCTCCCGCAGCCACCCATTTATGAGCAGTATCCGCAGGGTCGCCCTCATCCGGCCCTACGGGCCACCTTCCCCCGCGGGGGAAGGCTTTTCTTTTATTGACACCCCTGCTAT
>UMHP01014127.1_pt1 | contig 9844 bp, 8 predicted proteins | sample 1965571 | NCBI WGS metagenome assembly UMHP01 (sample SAMEA4836103, study PRJEB28245) | human gut metagenome | biome: gut microbiome; material: fecal sample | place: Denmark | collected 2008
AGACATTTACTTTTCTTGCGCCATTAACGAACGAACAGCCATGCGTAAGCAGGGCGAGATAGCGCGTAGCGCGGGTTCGTGAGTGTACGTGTTAAGAAAGAGTAAATTATGATATAATGAGCGCAAAAGAAAAGGAAGCGGCTGCGAAGCAGACATTTACTTTTCTTGCTTACTTTTATCATATAATAACAGGAGTACATTATGTCAGTTAAACACATGTATATTGCCATTGATTTGAAAACATTTTATGCTTCAGTCGAATGTGTAGAACGTAACATGAATCCATTAGATACGAATCTTGTTGTTGCAGATGCATCTAGAACAGAAAAAACAATATGTCTTGCAGTATCTCCTTCACTTAAAGCATATGGAATATCAGGAAGGGCAAGACTTTTTGAAGTGGTTTCAAAGGTTAATGAAATCAATGCAATGAGGCGTACACAAGTTTATGGACATAAACTTAAGGGTAGTTCATGTTTTGCCTCAGAGCTTAAAAGCAATAAAGAACTGGAACTGTCATATATTATTGCAACACCAAGAATGTCTTTGTATATGAAGTATTCAACGTATATATATAATATATATCTTAAGTATGTGGCAGCTGAAGATATACATGTTTATTCAGTTGATGAGGTGTTTATAGATATCGGGGCGTATCTTGGAATATATAATGTATCACCCCGTGAACTGGCTATGAAGATGATAAAGGATATTTATGATGAAACAGGAATAACAGCCACTGCTGGAATCGGTACCAATCTTTATCTATGTAAGATTGCCATGGATATAGTTGCAAAACATATGCCAGCAGATAAATATGGTGTAAGAATAGCCGAACTTGATGAACATAGTTATCGTGAGCAGTTATGGGGGCATAAACCTATTACTGATTTCTGGCGTGTTGGTCCAGGATATGAAAAAAAGCTGTATGAGTATGGCATGTATACAATGGGTGATGTTGCAAGATGTTCTCTTGGATCTGATAGTGATTTTTATAATGAGGAACTTTTATATAAGCTTTTTGGTGTTAATGCAGAACTGCTTATCGACCATGCATGGGGGTATGAACCTTGTACAATAGCAGATATAAAAAGCTATAAGCCAGAGTCTAACAGTATAGGTTCAGGACAGGTGCTGCATTGTGCCTATGATTTTGAAAAAACAAAACTGGTTGTATGTGAAATGGTAGATCTTCTCATGCTTGAACTTATAGATAAAGGACTTGTGACAGATCAGATAGTACTCACTATCGGTTATGACATAGATAATATAACTAAAACATCTGGTAACAGAGAAGGAACTTATTCAGGTGAAATAGTAAAAGACAGATATGGAAGACGTATTCCAAAGCATGCACATGGAACGGCGAATCTTGGAAGATTCACATCATCTGTCAGATTAACAACTAATGCTGTTGTTAAGCTTTATGATGAGATTGTAGATAAAAGACTTATGTCAAGACGTATAAATATAACTGCAAATCATGTTATAAAAGAAGAAGATGCCATGGTTAAACAGGAGTGCAGACAGCTGGATCTGTTTACAGATTTTATGGATAAAGAAAGTCATAATGAAGAAGATATGCAGCTGAATAAGGAAAAACAGGTTTTAAAAACCATGATTGATATAAAGAAAAAATATGGTAAGAATGCTGTTGTAAGAGGAATGAATCTAAAAGAAGGAGCTACTGCTATGGATAGAAACAGTCAGATAGGTGGACATAAAGCATAGAAAAAAGGACAGGAATTATGGCAGAGTGTATTAAATATAGTGACATTATCAATAAAAGCCGTCCAGTATCATACAGACATAAAAAAATGTCTAATTATGAACGGGCAGCTCAGTTTTCACCTTTTGCTGCATTAACTGGATATGATGATGCTATAGTTGAAACAGCAAGACTTACGGACAGCAGAATAGAACCTGATGAAGCTGCAATCAATATTTTAAACGAAAAATTTGCTATATTAAGGGAAATGCTTAATAATAAAACCTATGATGTATCAGATACTTCATGTAAAGTCACAGTTACGTATTTTGTGCAGGATGAGCTAAAAGAAGGTGGCCATTATGAAAGGTATTCTGGTTATGTGAGAACTATTGACGACTATGATAGAATATTAATAATGCATGGTGGAAAGAACATAAAAATCGCTGATATAATTGACATTATAGCTGATATATATTCAGATGTCTTGTAAATCCAGTGAATGCAGTGTATAGTTATGAACAGTAAATAAGCAAAATAATGAGGCAGGCATAAGAAGATGAAGTTAAGAGTTCCAGATTATTATGATGAGTTTCAATGTATAGCAGATAAATGCAGTGATAATTGCTGTATAGGCGGCTGGGAAATAGATATTGATGAAGACACTTATGAACGTTACCAGCAGATGAGCGGTGAAACAGGTGAAAAATTAAGAAGCAGTATAATTCAGACTGAGGATGGTGATTATTGTTTCAGGCTTATAGATGGCAGATGTCCAATGCTTACAGAAGAAGGCTTGTGTGTCGTACATAAAGAGCTTGGTGAAAAATATCTTGGTGTTGTATGCAGCCAGTTTCCAAGATATTCAGAATATTATGGTACTATAAAAGAATCCGGAATAGGCATGGCCTGTGAAGAGGCTGCAAGAATAATATTATGCAAAAATCGTAAATTTACATTAAATATTAGTCCTTTAGAAGAGGAATATGAACAGGATTCAGAATATGATAGTGAATATGCTGCAAAAATATTTAATGTACGTGAAGTAGTTTTTAAGATATTATGTAAAGAAGACTTATCTGTTAATGAAAAACTTATAGTTATATTGTCTTTGGGAAATGAAGTTCAGAAAATTATTAATGATGGTGAATATGATAAAATAAAAGATATAACTGCAGTGTACACAAAAGAATATGGTGTTGATCTTCTTGAAGATACTAGAAGTATGTTTGATAATGGTGAGTTTGACAATATATCATTGCATGATAGTATCAGACAGATATTAGTTCCATATGAGGAAATGGAGATACTTAACGATACATGGGAATCTATGTTAAAAGATGTAATATATAGTCTTTTTGAACAGATGGATAAAGATGAATATACTGCCTTAAGTGAAGAATTTTCTACATATATTTCCAGCAGGGAATATGAATACAGACAGCTTCTTGAGTACTATGTGTTCAGATATTTTGCTAAGTCTATATATGATTATGATGTTCTTGGCAAATGTCAGATGCTTGTAACAAACTTTTTTATGATAAAACAGATGGATATGTTAAAATGGCTGGATAATCATAGAAATTATTCTTTTGATGATAGAATGGATATTGTACATATATTTTCAAGACAGGTAGAGTATTCAGAGGAAAATATAGAAAACTTATATGAAGATTTTATATTTGATGATGTATTTAATCCTGACAGTTTAAAAGCAATATTATGGCTTGATAGTGATAGTATGTAGTTAATCTTGCTTTATTTTATATAAAATAAAGCACATTAATATAAAGATAAGGTTAGGTAAAATTAGATAAAGAAAGATAAAGTTAGTCAAAGTTAGTTAATGTTAGATAAACAGGGAGACACGAATGGGTATAGATTCTGAATATTATAAAGAAAAAAACAAAAAGAAACTTATTAAATTAAGACAGCTTGAATCTGTTATGCCTCCGTATGTCGTATCGTATCTTAATGATAAGGAATTATCATCACAGATTAACACGGTTATTGCATATGCATATGACCTGCAGACTTTTTTCAGGTTCCTGACAGAGAAAAATAATCTGCTAAAAAATACAGCAATAAAGAATATAAGCATAGATTTTCTTGAATGCCTGACATTTGAAGATATCAACGAATATCAAAGGTATTTAAGGTTCAATAGTTCAGTTGATGGAAGCAGCCATCAGAACCAGGATAAGGCTATTGCAAGACGTATGGCAGCACTCAGAGGTTTATTTGAGTTTTTATGTCTTCATCAATATATGAAAAATAATCCTACAGTAGGTGCAGCTAAACGTATTAAGATGCCACAAAAGGATATTATACGTCTTAATGATGAGGAGGTTAATACATTTCTTAATGTTGTTTCAAATACAAATATAAAGGGAAATAAGCTGCAGATTGAAAAGTGTAAAAAAACACAGCTAAGAGATACAGCACTTATTACATTACTTCTTAATACAGGAATCCGTGTATCTGAGTGTGCAGGCTTAGATATTGATGATATTAATTTTAATTACAGAACTATTAACATAGTCCGTAAAGGTGGTTCAGATGCACATCTTTATTTTAACGAAACAACTAAGAAAGCATTAAAGGATTATATAGAGAATGAAAGACCTTTACTTCTTGGAAATACGGAATCTGATGAACAGGCAGTATTTATATCTATGAAAAAAAGCCGTATGAGTATCAGTGCTATTGAACGTATGGTGAAAAAATATGCTAAAAATGCAACACCAGATAAGAAAATATCACCTCATAAGATGCGTAGTACTTATGGTACTGCTTTATATAAGGACACAGGTGACATACGACTTGTAAGTGATGTCCTTGGGCATAAAGATATTAATACAACTGCTAAGCATTATGCAGCTATGGAAGAAGAACACAGGAAGCTTGCTGCAACGATTCCTCTTTATCAGGAAAAAAAAGAAGAATAATAATAGTATGTGTGATAGCAGATAAACATAACGCTGATAAATCCTCGTTTATCAGCGTTATGTTTCGTCCTGCTACGCATGACTGTTCGTTCGTTAATGGCGCAAGAAAAGTAAATGTCTGCTGCGCAGCCGCTTCCTTTTCTTTTGCGCTCATTACATTATGGTTTGATTTTTTAAATCCTGCACTCACGAACCCGCGCTACGCGCTATCTCGCCCTGCTACGCATGGCTGTTCGTTCGTTAATGGTGCAAGAAAAGAAAATGTCTGCTACGCAGCCGCTTCCTTTTCTTTTGCGCTCATTACATTATGGTTTGATTTTTTAAATTCTGCACTCACGAACCCGCGCTACGCGCTATCTCGCCCTGCTGCGCATGGCTGTTCATTCGTTAATGGTGCAAGAAAAGAAAATGTCTGCTACGCAGCCGCTTCCTTTTCTTTTGCACACATTATATCATGATTTCGGATTTTTCTTTGCTCTTGTCTACTATAGCATTCAGTTTTCTGCATGGTTTTGCAATTACAAGTCCAATAAATAAACATATGCCAACATATACTAAAAGTGCAAGTATACATTTCCAGTAGTACCAGCTATATGTTCCACCTACACATTCTCTTAAAGCATCCATTGCATATGTGAATGGCAGGTACTTATATATGGCCTGATATATGGCTGGAAGACACTGGATAGGGAAAGTACCTCCAGCACCAGCAACCTGGATAACCATTATTACTACAGCGGCTGCTTCACCGACATTTTCAAATGCTACAGTAAGTGAATAAGTTATCATAGTAAATACAAATGAAGTAAATGCAGCTGCAAACCAGAATTTGAATGGATGTATACATTGTATTCCTATAAAAAATAAATCCCCAAGTGTAATCAGTAATGCCTGTGCCTGTCCTATAAGGAAGAATGTAATGTATCTTCCAAAGAACGCTTCTACTGAATTTACTTTTATGCCATCAAAAGGATGAACCTTTACATGAATAATAGCTACTAATATAAGAGCCCCAACCCATATAGAAAGTACTGAATAGAATGGAGACATTGCTGAGCCATAATTCGTGATTGGATATAAATCTTCTGTTGTAATTGCAACTGGTGCTGATATAAACGATGCAAGCTCATCTGTGTTAAAAGATATGGCAGTCTGTAATAACGAGTATACTCCACTGTTTTTGAATTCCACAAGTTTATTAGTTGTTTCGTTTAAGTTATCTTCAATATTTCTGACCATGACAAGTGTATTGTTTATTGATTCACCCATCTGGCTTATTGATTTGTTAAAGTCATCAATGTTATATCCCATGTCATTATATATAGAGGAAATAGAATTCATATATCCACTCACCGCATCAATATCATGGGAAATTGTTGAAAACAAGGATGAATCTATAAGGGAACTTTGTCCTATAGTTTTGTTAAGTTCGTTAAGTATAGCGCGTTCACCTTCGAATGTAGCTGAAATATCAGGACTTATACCTTTTGCTGTATCTGCACTGGTTTGTGCAGTAGTCATTATGTTTGATAGAGCAGAAAGTACATTGTCAAAAGTGACAACCTGTGTATTGATAACCTGGAACTTAGCTATAAGTATATCAATTAGTGAATTGTTCATAGAATCTGAACCAGACTCTAATGTGGAATCAGCTTTATTTTTGTTACCTATATTGTCGGCGACATCAGCAGATTTCATGATAGCTTCTGTTAATGTGCTGATGAATGTCGCATTAACCTGTTGTTGGACAGCGGTTTTTGCTTTATCTGTAATCTTTGGTGCTATGGCATTTTTTTTCTGGTTTGTATAGTATATTATTTCAGGGTGTGTCATATTATCAGCAAGAAAACTTACCATATCTTTAGAAAAATCCGCTGGCATGATAAGTGCTGCATAATAATCACCAGACCATACTCCTTCTATAGCTTCGTCAGTAGAATCTGTAAATACCCAGCCTATTGTATCGTTTGTTTTTAGTGCTTCAACAATGTTTGTGCTTATATTTATATCCATACCAGATATATTAATTCCGGTATCATCATATGCAACTGCAACTTTAATATTCGAAGTTGATTCAGGACCATATGGATCCCAGTTAGACAATATATTAAACCATGCATATAATGAAGGAAGTACAGCAAGTCCCATAACGACTACCAGTGCCACTACATTACGTCCTATATGTTTACAGTCGTTTAAGAAGACTTTTATTATATTTTTCATTATCGGACAGCCTCCTTACTGGAATTATCAGGGTTAATTGTTATACAGACAGCGTTTGTCTTATTATCAACGCTTATTGTTACTTTGTTGTTGCCAGGTTTGTTGTCTATAACTATATTCTGGCAGTCAGATGATACATTATCTGATATATTATTAGTTATATTTTTAGGCATATTATTAGTTGTATTATCTTGTGTATTATTAGCTGTATTTTTATTTATATTATCATGTACATTTTTATCTGCGTAATCAGTTATAGTATTTTTTTCATTTATATCACTATCAAAATTATCAGATGTATCTTCTGTTATATTTTTTTTAACATGTTCAACAGGACTTACATAGTTCATGGCAATATCTTTGATTACTTTTGTTGTATCAATAAGTGCATCGTTATCAGAATTATCAATAATACCTTTCAGGTTTTCGGTCATATTGTAATCTTTATATTCTATTGCAATCAGGTATCCGCTTATTATGAATAACGAAGCAATCCACATTACTAGAAATATTACTTTTGAACTATTTACAACAAATAACAAAATAAGAAATATAATAGGGATGATAAGCATAGCGATTATTCCATATTTTATTCTGTCTTTATTACGCTTATGTTCTTTTTCATAATATAAGCGGATCATCTCAATTGAACTGTTAAGAACAGTCTGTTTATCAGCTTTTAACATGCTGCCTCCAATCTGTTAGCTTGTATTTGGTTATTTACATCATCTTTGTATCATGCATACGATGGTGCATATAGTGGTTTAGCTTCATAAAAGGTTTTCTTATAAGTAATCCTAAGAATAAAGTACCGATTACAAAAATCATAAGCTGTCCCATGAGAATGAAGTAATCATATCGATAGAAACCACTGATACATTCTCTTATTGCATTAATAGCATAAGGGAATGGGAAATATATATATACATTTCTAAAGAACGATGGTAATAATTCAATAGGATATGTACCACTTGAACCTGCTATCTGTATAACTACAAGCACAACAGCTAAAGCCTTACCAACATCACCAAAGGATAGAGTAAGTGTATATATAAGCAATGTAAATGCGAAGCTGACTATTGAAGCAGTAAGCATAAATATACCTGGATGTACACAATATATCTTAAGAAGATATAAATCACCAAGAACGGTAATTATAGCCTGAATCTGTCCCATAAGCCAGAATATGAGGTATCTGCCGAAATATTTCTGCGTAAGTGTAGCATTCTTAAATTCATCAAGCTCGTCAGGAGATGTTTTAATAAGAGCTGTAAGTAAAAGTCCTCCAACCCATAGAGCCAGAGTTGTATAGAAAGGTGCTACAGCTGTACCATAGTTGACTGCTTCATATACATTCTGTGTTGTAACTTTTACTGGTGATGAAAAAAATTCACCATATTCAGAAGAATCTTTATCAAGCAGCTTCTGCATAATCTCATATTTACCATCTGCTTTTAATTCATCAAGTTCTTTATCTGCTTTATCAAGAGTGTTTTTAATGTTGTTTATAAGGTTTGACATTGTGTCAAGGGTTATATTGACATTTGTAAGTGTACTATCAGCTCCATTAATAATAGTGCTTACTGATGTCAGATTATCAGATGCACTAATAAGTGAATTATATATAGAGCTTATAGATGTTTTAAACAGGTTTCCAGCCTGGTTAACAGAACCGCTTACGCTTGTTTTTAATATATTATTGAGTGAGCTTATGCTTGTCTGGCATTGGGCAAGTACATTATCAAGATATATAAGTAAATCCTGCGGTTTAGTGTCAGACTGCATATACCAGTTTGTAAATGTTTCAAGAGTCTGTGTGGCGCCCTTTATAAGCTCCGGCATAAGATTAAGTGAGCTTATAAGACTATCATATAAAGCCTGGTTATAACCGCCATTATTAAGATCTTCTTCCTTGAAATGTTCTAATACAGGCTTTAAAGTTGCTGCTAACTGCTCACTGGCATTAGAGGCATTATTCATCTGGTTTATAAGATCATTAAGTGCTTTTACTATATCGTCTTTATTTACTGCAGAGCCGTTATTTTTAAATATTTCTATTTTTGCCCTTAAATCAGATATACCCTGTTCAAGTGATGAATTAATATCTATAAGCCGGTTAAGTGATACATTTATGTTGGAAATATACTGGTCAATAACATTATCAGCTGAAGCCTTTGAAGCATTAAGTCTTTCTTCTGACATATCACCCTGGATATCGTGTACAAGACTATCCGTTTTCTTTAAAGTGTCAGACAGTCCGATATTACTTTCATTGAATTGTTTTATAGCACTATCATATTCAGATATATTTTCACTGATATTTTTTAATTTATCAGATATATCAGATAAAACATTATTCTTCGTAAGTGAATCAGCATCTGTTGAATTAAGTATAGTAACCACAACTGTTTCAATAAATGTTTCATTAATAGTTTCCTGTAAAGTTGATTTTCCAGATTGAGTTATTTTACTTGCAATTGCATTCTTTTTAGCATTTTCATAGTATGTCACAGATGGTGTTTCCATGTTGTCATTAAGAAAATTAATCATAGAACGGGAAAAATTGTTTCCAATAATAATGGCAGCATAATATTTTCCGCTTTTTACACCATCTATAGTGCTTTCTTTATCTTTCGTAAAGGTCCATCCTAGTTTATCGTTTTCCCTAAGATTTTCTATGATACTTTCACCCATATTCTGTTTTTCTTTTCCCTCAGGAGTAAAACCTTCATCTTCAGAATATACAGCAATTTTTATAGATGAGGTGTTAGCATATGGATCCCAGTTTGAATAGATGTTAAACCATGCATATAAAGAAGGTATAATGCATAATCCCAGTGCTATAATAAGTGCAAACATATTTCTGCATATGCCTTTAACATCATGTTTAAATATACGTAAGATTGTATTCATTAGAATTCTCTCCAATAACCAAAATTTGTCATATTATTATACCACCACAGAA